>Ga0268298_10001286_pt1 | contig 30028 bp, 26 predicted proteins | sample WWTPWeurt_MetaG_FD_194462 | JGI IMG/M metagenome (GOLD analysis project Ga0268298, IMG submission 194462) | Activated sludge microbial communities from WWTP in Nijmegen, Gelderland, Netherland - WWTP Weurt | ecosystem: Engineered > WWTP > Aerobic digester > Activated sludge | place... | reverse complement strand
CGCTGCCCTGGATCGGCGAGCAGGTGGCGCTGGGCCAGTGGCTGCTGGCGCGCTTTCGCTTCAACTTCTGCGAAGAGGTGGAGACCACCGCCGCCGACATGCGCGAGATCGGCCCCACCGCGATGCTGTGGCCGCCACGCGCCTGGGAGGCCACCGCGGCCGACGTGCAGGCCCGCATGATGGATGCCTCGCCGATCAAGCGCGCGATGTACGCCTTCGGCATGCGTCTGGCCTATCGCGAGATGGACGCGGGTAGACAGTTCAGCCTGGCCTGGCGCGCCTCGCAACTGCTGGTGGGCCGCGCGCTGCGCGACCGGCTGGGCTTCTCGCACCTGAAGTCGGCCACCACCGGCGGCGCGCCGCTGGGGCCCGACGTGTTCCGCTTCTTCCGCGCCATCGGCGTGCCGCTGCGGCAGGTGTATGGCCAGACCGAGCTGTGCGGCATCTACGTGATGCACCGCCGCGACGAGGTGGCCGGCACGCCCGACTTCGCAACCGTCGGCCGGCCGCTCGGCTATGTGCAGATGCGCATCGAGAACCCCGACCGCAACGGCCTGGGCGAGATCCTGGTGCGCCACCCGGGCATGTTCAGCGGTTTCTACCGCAACGACGAGGCCACCCGCGCCGACCTGCGCGATCACGACGGCGTGGCCTGGATGCACACCGGCGACGCCGGCATCCTGCGCGAGGACGGCGAGCTGGTGGTGGTCGACCGCGTGCGCGACCTGGCACACCTGGCCAACGGCGATGCGTTCTCGCCGCAGTTCGTCGAGAACAAGCTCAAGTTCAGCCCCTACGTGGGCGAGTGCGTGGCGCTGGGCCACGGGCGCGAGTTCGTCACCGCGCTGCTGTGCATCCGCTTCTCGATCGTCTCGAAGTGGGCCGAGAAGCAGCGGCTGGGCTACACCACCTACTCCGACCTCTCCGCCCGGCCCGAGGTGGCCGCGCTGCTGCGGCGCGAGGTGGCGGCCATCAACGCCCAGCTGCCCGCGGCGCAGCGGGTGCGGCGCTTCTTCCTGCTCTACAAGGAGCTCGACCCCGACGACGGCGAGCTCACCCGCACGCGCAAGGTGCGGCGCAACACCATCAACGAGCGCTACGGCTTCCTGATCGACGCGCTGTACCAGGGGCGCGAGCAGGTGGACGTGGACACCACCATCACGCTGGCCGACGGCCGCAAGAGCCGCATCGTGACGCGGCTGGCCTTGCAGGTTCCAGACGACGCGGAGGGCAACGCATGAAATCCGGCCTGCTGCTGCAGTTCGCCCTGAACGGGCTGATCATCGGCACGCTGTACGGCATGGTGGCGATGTGCTTCGTGCTGGTGTTCAAGGCCTCGCGCGCGGTCAACTTCGCGCAGGGCGAGTTCCTGCTGGTGGGCGCCTGGCTGTGCTGGGGCTTCATGAGCCAGCTGGGCGTGCCGCTGTGGGCCGGCTTCCTGCTCACCACGGTGGCCATGGCGCTGCTGGGTGCGCTGATCCAGGCGGTGGTGATCCGGCCGCTGATCGGCGAGCCGGTGATCTCGGTGATCATGGTCACCATCGGCCTGTCGGTGGTGCTGCGCGGCATCACGCTGTGGATCTTCGGCCCCGAGCCCAAGAGCTTCCCGGGCGGCAGCGGCGGGGCCACGGTCAACCTGGCCGGCCTCAACATCGAGGCGGTGTACCTGTGGGGCGCCGGCGCCGCGGTGATCGGCATGGCCGCCTTCGCCTGGTTCTTCAAGTACTCGCGGCTGGGCCTGGCGATGCGCGCCACCGCCTTCAACCAGCAGGTGGCGCAGTCGCTGGGTGTGTCGATCCAGCGCATCTTCATCGTCTCATGGGCCATCTCGGCGCTGGTCTCGGGCGTGGCCGGCGTGGTGGTGGGCGTGGTCAACGGCATCTCGCCGGGGCTGTCGCTGTTCGGCATCAAGGTCTTCCCGGCGGTGATCCTGGGCGGGCTCGATTCGATCGTCGGCGCCATCGTCGGCGGCATCGTCATCGGCCTGCTCGAGAACCTGGCGCAGTTCGTCGACGGCGAGTACCTGCACTGGGGCAACCTGTACGTGGTGGCGCCGTTCTACGCGCTGGTGCTGGTGCTGATGCTCAAGCCCTACGGCCTGTTCGGCACCCGCGACATTGAACGCATATGAGCACCGGCACCTCGCGTCGCTGCGGCGACTTCCGAACCCGCTACGCCCAGGAGATGACCTGGTTCCCGAGCCCGCGCTCGGCGGCCGCCTGCGCCATCGGCCTGGGGCTGCTGCTGCTGGCGCCGCTGGTGCTGAAGAACTACGGCCTGGCGCTGCTGATCCAGATCGGCTACCTGGGCATCGCGGCGTTGGGGCTCAACCTCGTCACCGGCTTCACCGGGCAGATCTCGCTGGGCCACGCGGCCTTCTTCGGCTTCGGCGCCTTCGCCTCGGCCTGGCTGAGCAACCGCCACGGCGTGCCGGTGCTGCTGGCCATGCCGGCCGCCGGCGTGCTCACCGCGCTGGTGGGGCTGGTGTTCGGCGCGCCGGCGGCACGCATCAAGGGGCTGTACCTGGCCATCGCCACGCTGGCCGCGCAGTACATCCTCGAGGACTTCTTCAACCGCGCCACCTGGTTCACCGGCGGCGCGGCCGGCGCCAACGCCCAGCCGGCCAACCTGTTCGGCTTCGTCTTCAGCGGCGACGTGCGCTACTTCTACCTGGTGGTGGTGGCGGTGGTGGCGATGTTCGGCTTCGCCGCCAACCTGATGCGCACCCGCGACGGCCGCGCCATGGTGGCGGTGCGCGACCACTACCTGGCCGCCGAGATCATGGGCATCCCGCTGGCGCGCTACCGCATCCTGGCCTTCGGGCTGGCCTCGTTCTACGCCGGCGTGGCCGGGGCGCTGATGGGCCACTACGTCGGCTTCGTCTCCACCGAGAGCATCAACATCCTGCTGTCGGTGCAGATGCTGGGCATGATCATCATCGGCGGCATGGGCTCGATCATGGGCTCGCTGCTGGGCGCGGCCTTCATGGTGCTGATGCCCGAGGCAGTGGAAGGCCTGTTCCACGCGCTCGGCCTGATCGGCGGCGGCGCCGACAAGGGCCTGGTGTACCTGAAGGAGATCTCCATCGGCCTGGTGATCATCCTGTTCCTGGTCTTCGAGCCCGAGGGGCTCGCCCACCGCTGGCGCCAGACCAAGGCCTGGTGGAAGCTCTACCCGTTCACCCATTGACGCGTTTCGACGTCAACGCACCGCGCCACGACAGCGCACCCACCCCACGAAGGAGACTCGCATGAACCGTTACGCACTGTCCACCCTGGTTGCCGCCGCCGCGCTGGCCGCCGCGGGCGGCGCCTCGGCCCAGAGCATCGTGATCGGCTCGCTCGACGATCTCACCGGCCCCACCTCGGCCAACGGCAAGGAGTTCGCGGCGGCCAAGAGCGATGCGGTGAAGTGGATCAATGCCAACGGCGGCATCAACGGCAAGAAGCTCGAGATGCTCTCGTTCGACTACTCGTACAAGGCGCCGGTGGCCATCACCACCTACAAGAAGTGGGCCGGCGACAACCCGCGCCCGCAGGTGATCTACGGCTACGGCACCGCCGACACCGAGGCGCTGTCGGCGATGGTCAACACCGACAAGGTGGTGTACCTGTCGCACAGCTTCTCGGCCAACCTGACCGACCCGGCCGGCACCAGCAAGAAGGTCGAGAAGCCCACGCCCTACAACTTCTTCCACGGCCCGAGTTACTCGGATGGTTGCCGCGCGCTGGTGCAGTGGGCCGCGGCCGACTTCAAGAAGAAGGGCGGCAAGGGCAAGGCCAAGTTCGTCTACATGGGCGACAACCACCCCTACCCCAACTCGGCCAAGGAGGCCTGCATGGCCTACGCTGGCAAGCAGGGCATGGAGGTGCTGCCGGTGATCCAGTACAGCATGGCGCCGGCCGACTTCAAGGCGCAGTGCCTGTCGCTGAAGGAGACGGGCGCGAACTACACCTACCTGGCCAACGCCGCCAACGCCACCATCGCGCTGCTCAAGAGCTGCGCCACGGTGGGCGTGAAGACGCAGTACCTGACCAACATCTACGCCTACTCCGAGCCGGTGATGACGGCCATCGGCGATGCCGCCGACGGCGTGGTGGCGCCGATCCACGTGGCGCCTTGGGGCACCGATGTCTCGGGCATGCGCCGCGTGCGCGAGATCGGCGGCGCCGAGCCCAAGAGCACCTTCTACATGGCCGCGCTGTGCACCATGATGTACCTGCGCGAGGCGCTGATCACCGCCGACAAGTCGGGCGGCGTCACCGGCGAGAACGTGCGCAAGGCGATGTACGCCAAGGCCAACTGGGAGCCCGAAGGCCTGGCCGGCGTCTGCGCCCCCGCCACCTGGACCGACAAGGACCACCGCAGCGTGATCGACGTGCCCATCGTGCAGGGCACCATGAGCGGCGGCAAGCCGGGCTGGAAGAAGCTGGACGTCGTCCACCTCGGCCGCGAGGCCGAGTGGTTCGGACGGTGACCCTGCACAGGCCATCGCCGACGTTGACGCCTCGACGCCCATGAACGCCACCGCCAGCTCGGCCGGCCCTGACGCTGCCCGCGCCATGGCCGGCTCTGCCACCGCCCCGGGCACCGGCACCGGCACCGGCAGAGGCACCGCGCCCGATGCCGGGCCCGCCACGGGTGCAGCGCCCGCCCTCGAGGTGCAGCACATCGAGGTCGTCTACAACGACGTGGTGCTGGTGCTGCAGGGCGCCAGCTTGGCGGTGCCGCGCGGCCAGATCGTGGCCCTGCTGGGCGGCAACGGCGCGGGCAAGAGCACCACGCTGAAGGCCATCTCGGGGCTGCTGGCCACCGAGGACGGCAAAGTCACCCGCGGCGCGATCCGCTTCGAGGGCCAGGCCATCCAGGGCCTGGCGCCCGACGACATCGTGCGCCGCGGCGTGTTCCAGGTGATGGAGGGCCGCCGCATCATCGAGGACATGACGGTGCGCGAGAACCTGCGCATGGGCGGCTACAGCCGCCCGCGCGATCCCGGCCCGGACGAGTACGACCAGGTCTTCCAGTACTTCCCGCGGCTGAAGGAGCGCACCGGCCTGGCCGGCTACCTCTCCGGCGGCGAGCAGCAGATGCTGGCCATCGGCCGCGCGCTGATGGCCCGGCCCAAGCTGATCCTGCTGGACGAGCCCTCGATGGGCCTGTCGCCGATGCTGGTGCAGGAGGTGTTCGAGATCATCGCCCGCATCAACCGCGAGCAGGGCCTTTCCATCCTGCTGGTCGAGCAGAACTCGCGCATGGCGCTGTCGGTGGCGCACGCCGGCTACATCATGGAGAACGGCAAGATCGTGCTCGAGGGCAGTGCCCAGGAGCTGAAAGACAACGAGGACGTGCGCGAGTTCTACCTCGGCCAGGGCGGCGAGCAGCGCAACTTCAAGAACCTCAAGTCGTACCGGCGCCGCAAGCGCTGGTTGTGATCGCCCCCAGGGACGGGCTGCGCCCTGCCCGCCACCCGCGGGGGACAAGGAGACTCGGGGCGGCCCGGCGTCCCCTTGAGCGCGGCGTGACATCGGCCACGCCTGCGGCCTCCACGGGCCCCGCCCGCCTTGCTCAGGCTCAAGCGGAAACTAGGGTAAACCCTATACGATGCCCTCAGTCATCACCACCAAGGGCAGCCAAATGGGCGCCGTCATCACCCTCCTCCTCATCGTTGCCGTCGTCGGCGGCCGTTTCTGGTACGAACTGCGTCAATTCGACGACCTCAGCGTCCGCGCCTCCGAGATCCACGAGCGCGATTTCGCCGCCACCGCCAGGCCGCTGGACGCCAGCTACTACTTCTAGCGCCTGTTCACCCCGGGCGTTGAACGCGCGTTCGCCGCTCGCTCCCACGGGCCGCGAGCGGTTCGAGCGACACACGCCGACGCAGCGCTGACCGGAGCCCATGGCGGCCGTGACCGGAGGGCGTGGACCTGGGACCTTGGCGGGGTCAGGATAATGGCCCGTCCATGAGCCGACGTGTACCGCCGCCGCCCCCGACAACGCAGGCCCCTCACCAGCTCGGGCGACAGATCCGCGACCTGCGCCGGGCCAAGCGCGTCACCATTCCCGAACTGGCCCGGCGCATCGATCGCTCGGTGGGCTGGGTCAGCCAGATCGAGCGCGGCCTCTCGCAGGTCTCGATCGCAGCACTGCACCAGATTGCCGCCGCACTGCAGGTTCAGGTGGCGTGGTTCTTCGCACAGGGCGAGACGCCTGCCGCGGATGAGCAGGGCCTGGTGGTGCGCAGGGGCCATCGCCGCACGCTCGACTTCCACGGATCGGGCGTGCACGAAGAAATCCTGTCACCGCACCTGAGCGGCCAGTTGCTGCTGGTGGAGAGTACCTTTGCGCCGGGCGCCAGCACCGGCGACCGCGATCGCGAGCGGCGCGGCGAGGAAGCCGGCCTGGTGCTGTCGGGCACGCTGGAGCTGCAGGTGGACGGCCGTACCCTGCGGCTCAACGCCGGCGACAGCTTTGCCTTCACCCGGCAAGGGCCGCACCGCTGCCACAACCCCGGCGAGGTGCCCGCCGTGGTGCTGTGGGTGATCACGCCGCCGTCGTACTGAGCCCGCGCCGGGTGCCACCGGATCGGCCGTGGCATCAGGGGAGCGGACGGGTCGGGAACGTCACGACGAACGGATGGGTGCGGCCATCGGCCATCGTGCTGCCGCGAAATCCGCCCAGCAGCACGGCCCGATCACCGATGACATACAGCCGCCAGGGTTCGACCTGCTGAGCCCGGCAATCGTGGTGCGTGACGAAGCCCCCCGGCGCCGGCGCACCCGGCGCGGCGAAATCCAGCCCGCTCACCTGCACCGCCACGCCCACCCGGTGGCCGACGAACTGGCAATGGGCTGGATCCGGCGCCTCGGGCACCGCCAGCACCGATACCGCGATGCGCACCGAGCGGCCGCCTCCGACCGGGCGCACGAATTCGCTGCTGCAGCGGCGCAGGACGGCGGCGTCACGCCCACGCAGCTCGCAGGATCTGGCCGGCACCGGTTGGCCGAGGACAGACGCCTGCGGCGCCTTCGCGGCCAGCGCGATGCCGAGGCTCTTTGCCCGCTCAACGATGGCCTGCCAGTGGCGCCCGGCCTGCTCAGGCGTCGTGCAGCCCGACCCGGACGACGGCGCATGCAGCGGCAGTGCCTGCACGCCGAGCGCCGGCTCGAACAACCGCCCCCGCTGGGCTGCGGGCGTCAATGGCATTACATGCACCTGTGCACCCACGTACTCGGAGGGATCCAGCCCTGGATAGCGACAGGCATCGGTATCGGTGGCCCGCACGGGCAGGTTCTCGCGCAGCACCAGCCCCTCGGCCGACGCACCCAGCACCTCGAACGCCGGGGCCGCAGGCCCCGTTGCCTGACCCTGGGCCTGCACCATCGAGCCTGCGAGCAGCAGCCCGCCGGCCAGGAACATGCGCAACTGAAGGTGCCCCACCACGCCTGCTGCCACCCGCCGCGATCCCGACCGCATGATCCGGCTCACGCGGCCCGCGCCGGACGCGAAGGCAGTTGCCGGACGGTGAGCTTCATGGTCTTGTACGGTGCGAGCCAGTCGCCCACCGCGGTGCGGGCATAACCTGAGGGCTCGCTGGCCTTGAACTCGTGCACCTCGCCATCGACCACCAGCACCACATGGCCGGTACTCCACAGCAGGTAGCTGCCGGTGGATGTGGAGGGCTGCGCGAAGAAGGCCTTCACATGCGCCGGATCGGACTTGTCGAGCACGACCTTGGTGGTCACTTCCTTGCCCGACTTCGGATCCTTGCCCTTCACATCGACGCTGCAGGCGGTAGCGCCCAGCGACTGGGCCAGATCGCCGGCCTCCGCCATGTGCATGTTGGACGCCGCGCAGGCCGTGCCGGCGTAGGTGACGCAATCGAAGCCGCGGTAGCGGCTGTCTACCTCGAGCACGCCGCCGTAGATGAAGACGAACTTGTCATAACCCGGAACCTGCGCGAACATGCGGCCGTGAAACTCGTGGTCGGCGACACTGCCCTGGTAGGTCAGCTTCGGCCCGTTGCCCTTCTCGTCCAGCGGCACCATCTTGCCGTTGTGCGGCTGGACCGGCGTCAGCGCGATTTGCGGCGCCGATGTGCTGATCACCTGGCCCTTGTAGCGCAATTGCACCTGCCACGAGATCGGCACCGACCACAGGCCGGTGCGCTCGATGGCAGTGAGCAGGTCGCCCAGGTTGTCCTTGCTCATCAGGTCGTTGAGCGGCTGGCCGGTGACCTCGATCGATGCCAAGCCATTGACCAGCAGCAGGTGCAGGGTGTAGCCGCTGCCCTTCGGAGGGAGCGGCCCGAGGTCGCTGGTGCGCACCGAGATGTCGTAGCCGCCCCCATTGCTCAGGATCCGGCCCTTGGACTGCAGGTCGAGCACCCGTCCCGGCTTGATCGGCCGCAGGTCGAGCGGTTGAGCCAGGCGGACAAGCCGCCGCAGCGTCTGCCCGCCGGGATCGACGGTTGAATCGGGGTTGCCGCCCCACGCCGACTGGAAGTCGGCGATGGCCTTCTTCGTCGCCGCGTCGCACACACCGTCGGCCATCACCGGCGCCAGATTGCCGAAGACCTTGCCCAGCAGGGCTTGCACCTTGCGTACGTCGTCGGGCCTGTTGGGCGCCGGCTTGCCGGCCGACTTGTCTCCCACTGCCGCGAGAATCGTCGTGACACTCATGAATCCTCCCGGGTGGGCTGAGACCCGCCGTGGCGACACGCCGACCAGGCGGTTCAAGCTCGGCCCGTGGCCATTGTGTGACCGAGGCCGACGAAGTCAATCCGTCGAATCGTCGACGCGGCCCGGCTCAGCTGGCCCCAATGGACGTGCCGCACTGGCTCCTTGCCGACCCCTGTTTCTCAAGGGCGACCCGAATTGCGCTGGCGTGCACCGCCTGTCATCCTCCGGCCATGGTGCGAGGGTCGCACCGGCACGCCACCACATCGGAGCCGCCCCATGACCACTTCGTTCGATCGCCGCCAGATCCTGCAAGCCGGCGCCGCCGGCTGCCTGTTCGGCCTGCCCCTGGCCAGCCTGGCCCAGGCCGCCAAGGGCGGCGTGCTGGTGCTGGGCACCACGCAGCGCGCGCGCCACCTCAATGCCGCGGTGCAAAGCGGCGTGGCCACGATGATGCCGGCGGCGCAGCTGTTCGCCTCGCCGCTGCGCATGAGCGCCGACTGGAAGCCGCAGCCCTACCTGGCCGAGAAGTGGGAGCTGTCGCCCGACAACCGCAGCGTCAAGCTGTTCCTGCGCAAGGACGCGGTATTCCACGACGGCAAGCCGATCACCGCCGAGGACATCAAGTTCTCGATCGAGACGGTGCGCGACCACCACCCGTTCAAGAGCATGTACGCGCCGGTCAACGCGGTCACGATCGAGAGCCCGCAGGTGGCCGTTGTGCGCCTTTCCGAGCCGCACCCGGCGCTGTTGCTGGCGATGAGCACCTCTCTCACACCCATCATCCCGAAGCACATCTTCGGCGATGGCACCGACCCGAAGATCCATCCGCGCAATGCCAACCCGGTGGGCTCGGGCCCGTTCAAGCTGGTCGAGTTCAAGCCCGGCGAGCACCTGATCATGGAGCGCTTCGATCGCTTCTTCCTCAAGGGCGCACCCAAGCTCGAGCGCATCATCGTCAAGGAGTTCAAGGATCCGGCCAGCGCGCTGCTGGCCTTCGAGAAGGGCGAGATCGACGCCTACCCGGGCCTGCTCGACCCGCGCGAGATCGAGCGCGCGCGCAAGATCCCGGGCGTGCAGATCATCGCCAACGCGGCGCCGGCCATGGGGCCGCTGGTGTGGCTGGCCTTCAACACCAAGAACCCCAAGCTGGCCGACAAGCGAGTGCGCCAGGCCATCGCCTACGCCATCGACAAGAACTACCTGATCGACACGCTGCTGGGCAAGGTGCACAAGCGCTCCACCGGCCCGATCGCCAACGCCTCGCCGTTCTATTCGGCCGAAGTCGAGAAGTACGACCTGAACCTGGCCAAGGCCACCGCGCTGTTGGATGCCGCCGGCCTCAAGCCCGGCGCCAACGGCATGCGGCTGACGCTGGACGTGGATGCCATCCCGGGCGTGCCCGACATGAAAACCGCGCAGGAGTACCTCAAGCCCTCGCTGGCCAAGGTGGGCATCGAGGTCAACGTGCGGCTGTCGCCCGACTTCCCCACCTGGGCGCGGCGCGTGGCCGGTCAACAGTTCGAGATGACCCTCGATTCGGTCTGGAACTGGGGCGATCCGGTGATCGGCGTGCACCGCACCTGGCTCACCAGCAACATCCGCCCCGGCGTGATCTGGTCCAACACCCAGAGCTACAGCAACCCCAAGGTTGACCAGTTGCTCGACGCCGCCGGCAAGGAGATGGACCTGGCCAAGCGCAAGGCCGCCTACAAGGAGGCGCAGAAGCTCATCGTCGACGACTGCCCGATCGCCTTCCTTTACGAATGGACCTTCCACGAAGGCTACCTGGCCCGCGTGCAGCAGCCGCCGCACGGCATCTGGGGCGGCACCGACGCGCTGCTCGACACCAGCATGAAGGGCTGACGGTGCTTCGTCTCCCTCTCGCCAGGGCTGCAGCGCAGGCCGCGCCAGACGCCGGAGCCTGACCCCGGATGCGCCACCTCCGCATCGCGCTGCAGCGCCTGGCGCTGGCCTTCGGGCTGGTGCTGGCGGTGCTGGCGGTCAACTTCACGCTGATCCATGCCGCGCCGGGTGACCCGGCGCAGGTGATCGCCGGCGAGATGGGCGGCGCGGACGAGGCCGCAATGGCCTCGATCCGCAAGGCCTACGGTCTCGACCAGCCGCTGCTCACCCAGTTCACCACCTACCTGGGCAAGAGCATCCGCGGCGACCTCGGCATGAGCTACTCGCTGAACCGCCCAGTCTCGGAACTCATCCTCGACCGCCTGGGGCCCACCGTGCTGCTGGTGCTGGCTGCGCTGTTCTCCGCCATCGTGCTGGGCACGCTGCTGGGCGTGTGGGCCAGCCAGCGGCCCGACAGCCTGGGCAGCGGCGCAATCACCATCTTCTCGCTGGTCGGTTATTCGATGCCGGTGTTCTGGACGGGGATATTGCTCGTCATTCTTTTCGGCAAGGTGTGGCCCATCATGCCCATCGCCGGCATGCGCGATGTGCGGCTGATGGGCGGCGGCACCTGGGCGGGCCTGCTCGACGTGGCCCACCACCTGGTGCTGCCGGCCACCACACTGGGGCTGATCTACCTGGCGCAGTACAGCCGGCTGGCGCGCACCAGCATGCTCGAGGTGCTGGGCTCGGACTACATCCGCACCGCGCGCGCCAAGGGTCTGTCGCCAGCCAAGGTCACCTACAAGCACGCGCTGCGCAATGCGCTGATGCCGCTGGTCACCATCGCCGGACTGCAGTTCGGCAACCTGATCTCGGGCGCGGTGCTGGTCGAGACGGTGTTCTCCTGGCCCGGCCTGGGCACGCTGGCGCTCGATGCCATCCTGGGCCGCGACTACCCCACGCTGCTGGGCGTGCTCACCTTCTCGGCGGTGATGGTGATCGTGGCCAACCTGCTGACCGACCTGAGCTACCGCTGGATCGATCCGCGGCTGCGCGGGCGATGAGGCACCGGGCCGCATCGTCGACCGCCTATCACCCATGAGCAGCGTCCAGCCACCCTCCGGCGCCCCCGCCGCGACTGCTTCGCCCGCCGCGGCGGCGGTCGAGGCACTGTCGCCCTGGCGCGAGGGCTGGCGCGTGTTCCGCGCCAACAAGGCGGCGATCGCCGGCTTGGCCATGCTCGTCCTCATCGTGGGAGCGATGGTGCTGGGCCCCGCCTGGTACGGCGTGGCGGCGATGGACATCGCGGCCGGCCCCTTCACCCCGCCCTTCACCGATGCCAAGGTGTGGCTGGGCACCGACTACCTGGGCCGCGACGTGCTGGCCGGCCTGCTGATCGGGGGCCGCGCCACGGTGCTGGTGGGCCTGGCCGCGGCCGCGGTGGCGGTGAGCATCGGCATCACGCTGGGCGCACTGGCCGGCTTCTTCGGCGGCTGGGTCGATGCGCTGCTGTCGCGCGTGGTCGAGCTGTTCCAGGTGCTGCCAGCGCTGCTGTTCGCGATGGTGCTGGTGACACTGTTCTCGCCCTCGTTGGCGGTGGTGGTGTTCGCCATCGGCCTGGTGGCCTGGACGGGCACGGCCCGCCTGGCGCGCGCCGAATTCATGCGCCTGCGCGGCATGGAGTTCGCGGCCGCCGCCCGTGCCATGGGCGCCGGGCCGCTGCGGCTGATGCTGCGCGAGATCCTGCCCAATGCACTGCCACCGCTGATCGTCTCGGCCTCACTGATCATCGGCGCGGCCATCCTGTTCGAAGCGGGGCTGAGCTTCCTGGGCCTGTCCGATCCCAATGTGATGAGCTGGGGCCTGATGATCGGCAGCAACCGGCGCAACATCCTCGAGTGCTGGTGGGGTGTCACGTTTCCGGGCGCGGCGATCTTCCTCACCGTGCTGTCGGTCAGCCTGGTGGGCGATGGCCTGAACGATGCACTCAATCCGAAACTGCACTTGAGATGAGCGCCCCCGCCATGCCACACCCATTGCTTGAAGTGAGCGGCCTGGGCGTCGAGTTCCGCACGCGGCGCGGCGTCGCACGCGTGCTGGAGGACGTGAGCTTCGCGCTGCCGCGCGCCGGCACGCTGGGCCTGGTGGGCGAATCGGGCTGCGGCAAGAGCATCACCGCGCTGGCGGCGATGCGGCTCATTCCGCAGCCGCCGGGCCGCATCACCGCGGGCCGCGTCCTGCTCGAAGGTCGCGACCTGCTGGCACTGCCTGAAGCGCAGATGCGCGCCATCCGCGGCGACCGCATGAGCATGATCTTCCAGGAGCCGATGACCTCGCTGAACCCGGCCTACACCGTGGGCGACCAGATCGCCGAGGCCGTGATCGAGCATCAGCATGCCGGCCGCCGCGAGGCGCTTTCGCGTGCCACCGAGATGCTCGATGCGGTGGGCATTCCCGCCGCCGCCAGGCGGGTGCACGACTACCCGCACCAGTTCTCGGGCGGCATGCGCCAGCGGGTGATGATCGCGATGGCGCTGGCCTGCAAGCCCGATGTGCTGATCGCCGACGAGCCCACCACCGCGCTCGACGTCACGGTGCAGGCGCAGATCTTCGACCTGATCTCCGAGCTGCGCGAGCGCACCGGCACCGCGGTGATCCTGATCACCCACGACATGGGCGCCATCGCCGAGATGGCCGACCGCGTGGCGGTGATGTACGCCGGCCGCGTGGTCGAGGAAGGCGCGGCGGTGGATGTGCTCGAGCGCCCGCTGCACCCCTACACCCAGGGCCTGATCGCCTGCGCGCCGGGGCGCCGGCAGCATGCGCCAGGTCAACCGTTGGTCGAGATCCCCGGCACCGTGCCTTCGCTGCTCGAGCGCCGCGGCGGCTGCGCCTTCGCCGACCGCTGCGCCCAGGTGCAGCCACGCTGCCGCGACCGGTTGCCGGCCGAGACGGTCTTCGGCGAGGGCGAGCGGCGCGTGCTGTGCTGGCTGCACGCCGCCGACCAGAGGGTGGCCGCGTGAGCGAGGCGCGCGATCCGGGCCCCCTGCTCGAGGTGCAGGAGCTGCAGGTGCACTTCCCGGTCGGCGGCGGCCTGCTCGGCCGCGCCCGCCACCACGTCAAGGCGGTGGACGGCGTGAGTTTCACGGTGCCGCGCGGCAGCACCTTCGGCATCGTCGGCGAGAGCGGCTCGGGCAAGACCACCACCGCGCTGGCGGTGATGCGCCTGGTGCAGCACACCGGCGGGCGCATCCTGCTGGGCGGCACCGACATCGGTGCGGCCAGTGGCGAGGCACTGCGGCGCGAGCGGCGGCGCTTCCAGATGGTGTTCCAGGACCCGTTCGCCAGCCTCAACCCGCGCAAGCGCGCCGGCGATGCGGTGCGCGAGGCGCTGGCGCTGATGACCGATGCCTCCGCCGCAGAGCGCGAGCAGCGGGTGCAGCAGCTGTTTGCCGCGGTGGGCCTGCGGCCCGAGCAGGCGCAGCTGTTCCCGCACCAGTTCTCCGGCGGCCAGCGCCAGCGCATCGTGCTGGCCCGCGCGCTGGCCGCGCACCCCGAGCTGGTGGTGTGCGACGAGCCGGTGAGCGCGCTGGATGTGGCCATCCAGGCACAGATCCTCAACCTGATGCAGCGCTTGCAGCGCGAGCTGCAGCTGACCTACCTGTTCATCTCGCACGACCTGTCGGTGGTGCGCCACCTGTGCGACCGCGTGGCGGTGATGTACCTGGGCGTGATCGTCGAAATGGCCGACCGCGACACGCTGTTCCGCCAGCCACTGCATCCCTACACCGTGGCGCTGTGGTCGGCCGCGCCCAGCTTCGATCCGCGCCAGCGCGGCCGCGGCCGGCGCATCCGCCTGGCCGGCGATCCGCCCAGCCCGATCGACCTGCCGCGCGGCTGCCGCTTCGCCGGCCGTTGCCCGGCCGCCGAGCCCGCCTGCCACGAAGCCGAGCCGCCGCTGGCCGAGGTGAGCCCCGGCCACTGGGTGCGCTGCCGGCGCATCGCCGTGGTCGATGGCCGGGCCCAGCCCATCCTGCAGGCCTGACACCGCCTGGGTGGCACGCCCCCTCTGCACCTTCCTCGCCCCCTCATCGCCCCCGCTCCATGACAGCCACCACCATCTACCGCGCCCGCCGCATCCTCACCCTGAACCCGGCCCGTCCCGAGGCCACCCACGTGGCGGTGCGTGACGGCCGCATCCTTGGCGCCGGGACGCTCGACGAGCTGGCCGGATGGGGCCCTCACACGCTGGACGATCGCTTCGCCGACCAGGTGCTGATGCCCGGCCTGGTCGAGGGCCACAGCCACCTGATGGCCGGTACGCTGTGGCGTTATGCCTATTGCGGCTTCTTCGACGTGGTCGACCCCGATGGCCGCACCTGGGCCGGCGCGGGCTCGCTCGAGGCGGTGGTCGGCGCCCTGTCGGCCCGGGCTGCGCAAGGGACCGATGCCGCCGCGCCGGTGGTGGGCTGGGGCTTCGACCCGATCTACTTCGGCGCACGACGCTGCAACCGCGCCGATCTCGACCGCGTCAGCACCACGCGGCCGGTGGCGGTGCTGCACGCCAGCGGCCACATCGTCAACGTCAACACGGTGGTGCTCGAACGCGCGGGCTTCCTGCGGCCGGGCATCGAGCATCCCGGCATTCCGCTCGGCCCCGACGGGCTGCCCACTGGCGAGCTCAAGGGGCCCGAGGCGATGATGCCGGCGGCTGGGGCCGTGGGGCTGGCGCGCGACTTCCTCGGCAGCGACGAGTTCGGCATCCGCGCCTTCGGCAAGCTGTGCGTGCGCGCCGGCGTGACCACCGCCACCGACCTGGCCGCCAGCCTGGGCGAGCCCGAGATGCAGGCGCTGCTGTCGCTCACCGGCGAGGCCGACTACCCGGTGCGGCTGGTGCCGCTGCTGCGCCTGATCGGCCTGACGCCGGCGCAGGCGGTGGACAAGGCGGCCGCGCTGAAGGCGCGCAGCACCGACCGCCTGCGCCTGGGCCGCATCAAGGTGGTGGCCGACGGCTCGATCCAGGGCTTCTCGGCACGGTTGCGCTGGCCCGGCTACTACAACGGCGCGCCCAATGGCCTGTGGTACACCGCGCCCGAGGCCATCCGCGAGTGCTACACGCTGGCGCTGCAGCAGGGCGTGCAGGTGCACACCCACACCAACGGCGACGAGGCCACCGCGCTGGCGCTCGATTGCCTGGAGGCGGCGCTGAAGTCGCCCGCCAGCGCCGCCACCTCGGCCGCGCGCGACCACCGGTTCACGCTGCAGCATGTGCAGCTGGCCGACGCCGCGCAGTTCCGCCGCATGAAGGCGCTGGGCCTGTGCGCCAACCTGTTCGCCAACCACCACTTCTACTGGGGCGACCAGCACCACGACGTCACCGTCGGCCCCGAGCGCGCGATGCGCATGAACGCCTGCGCCACCGCGCTGCGCGAGGGCGTGCCGCTGGCCATCCACAGCGACGCACCGATCACGCCGCTGGCGCCGCTGTACACCGCCTGGTGCGCGGTGAACCGGCTCACCGCCTCGGGCCGGGTGCTGGGCGCGCATGAGCGCATCGGCGTGGCCGATGCGCTGCACGCGATCACGCTGGGCGCGGCCTACACGCTGCACCTGGATGGCGAGATCGGCTCGATCGAGTGCGGCAAGCGCGCCGACTTCTGCGTGCTCGAGGACGACCCCACCGCGGTGCCGCCCGAGGCGCTGAAGGATGTGCGCATCTGGGGCACGGTGCAGGGTGGCCGGGTGTTCAAGGCGTGACAACGTGCGACATCACCGGCTGCACTGGCGCGTTCACCTGCACGTTCACCTGGATCTGCGCCTGCGTCGGCACCCGCGCCGGTCCCTGGCACTGACGCCTTGCTCGTGACCGAACGAGCCGATCCGGCCGCACCGCTGCCGCTGGTCGTCCTCGGCGGCTACCTGGGCGCCGGCAAGACCACCCTGCTCAACCACCTGCTGCGCCACGCAGACGGGCGGCGCATCGCGGTGCTGGTCAACGACTTCGGGGCGATCAACATCGATGCCGAGCTGATCGAGGGCCAGGACGGCCAGACCCTCAGCCTGGCCGGAGGCTGCGTGTGCTGCACGTTCGGCGCCGACCTGGTCGGCACGCTGGCCGGCCTGGCCCAGCGCACGCCGCGCCCCGACATCGCGGTGATCGAGCTCTCCGGTGTGGCGCTGCCCGCTGCCGTGATGCGCACCGCGCGGCTGGCACCAGGCATCGCGGTGCAGGGCTGCGTGGTGCTGGCCGATGCCACCGACATCGGCCGCCTGGCCGCCGACCCCTATGTGGGCGACACCGTGCGGCAGCAGCTGGCCGATGCCGACCTGCTGCTGCTGACCAAGACCGACCTGCTGGGCGACCACGAGGCCGCACGTGGCGAGGCGGGGCACGCGCTCTCCGGACTGGCCCCGCAGGCCCGGTTGATCGCTCGTCCCGCCGTCGAAGTGCCCGTGGAGGTGCTGCTGGACTGGCCCGTGCCAACGGCAGTGTCGGGCGACGAGGGCGTGGCCTCTGCCGCCCTCTGGAGCGTGCCTCGCCCGATGACGCATCCCGGCGCGGCCAGCACCGCCTCGACCCTTGCGTTTGCCTCGGCCAGCACCCTGGTGCCGGGGCGCGTGGATGTCGAAGGCCTGGCGCGGGCGCTGGCCGATCCAGCGGCGGGCGTGCTGCGGGCCAAGGGCCTGCTGCAGGATGCCGATGGCCAGGGCCGGCTGCTGCAACTGGTCGGCCCGCGCTGGCAGCTGACGCCAGCGGTGGTGCAGGCCCCCGGGCGGCTGGTCACCATCGGCCGGGCCGGGCAGTGGACTTCGTCGCAGTTGGAGCACCTGGTTCGGCAAGCAAGGGTCCCGGCGCCCTGACGTCTGATCTGGCGCAAGCGATGGTGGCCCGGGCGTGTCGGCGCCCTTGCGCCGAGAAGTAGGTCTCGGCTGTCGGGAACAGGGCTCAAGCCGGTGGGTCTGGCGTCCGATAGACCCATGACACACGCACCACGCGCGGGGCCCTCGGCCCCGGTGCGTCGGGACCCCCTGGCCGAACCCTGGAGCCGACATGATCCACTTCCATCCCTCGACCGCCCTCGCGGCGCTGGCGCTACTCGCAAGCACGATGGCCGCGGCCGCGCCGCCCGAGCGCAGCGGCAAGGCGGTGGTGGAGACGGTGTGCCTGGCCTGCCATGCCACCGGTGTCAACGGAGCGCCGCAGATGAGCGATCGCGCGGCCTGGAACCAGCGGGCGTCCAAGGGCCTGCAGGATCTGACGCGCAATGCCATCACCGGCGTGCGCAACATGCCGGCGCATGGCGGCCAGGCCGCACTCACCGATCTGGAGGTGACCCGTGCCGTGGCCTACCTGGTCAGCGGCGGCACCTCGTTCGACACCCACAAGGCCTTCGCCCCGGCCGCCCTGCGCAGTGGCGCCCAGGTGGTGCAGGAGCGCTGCCAGTCGTGCCACCAGCCGGGCACGGGCGGTGCACCCCGGATCGCGGTGTTCGACGACTGGCGTCCGCGCCTGGCCCAGGGCGTGCCGGCGCTGGTGCGTTCGGCCATCAGCGGCCACAACTCGATGCCCGCTCGCGGCGGCCTCGGCCACCTGAGCGACCCCGAGATCCGCGCGGCCATCGAGTACATGTTCACCCCCGCGGCGGCCCAGGTGGCGGCGCGCTGAGGCCCCATCCGTCGATCCCCAGCGCGATCCGGGCCCGCTGCACGAGGCGGGCACGGATCGCTCAAGGCGTGGCCAGCAGCACCGAGTTCTCGCTGATCACCACCACGCCCTGCGGCCCGACGGCCACCGCCATCACCTCGCCCAACGAGGGGCGATCGCTGCCGGTGCGCACGCCCCACTCGCCGGGCGTGCCGATGAACGAGCTGACCGTGGCGGTGGGCGTGATCCGGCGCACCAGGTGGTTGAAGCGGTCGGCCACCAGCACCTGCCCCGCGGCATCCACGGCAACGCCGATGGCGCCATGGAACTGGGCCTCGATCCCCAGCCCATCGGCGTAGCCGGCCCCTCGGCCGACGAAGGTGCTGACCCAGCGATCGGGCGTGATCTTGCGCACGGTCGCGTTGTCGGCCACATACACCAGGCCGTCAGTGCCGGCCGCCACGCCGAACGGGCCGTAGAACGTGGCACCTTCGCCCGAGCCATCGTGGATGCCTTCGCGCACGGCCACCCAGTGACCGGCCCACACGCTCCAGGCCCCACCTGGCGTGCGCGCCAGGATGCGTCCGGCGCCATCGTCGGCCACCAGCAGCGTGCCGTCACCCCGAATCGCCAGGCTGCGCGGCAGGGCCTGAACACCGCCCCGAGGCTCGCGCACTTGCATTGAACGCAGATCGGCGACCGTGGTGACCTGGCCCCCGAGGTCGATGCGACGGATGGCCTCGTTGTCGTGATCGGCGACCCACAGGCTGCCGTCCGCGTGAAGCGCCACCCCGGTCGGCGCGTTGAAGCGCGCCGCAGCGCCTGTGCCGTCCACCCAGCCCGGCTGGCCGGGCAGCCCGGCCAGCGTCGTGACCGTGCCGTCCCGGGCGATGCGCCGGATCACATGGTTGCCGGTGTCGGCCACGTAGACGATTCCAGCCGCATCGACCGCCAGGCCGAGCGGGCCGTTGAAGCGGGCCTGCTCGCCCCGGCCATCGGCATGGCTCGCCTGCGGCGGGCGGCCCGCCACAGTGGTCATCTGTCCCGCCACATCCAGGCGCCGCAGCGTGTAGTTGCCGGCCTCGGTGACCCACAGCGCCCCATCGGGGGCCACCGCCACGCCGGTGGGCTGGTTCAGCCGCACCTGCTCGCGCGGGCCGTTGGCATACCCCGGCTGCCCTGCCACTCCGGCCACGGTGGTGACCACGCCCAGCGGTGTCACCCGTCGCAACGTATGCCCGAAGGTGTCGGCCACCAGCACCGAACCATCGCGGTCGATGGCCAGCCCGCGAATGCCCGAGAAGCGCGCGTCGGCGCCGTTGCCGTCAAGCTGCCCCCATTCACCCCACCGACCCGCCAGGGTGCTGACCACGCCCTGTGGCGTCACCCGACGAACGGTGGAGCCGACTCGTCCCCATTCGCCGCACCGGCACGCTTCATAGGCCATCCAGTCGACTTCGACCACGTAGACGTTGCCCTGTCGATCGACGGCCATGGCGACGGGGTCCGTGAAAATCGCCGCGTCGCCCGCCCCATCCACTGGCGCCGCGGAATGGGCTTGACGACCTGCCAGCACCGTGGGTACGCCGGCCTCCGACCAATGGAGCAGTTGGCCGTATCCGATCGACAGCAGCCGGCCGCCAAGGTCGAGGGCCATGGGCGTGGCCAGCCCGGTCATCGTGGTCATCGTTCCATCCGGCGCGATTCGATGCGCGAAGCCATAGCTGGCGTTGTTACCGCTCACCATCAGGTTGTCCTGCCCATCGATCGACAGCCACGAGGGCGAGGCGAGTGTTTTCGATCGGTCGGCACCATTGGTGATCCCACTCACGCCCCGCTGACCCGCGAAGTCGGTGACGACGCCCTCGGGCGTCACCTTGCGCACCACATGCACGGCCTCGTCGGCCACGAACGCATTGCCCTGCGTGTCCATCACCACGGCCATCGGCTTGCCAAAGCGCGCACTACCACCCACGCCTTCAAGGTTGCCGCTGCCGCCCAGCCCACCGGCCAGCAGCACGAGCGAGGGCGAGTTGCCGGTCGAGGGTCCGGGCGACGCTGGCGACCCGGCCGTCTGCCCACCACCCCCGCCGCCGCAGGCCATGAGCACGGCTGTCAGCGCGAGGGCACCGAGCCCCCACATCGAGGAGGTGGACTTCCAAACCTTGAGACATGACGCGGCCATTTGCTGCGGACCTCTGATGAATGAAGCCCGCAGTGTGCGGCAGTTCGTTACCGCTGGATGTGACACCCGTCACCGCCGGACGCGCACTTGGTCCGTCAGCATGGCTGCATCTCAATCGTCCCGATTGGAGCAAGGGCGGACGGCCTGCCCCGGGGCAAGCTGGCTCTCCAGCCGCAAGGTCAGCACATGGTCACACGCAACCGGCCTTGATCACCCAGGTCATCGCCGGCCCAAGATCCTGCAGCACGCTGGTCTGCGAGGCCGGCAGGTAGTACAGCCGCTGGTCGGCCGCCGAGATGCCGAGGTAGGTGTTGGTGGTCTTGTAGTAACGATAGTAGTAAGGCGACGACACCTGCGAGGCCGCGCCCGCGGGCTGCAGCAGCGTGGCGTAGTTGGCCTCGCCCCAGGCGAACAGGCAATCGGCCTGGGCATTGCTCACCGGCACGCCGGCGGTGCCCGTCCACAGCTCGACCAGCTGCACACTGCGCGCCGGCACGGTCAGGCTCAGCGAGGTCTGGCCGGCGCTCACTGCCAGGCCGGTGCGCTCGGTGGCGGCCACCGATCCCACCAACGAGGCCACCGTGGCGGCCGACGGGGCCAACGGGCTGCCGGCCAGCGCCAGATCCTGCGTGCCTTGTGGCGGATCGCGCACCAGTGCCGCCGCGGTGCTGCCGGTCAGGCCCTTGAACTTCAGCGTGTAGCTCGCCGCCGAGATGCCGTCGTTGGTGATCACCGTGGTCAGCTTGCCCGAGGCACCGGCACTGCCGGCCAGCGCCAGCAGCGGCGCGCCATCGGCCGCGTAGCCGGCCACGCAGGCACTGCCCTGCGCGCACACCTGGGCCGACACGCCGGTGGCACCGGCCAGCTTGGCATGCGCCCAGAAGGCCCAGGCCGACGGGTTGACGCGGGCGTAGCCTTCGGCGGTGCTGTAGTCGAACAGCGACATCACCGTGACGCCGGCATAGAAGTGCGCAGCCTCGATGGCCTGCGCCGGATCCTGCATCAGCGTGAGCAGGCCGCCAGCGAAGGACTGCGTGCGTTGCCCGGCGAAGAAGTCGTTGCCGCACTGGTTGCCCAGGCCGACGTTCCACTCGGTGATCTGCATCGGCTTGCCGCCGCCGCCCTGGCTGTTGACCAGGGCCCGCAGCGAGCGCAGATAAGCGGCGCTGGCCGGCATCGTGGCGGCGTTGCACTTGTCGTACCAGTGCGCCGAGAAGAAGTCGAGATTGCCCGCGCCGACGTTGCCGACGAAGCCGTTGGCCGGATTGCCGGCGGTTGTGGCCTTGTTCAGCACGTCGCGCGTGAAGCCCGCGCCGCCCACCTTCACCGTGCGCCCCGCGGCCGCTGCGGCGGCCCGCACCCGCTGGGTGGTCTCGATGTACAGCGTGTTGAAGGTGGCCAGGTCGCCGCGCCAGAAGCCGCCGTCGGGTTCGTTCATCACCTCGACGTAGACCGGATCGACCGCGACCCCCGCCGAGGGCTTGAACACGCCGATCACATGCTTGTAGATGTTGGTTGCCACCTTGGCCCAGGCCACTGGGTCACCCGTGTCGTTGGGACCGTTGTACGACTGGTCCAGCACCAGGTAGACGCGCCCGCCGGCGGCCAGCGTGGTGGTGATCGATTCGTCCAGCGTGGCGAAGTCGTAGTTGTCGGGGTTGTTCAGATCGGCATCGGCCGACGAGGTGGGCGTCCAGCGGAACTGCGGGATGCCGCCGGTGCCGGTGAGCGTGCAGCCGGTCACCGTGGTGGCCGGCGTGGTCGACATGTTGAGCTTGGTGGCTGCCTTGTAGACGCTGCACAGGTCTGCGCCGCCGTCGTGCAGCCGGGCCTGGGTGATGCCGAAGGCCTTGTACAGCGCAGTGGCGTCGTAGTTCACCCCCGGCGTGCGCGAGCCGAAGCGCGGCGGTTTGTTGACGCCGCGCAGGTCGCGCAGGGCCGACTGCGGCTGGGCCGCATCGACCTCGATGGTGACCGCCTGGGGCCAGGCAGCGCTGGCGGCCAGCAGGCCGGCAAGGATGGCGAAGCATCGGCGCATGGATAGCCCTCCGTTGAACCCGAGCGACGTTATCGCGGCCAATGGCCGTCAAACGCCGGATGTGCGGGTCCTTCGGCGCGCTTCCCGGCGGAATCGCGGTCCACGGCGCGCCGTCCCGGCCGTCCCGTGCCGGCCCGCCCGCCGGCCTTGGCCGCGGCGGGCCCGCCGGTCATTCAGGACTCTTCAGGGCCGCTACAGGACGGGCAGGGGCCGGTGGTCGAACACTGGCCGCGTCGCCATCCCTCGCCCGGAGATCCTGATGAACACCCGCCGATGCAAGAGCCGCCCGTCCACCCTCGCCGCGCTGCTGTGCACCCTCGCCCTGCCCGCCACCAGCCTGGCCTGCAGCGTGCAGCCCGCCAACGCGCGCCCGACCGGCGCGCAGGAACGGGGCGCCACCGTGACCTGCCCCTGGACCCAGGCGGTGATGCCAACCTGGTTCTCGTCGTCGCAGCTGGAGGCTTGGAACCGGCACCTGCGCCTGGTCGGCCAGCGCCTGCGCGGCCACCATGAGCGCCTGGTGGCCTCGGGCTACGCGCGGCTGACCTTCGAGGAGTTCGCGTACATCGACCTGATGACCATGTGCACCGCGCTCCATGCCCATGCGAGCGCTGCCGCCGGCACCTACCAGGCGCAGCGGCGCCAGATCCTGCAGGCCGAATACGCCGGATCCGACCCGGGCGTCTGCGCGGCCTGGGGCCTGACCGGTCGATCACCCTCGGCCCGCTGACCCTCTTTATTCGACGGCCGACTAAGCAAACTACGATTTATTCGTTCTTCGTCGGATGGGTGCTGCCCAGAATGCAGCCTCCCTGCCGCTTCCCCGGCCGGCGCCCCGCCGGCCTCGCCTCGACGTGAACTTCCAGCAGCTGCGCTCGGTGCGCGAAGCCGTGCGCCAGGGCTTCAACCTGACGGCCACCGCCGAGGCGCTGCACACCTCGCAGCCGGGCGTGAGCCGCCAGATCCGCGAGCTGGAGGACGAGCTGGGCATCGAGATCTTCGTGCGCGTCGGCAAGCGGCTGACCGGCCTCACGCCGCCGGGGCGCACCGTGCTGCCCATCGTCGAGCGGCTGCTGCAGGAGGCCGACAACCTCAAGCGCGCCGGCGACGACTTCGCCGCCCAGGACCGCGGCACGCTGACGATCGCCGCCACCCACTCGCAGGCTCGCTATGCGCTGCCGCCGGCGGTGCGCGACTTCAGCGCGCTGCACCCCGAGGTGAGCCTGCGCATGCACCAGGGCTCACCCCGCCAGGTGGCCGAGATGCTGCTGGCCGGCGAGGCCGACATCGGCGTGGCCACCGAGGCGCTGGCCAGCTACCCCGACCTGGTGGCCCTGCCCTGCTACCAGTGGACACATGCGGTGCTGGTGCCACCCGGCCATGCGCTGGCGGCGGATGCGGCCCAGGGCGTGCCGCTGACGCTGGCGCGGCTGGCGCAGTTTCCGCTGGTCACCTACGAGCCGGGCTACACCGGCCGCAGCCACATCGATGCGGCCTTCGCCAAGGCCCGGATCGAATCGACCATCGTGCTCGAGGCGATGGATGCCGACGTGATCAAGACCTATGTCGAGCTGGGCATGGGCGTGGGCATCGTCGCGGCCATCGCCTACGACGAGGAGCGCGATGCGCGCCTGCACGCGATCGACGCGCGGCACCTCTTCGCGCCCAACATGACGCGGCTGGCGATCCGGCGCGGGGCCTTCCTGCGCGGCTACGTCTACGACTTCATCCAGACCTTCGCCTCGCCGCTAACCCGCAAAGTAGTCGAGCAGGCGCTGGTCCATCGAGACGGCAGCGAGTTCGAGATCTGACAGCGGCGCGGCCTGCGCCGCGTTGCCTGCCATCAGCGCGGCCTGCGCCGCGTTGGCGCCAACCGCCGAGATCGCCGCCGCCGCGCCCACCGCCGCCGCGGCGGCAAAGCGCGTGATGCGGCGCGGCCGCAGGTGAACCTTGGCGCCGGGGCGCAGGTCCAGCCGCTCCCGCAGCGCGATGTATTCCTCGCGCGGCAGCTCGACATCCACCTCGCGCACGATCGCATCGTCGGCCGGCAGACCGGGCACCGGCTCGGCCAGCTCGCGGCGGAACTCGATGCGCGTGTTGGGGCCCACGGTCAGCGTCTGCGCCAGCGTCACCGGCCAGGTGTCCTCGCCCGCCTCGCCGACGATCTCCAGCTCGTGCGGGCGCACGTAGCTCACCTCGCCCGGCGCGTGGTCGCGGCGGCCGTGGAACAGGTTCACGTCGCCCAGGAACTGCAGCACGAAGGGCGTGGCCGGTCGGTCGTAGACCTCGTCGGGCGGGCCCACCTGCTCGATGCGGCCCTGGTTCATCACCACCACGCGGTCGGCCACCTCCATCGCCTCTTCCTGGTCGTGGGTGACGAAGACGCTGGTCACATGCACCTCGTCGTGCAGGCGGCGCAGCCAGCGGCGCAGCTCCTTGCGCACCTTGGCATCGAGCGCGCCGAAGGGCTCGTCGAGCAACAGCACCTTGGGCTCGACCGCCAGCGCCCGGGCCAGCGCGATGCGCTGGCGCTGTCCGCCGGAGAGCTGGTGCGGGTAGCGATCTGCCAGCCAGTCCAGCTGCACCAGCTTGAGCAGCTGCATCACCTTGGCCTTGATCTCGGCCTTGCTCGGCCGTGTCGCGACCCCCGAGCCGGGCTTGGCCCGGGTGGGCCGCACCTGCAGCCCGAAGGCCACGTTGTCGAAGATCGTCATGTGGCCGAACAGCGCGTAGTGCTGGAAGACGAAGCCCACGTTGCGCTCGCGCACATGGGTCTGCGTCGCGTCCTCGCCATGGAAGTAGACGCTGCCCGCATCGGCCACCTCCAGCCCCGCGATGATGCGCAGCAGCGTGGTCTTGCCGCAGCCCGAGGGCCCGAGCAGCGCCACCAGCTCGCCCGACGGGATGTCGAGGTTCAGGTCGCCGCACGCCACCGTGGCGCCGAAGCGCTTGTTCAGGTGGCGGATCTCAATGCTCATGATGCGTTTCTTCTCTCTTCAACCGTTGCTCGACGGCATACTTGGCCACCAGCGTCACCAGGGCCAGGCCGGCCAGCAGCGAGGCCACCGCGAACGCGGCGGCGAACTGGTACTCGTTGTAGGCGATCTCGATGTGCAGCGGGATGGTGTTGGTCTGGCCGCGGATGTGGCCCGAGACCACGCTGACCGCGCCGAACTCGCCCATGGCCCGCGCGTTGCACAGGATCACGCCGTACAGCAGCGCCCACTGGATGTTGGGCAGCGTCACGCGGCGGAACATCTGCCAGCCGTTGGCCCCCAGCACGCGGGCGGCCTCTTCCTGCTCGATGCCCTGGGCCTGCATCAGCGGGATCAGCTCGCGCGCGATGAACGGGAAGGTGACGAACAGCGTGGCCAGCACGATGCCCGGCACGGCGAAGATGATCTTCAGGTCGTGGTCGCGCAGCCACTCGCCGCACCAGCCCTGCAGGCCGAACACCAGCACGTAGATCAGGCCGGCGATCACCGGGCTCACCGAGAACGGCAGGTCGATCAGCGTCAGCAGCACCTGCTTGCCGCGGAAGTCGAACTTCGTGATGGCCCAGGCCGCCGCCACGCCGAAGACCAGGTTCAGCGGCACGCTGATGCCGGTGGCGATGAGCGTGAGGCGGATGGCCGAGAGCGCATCCGGATCGCTGATCGCGGCCAGGTACACGCCCACGCCCTTCTTGAAGGCCTCGACGAAGACGATGGCCAGCGGCACGAAGAGAAACAGCGTCATGAAGGCCAGCGCGGCGCCGATCAGCAGCCGCCTGACCCAGGCCGGCTCGGTGGTGGCGCTGCGGATGGCGCGCGGCGCGACGCCGGCAACGTTCGGCGCCACTTGCGGCAGGACGAGCGTGTTCACATTCCCCCCTGGCGCTTGCGCGCCCAGGCCTGCAGCCCGTTGATGCCCAGCAGCAGGCCGAACGAGACGACCAGCATCACCACCGCCAGCGCGGTGGCGCCGGCGTAGTCGTACTGCTCGAGCTTGGTGATGATCAGCAGCGGCGTGATCTCGCTGATCATCGGCATGTTGCCGGCGATGAAGATCACCGAGCCGTACTCGCCCAGCGCGCGGGCGAAGGCCAGCGCGAAGCCGGTGAGCCAGGCCGGCAGCACGATGGGCAGGATCACCTGCGCGAAGGTCTGCCAGCGGCTCGCGCCCAGCGTGGCGGCGGCCTCCTCGAGCTCGCGGTTCAGGTCTTCGAGCACCGGCTGCACCGTGCGCACCACGAAGGGCAGGCCGATGAACACCAGCGCCACCCACACCCCCACCGGCGTGAAGCTCACCTTGAACGGCAACCACTGGCCGATCCAGCCGTTGCTGGCCCACAGCGCGGTGAGCGCGATGCCGGCCACCGCGGTGGGCAGCGCGAAGGGCAGGTCGACCAGCGCATCCACCAGCCGCTTGCCCGGGAAGTCGTAGCGCACCAGCACCCAGGCGGTGATCAGGCCGAAGAAGCCATTGAGCAGCGCCGCGCCGAACGATGCGCCGAAGGTCAGCCGGTACGAGGCCAGCACCCGCGGCGTGGTGGTGGCCTCGAGGAATTGCGGCCAGGTCAGCGTGAAGGTCTTGAAGAACGCGGCCGAGAGCGGGATCAGGACGACGAGGCTCAGGTACAGCAGCGCGAAGCCCAGTGCCAGGTCGAAGCCGGGCAGCACGGTGTGGCGCTTGAGCAGGGTGCGGGACAGGAGCATGGCTGGGGGGGCGATCAACGCAGGAGCGATCTGGCAGGGGCCATCGGCGTGGGCGTCGGGGCGCGCTCAGCGCTTGGCCGCGGCGATCACCTGGTCGTAGGTGGCGCCGTCGTTGAAGTGGGTCTTCTGTGCCTGTGTCCAGCCGCCGAAGACTTCGTCGACGGTGAAGGTCTCGACCTTCGGAAAAGCCTTTGCGTACTTCGCCAGCACCTTGTCGTTGCGCGGGCGCAGGTGGTGCTTCGCGGCGATCTCCTGGCCGGGCTCGGAATACAGGTACTGCAGGTAGGCCTCGGCCACCTTGCGCGTGCCGCGGCGATCGACCACCTTGTCGACCACGCTGACCGGGTTCTCGGCCAGGATGGTGCGGCTGGGGTAGATCACCTCGAAGCCGCCGCCGAACTCGCGCTCGATCAGCGGCGCCTCGCTCTCGAAGGTGACCAGCGCATCGCCCAGATTGCGCTGCGCGAAGGTGGTGGTGGCGCCGCGGCCGCCGCCATCCAACACCGGCACGTTGGCGAAGATGCGCGTGACCAGCGCCCTGGCCGCATCCGGGCTCAGGCCGGCCTTCAGCCCCGCGCCCCAGGCGGCCAGGTAGGTGTAGCGGCCGTTGCCGCTGGTCTTGGGGTTGGGGATGATGACGCCGATGCCCGGGCGACCCAGGTCGCTCCAGTCGCGGATCGCCTTGGGGTTGCCCTTGCGCACCAGGATCACCGACACCGAGGTGGTGGGGCTGCTGCGGTGCGGCAGGCGGCGCGCCCAGTCCTGCGGGATCAGCTTGCCGCGCTCGAACAGGATGTCGATGTCGTTGGCTTGGTTCATCGTGATCACGTCGGCCTCCAGCCCGTCGGCCACGCTGCGCGCCTGCCGGCTCGAGCCGCCATGGCTCTGGTTGAGCGTCAGCTCTTCGCCGGTGGTCTTCTTCCAGTGCGCGGCGAAGGCGGCGTTGAAGTCCTTGTAGAACTCGCGCGAGACGTCGTAGCTGACATTGAGCAGCGACGGGCCCGCCGCCATGGCGGGGGCGGCCACCAGGGCGGCAACGGTGGCCAGCAGGGAACGGCGGAACAGGCAGGCGGGCATCTCGCACTCACAAAATCGACACGGGCCGCATCCTAGGAAGCGGCCCGGAGCGCTGGAACGAAGGTTTCGGTGCTTGCTTATGCGAAAAACGAGCAAGCGCCGGGCGATGCCTATTTCTTCGTGTAGATCTGATCGAACACGCCGCCGTCGGCGAAGTGCGTCTTTTGTGCCTTGGCCCAGCCGCCGAAGGTATCGTCGATGGTGAACAGGTTGAGCTTCGGGAACTGCTTGGCGAACTTGGCCGCCACCGCCGGATCGATCGGCCGGTAGAAGTGGCGGGCCGCGATCTCCTGCCCCTCGGGCGAGTACAGGTGCTCGAGGTAGGCCTGGGCCACCGCGCGGGTGCCCCGCTTGTCCACCGTCTTGTCGACCACGGTGACCGGCGGCTCGGCCAGGATGCTGACCGGCGGGTAGACGATGTCGAACTTGTCGGTGCCGAACTCCTTGAGTGACAGGTGCGCCTCGTTCTCCCAGGCCAGCAGCACGTCGCCCACGCCGCGCTCGGCGAAGGTGACGGTGGAGCCGCGCGCGCCCGAATCGAGCACCGGCACGTTGGCGAACAGCTTGCCGACGAACTCCTTCGCCTTGGCATCGTTGCCACCCGGCTGCTTCAGGGCGAAGCCGTAGGCGGCCAGGTAGCCCCAGCGCGCGCCGCCCGAGGTCTTGGGGTTGGCGGTGATCACCGAGACCCCGGGCTTGATCAGGTCGTCCCAGTTCCTGATGCCCTTGGGGTTGCCCTTGCGCACCAGGAAGATGTAGGTGGAGGTGTAGGGCGAGCTGTTGTGCTTCAGGCGCTTCTGCCAGTCGGCGGGGATCAGCTTGGCGCGCTCGGCCAGTTCATCCACGTCGTAGGCCAGCGCCAGCGTCACCACATCGGCCTCGAGGCCATCGATCACCGAGCGGGCCTGCTTGCCCGAACCACCGTGGCTCTGCTTGACGGTGACGCTGTCGCCGGTCTTGGCCTGCCATTGCTTGGCGAAGGCCTTGTTGAACTCGACGTACAGCTCGCGCGTGGGGTCATAGCTGACGTTGAGCAAGGTGATGTCCTTGGCGGCGGCAAGACCGGTGGCAGTCAAGGCGAGCAAGGCCAGCGCCCCTTGGGCCAGGGTGCGGCGGAGCGGGTTCAGGCGGTTCATGCAGAGGTGCTCTTGCGAGGCGTGATCGGAGTGGGTGGATCGTAGAAAGCACGTCCGCAAGAGCCAACGAACGAAAACGGCGATGCATATGCGAACTCCGTTGCAGCGAGCCGGTCGCACCGGTGGCAGGAGGTAAAGGCCTGGGTGATTGCGGCGCGCCCGTGCGCCTGCAGGGCAAGCCGAGCTTGCGCTGGCCTGGAACGGCGCAGATCAGTTCGAGGCCGAGCGCTCGCGAAGCCGCGTGGCGAACGCCTGCACGGGCGCTGGCACGCCGGGCCAGTGCGCTTCGGGCGCGGCCTCGATCAAGGTGGCACGAAGCAGGCGCCGCAGGGTCTCCGGCTGCGGCGTCAGCGGCCCGGCGAAGCGCACCTCGCGGGGATCGACGATCACCAGCGTCGGGAAGGTCTCGACGTCGAAGTCGCCGAGCAGCTCGGCCTCGTCCTCGATGTCGATCCAGTGCCAGTGCAGCACCGCGCCCGGCACGACCGTCTCGGCCCGGGCGGCGTGCAGCACCTCGCCATAGGCATCGCACAGCCGGCACCAGGCGGCGCACAGGCAGGCGATGTGAAGGACTTCCGGCGCGTTGGACATGCCGCCGATGCTAGGAGTCTGGGCGGCAGAAGGGAAGTCCCTGACTGCGTTTGACGGGTGAGGTACGTTTGGTGGCCATGGCCGCGAACTACCTTCCCTACGAACCGCAGCAGATGCTGCTGCTGCCCGAGGCGAT
>Ga0268298_10001285_pt1 | contig 30029 bp, 23 predicted proteins | sample WWTPWeurt_MetaG_FD_194462 | JGI IMG/M metagenome (GOLD analysis project Ga0268298, IMG submission 194462) | Activated sludge microbial communities from WWTP in Nijmegen, Gelderland, Netherland - WWTP Weurt | ecosystem: Engineered > WWTP > Aerobic digester > Activated sludge | place... | reverse complement strand
CAGGGCGCCTATGGTCACTATCAGATAAGCCCAGGCATTGCCGCCCTGTGCCATGGCTGTGGCCACCGGGGCCGCATCGTTGGCGTACTTCTGGTAGGGCATTATGCCGGTCAAAACAAGAGAGACGGCGGCATAGAGGAAAGTACAGATAAGCAGGGAGCCAATCATGCCGATGGGCATATCTTTTTGCGGATTCTTGGTTTCTTCCGCCGTAGATGAAACAGCGTCGAAACCGATAAAGGAGAAAAAGACGATGGCCGCACCGCCCATGATGCCTGATAAACCGTTGGGGGCGAAGGGCACCCAGTTTTCAGGCTTAACCAGGGTGGCACCATAGATAATGAAGAAGAGCACGACCAATACCTTGACCGCTACGGCAATGCTATTGGCCCGGGCGCTTTCCTTAATGCCCACCACCAGAACCCAGGTGACGGCGGCCACGATAAGCAAGGCAGGTAAATTGACGGCGAAGGGGTGCCCAAACAATTGAGGCAGGTCAAAGCTTGAATAAAGAGCGTTCTGAGGGGAGGCCCGATCGGCGATACGAGAAAGAGCCGTGGTGGTGTCGGCCGTGAGCCAGAGAGGCAAACCGTGGCCGGTCATCCCGTGCACAAGATGCAAAAAGTGGTCGCTCCAGCTGACGGCTACGGCCACATTGCCCACGGCATATTCCAGAATCAAATCCCAGCCGATAATCCAGGCTATTACTTCGCCCAGGCTGGCATAGGCAAAGGTATAGGCGGAGCCCGATACCGGTATCATGCTGGCTAACTCCGCATAGCAAAGAGCAGCCAGACCGCAAGCCAGGGCAGCCAGAATGAAGGAAATGACTATAGCCGGTCCCGCTCCTTCTCGCCCCAGGGTAGAGCCCAGTAAGAAATTGGTGAGGGGGGTGGACCACCAGTCGTTGTGAAGAGAGACCTGCCCGGCGGCGGCTGTGCCTGTAAGAGCAAAGATACCGGAACCGATTGTGGCACCAACTCCGAAGGCAATCAGGTCGAAGGCCCCCAGATGTTTGTGCATGGGTCCATGCTCACCGCCTTCGGCTTCCGCCACCAGGTCAGAAGGAGACTTCTTACGCAAAAAGGCGGCTTTGAGCAGTTTCATTTCCAGTGCAATCCCTAAGGTAAGGAGACGGTTTGTTTGGCCGTATTACCAGCCCGGTCGAAGATCTCTATGGTCACCTTGTGCGCGCTCTTGGGCGCATAGATATTGGCGGCGCTCATCTCCAGCGCCTGGCCATCGGCGATAGTGCCGGCTTTAGGGGCAAAGCTGAATGGCTCAAACCCTTCAACACGATAGATGCCGTCGGCAATTTCCGAAACTTTGTCGCGGGCTTTTATGCTGAGGGAGATACGATTGGCTTCGGTGCGTTCCGCTTTGATATCCGAGAGTGTGGGAGGCGAATTGTCGATGATGATGTCTCGCAAAGCCACCGCCGTTTCAGCGCCTCTGGCATTGGAAGGGCGATCACTCAAGGTGAAGCGAAGCACATAACGACCATCCTTATGCTTGCGGCTGTCGAACTTGTAGAGGAATTTCTCACTGGTGGCATATGACTCACCAGTTTTCGCCTCTTCTTCAGCCTCGGCTTCTTTCTCCTTCTCTTTTTCCTTCTCTTTCTCCCGTGGCTTTTCTTTTTCCTTTTCCTTGGACTTCTCGCCTTTGTCCTCTACCTTCTCAGCTTTGTTCTCTTCGCCTTTTTCCTTACTTTCCGACTCGCCTTCAGAGGGCTTGGTGGCATTTTCGGCGCTATCTTCAGTTAAGGAGCGGCTTTTGGTCTCAGGTTTGACCGACTTGTCTTTGTCCCCGGGAGCAGAGTCTTTGGTATCTTTTGGATCTTTAGGGTCTTTGGGATCTTTAGGATCTTTAGAGTCTTTTGAATCTTTGGGATCTTTTGAGTCTTTAGCATCTTTAGAGGATGCTTTTGCCTTATCGGCGTCGACTTTGGAAGACTCATCGGTAGAGGCTTTATTCTTCGCTTCTTTCTTCTGGGCCGCTTTCTTTCTGGCTTTCTCTTTCTCTATAGATTGCCTTGATCGCAAATCTCCATTGAGGAGGCTGAAAGTTTTGCCGCCATCGCTGGAAATTTCGACAGCCACCAGCAGGTTATCGGAATCGACATCGGCCCCGGTTAGGGACACCGACACGCTGCCGCTCACAGCCTCGCCGTTGGAAAGCGATACGGAGGAGAGAGTGGGGGCGGTATTGCCGGGCTGGTAGGTCACCTCACAGGCACCAACCTGGCGGCGTTTTTCTTTTTCTTTTCCCGGCTTCCAGCTGAGGCGGTACTGCAAATAGCGACTATTGCCGGATTTGACCAGGTAAGTCGGTCCGCCGGCTTCCCCGGAAGACTCCGCTTCAGCCTCCGTCCAGGCGCTCCAGAACGCATCGGGTTGGGCCGTCAAACCGCCACGGGTCTCAACTTTTATGCCGGCAGCCAGTTCGCCGTCAGCCAGACCGTCGCCGTTCACAAGGCGGAACCGGGACCATTGACTGACCTTACCCGCATCGAATATGGAGCTTGCATAAGTGGGGGAACCGCCGGCCTCGATGTCGAAGCTTCTGACCTGGGCAATGTTGGAAGTACAGGCATAGAGTTGCCCACCCTCACCGGCAAGAGCCATAACGGCTTCTTGCTCCGTATGGCAAACAGGCAGGAAATAAGCTTGCTTGCTGACGGGATCGATTTCAACCCTGGTGATATCGCCTTCGGCATCGCCGGAGTAAACCCGGTCTTCTTTCAAATCGTGATAGAGGGTATAGAAAGCATCACTCAAAGCAACTGTGTCTACCTGACCGCTTTTGGCGACACGCAAAAGTTTGCCCTGGCCGGCGGTGGTGACATAGAGATTTCCGGCTTTGTCTTTAGCCACGCCGGTGACGATATGCTCACCACTCTCAAACTCGGCCCGGCTCTCGCCGCTGGCTGAAAGCGAGAGCACAAGCCCTCTTTCGGCTGTTCCTATATACAGTCTCTGGTCATGGGGGCAAAAGTTGAGAGCAGTGATATGAGCCTGCCCGCAATCCAGAACCATCTCCGCTCTCGCCTGTCCGCGCCTGGCCCGGTAGAGCTTACCTGTGCCGGCTGTGCCGATGTAAAGATTACCGCTACCATCAAGAGCCAGGGCCGTAACGATTTCCTCATCTACTTTCGTAAACGACTCACCGCTCACTTTTCCTTCAGTCAGTTTGAAACTTTCAATCTCGCCGCTCCCGGCGCATCCTACGATGGCAGTGCCGCTTTCATCGATGACCAGGCTGGAACCAAAGATGCCTTTAAGGGAAGCAATTTGTCCGACGCTCTTATCGAGAGGACGGAAGACATAGAGCCCTTTGCCGGCAAGGAAATAGAGATTGCCGCGGTAAGCCTTGCAGGCGAATATACGCCCTTCCAGCGCTTCCTCAATGAGAGCTTTTTCGCGTTCCTGAAAGCCTGGTGTCAGACGACCAAGGCTGTCGACTATGACACCATTACCGGTGCCGTTGCGGAACTCGCTTTCCTGTTCCTGCCGCCAGGAAGAAACCGCCCGCAGGTGAGGAAAACTTTGAGCACTGGACCAGATATTGGCGCCCTTACTTTCAGCAGCAGGCGCACTGCCGGAGCTGCCGGCAGCGGCCGGCGTGCTGCTTGCGGCATTGCCTCCACTGGCAGCAGCTGCAGCCGGAGCATCACTTTTCCCTCTGGCATCAAGAGCCTTTTTAGCTTGCTCGGTGATGTAAATGCCGTCGCTGCCGCCGGAACTCGGGGCGGTGAAGGTAAACGGCAAGCCTTTAGCGAAAATCTTGTCCGGTCTTTTGACTGTGACAGCCACAATATGGGAGCCGTCGATGATGTTTTCCATGAGGCGCGTCACCCGTTCTTCACCGCGTACCAGAGCCGGCGGCCTTGTGGCACGTTCGCTGAAGAAGGGTTTGAGCCACTGAGCGGGGGGATTGCGCAGCACATCGCCCTGAAGAATAAGAGATTGCCTTGGCAGTGCCAGTAAGCCGCAGAGGCGGTCGGAACGTTCTTTACGCCGCAAGCGAGCCAGAACTTGTTTGAAGTTTTCGGGGCTGGGATCGGCAACCCCCATGCGCTTGCGCATAGACTCCAGTTCATCGCCGCCGCACACGCCGATAGCCAGATCACCATCGGGGAGGTCCCGGGGCAGTGTGAATAGCACCTTTTCGGTGACGGCGGGACCATCATAGGGCTTGAGCACGCAGAATGCCGTGACGGTATCACCGGGAGCGGCTACGGCCTTATCCAGGTAAAGGCGTTCCAACCGGCTGACTTTGCGACCATCCTCGATGGTTATGTCTACGCTTATGTTCTTGACCCTGGTGCGCTCGAAGTCGTTGTCGATAATTCTATCGACAAGACCGCCCACATAGCCGCTCACGGGCTCCCTCAAAATTTTCAACTTGGCGAACAGGTCGGTGGAGGGATGAGCGGGGAAATTGACGGGGAAGCGGTCAACACGCTCTATTTTGCCCTGACCGTTCATTTCCACATTGGTCTTGACCTTCACCACATATGGTGACTGCGACTGATAAGTAGCATCAAGAGCCGACATAACAGCGGCTGTGGTCAGTGTGGAAGTCAGATCAGGATGCTCCACCAATTTACACTTGTAGGTTTTCCTTACCTGACGCACTTCATCGGTGACGGTCAAATTAAGCGGAATCAGTTCGCTGACGCGGCCCACTTCACCGCCCACCGACCAGGGTCTGTCGGCAAAAATGGTGCCGATCACTTCGATGGGAGAGGAGAGCTTGAATGAAACGGAGAGACTGGGCAAAATCTCATGGATGTATGCGGAGGCAAGAGGAAAGGAGACCCCGCCGGCTTCGATGAAAGCATGACCGAAAGCGATGAATTTATCTTGAAAGGTGCAGGTGGCGGTACCGGTGGCGGCACCGGCGAAGTCGCCGGTGGAAAGCATGACGGCTACAGCACCGCCGGGAACTACTTTGCGGTCCTTATCAAAATCGCCGTCGCCTTTTTGGGCCAGTAACTTAGGATTCAAACCGCCGGAGGCGCCGCTAGTCACGTGCAAGCCCACATCTTTAAATTGCGCAGCCAGATACTCTTGGGCCCGGGAAGAATAGCCGCTCAAAGACACAGGTGCCAGAAGCGGCACCATACGCGGAGCACCGGTCGCTTCCAGGCGCTCCCCAGAAGCTTCGGCTTCGCTCTTGCGCCTGCTCAAATCTTTCTGCAGACGGGAGAGACTGGGTGGCGGCAATAATTCACCCGGTACGGCAAAGCTCCGATCAGGCTTATTGCCGAGATGCCGCGGCGCACCGGTGGCGGTATCAAAAGAGAGCGCGTCAAGCATGTCTACAACCGGCGTCACACCGACAATCGGCTCTTTAGAGAAATCGAAGCCGTATGAAAGGGCGCCGGCCAGGCGGTTTCCAATATAGATAGGAGAGCCGGACATGCCTCGAATAACATTATTTTTGCCCATATGGGGGCCGGAAAGCCTTATCAGGATGGCATCTCTGCCACTCAAGGCTTGTTTGATCACGCCTATGACTTTGACCTGAAAGCGCTCCACCTTCGTGCCCTGAAAGACGGTCAAGCCGTAACCTTCCATGCCGGGCTTGATTTCATCCACAGGAATGTAGTCGGAGGCTTTCAGAAAGCGCTCCACGAAGCCCTTGTCTACCGGATTGTAGTGGGAGTCTTGCTGGTGATGGGCAGTGTTGCCCTGAGCTGAGGCCAGGCTGGTATAGGGTGCAGAAAATGAAAGCAGGCTGAGGGCCGTCGCCAGAGAAACCGTCCGCCGCAGGAACGGGAACAAAACTTTGCCCCGGGCACTCTTACTGTGAACCTTGCAAGACTTGTCTGAAGAACGGGCGGAATCGCCTGTTTGGTAAGTTCCGAAAGTTCTGGGCAAAAGTTGAAACCTGTTATCCACCGGCCACCTGAGCAAAAAGAAAGGAGGACAAACAGTTTAACAGTTCGAAAGATGGTTTATGGATCAGCCAGTTTGATAAAATTTCCCTGGCCGCCACTGGCAGACCCGCGAGACGAGGACTATGAAGATAAAGGCAAAGCAATTTAAGGGCACTCTTGAGGACCTCCGGGTGCTGAGCCTCCTGAGCATGGCAGTGATTTCCCTGGTGGAAACAGCACCGGCACTGGCCCAGGGCTCACCCATACCGGGAGCCAATCGTCAGGCATCCTTAGATTACAGCGCGGCCGGACAGGTTCCTCAGGGTAGTTCAATCAGTAGAGCGCCGGTACCGGGCATGAACCAGCCGAGTAGTCTCATCCAGCCGGCCCAGCCGGGACAGGCTCGGTCGCGGTATATGCAGCTACCCCTGACTGTGGTCGATGCCAAGACGCGGCTGGATGAGTTGCGCCTGCTCTTAACCTCGCAACCGAAGGAAGCCCAGGAACGCATCTATGAAATGTGCGAATGGCTCTCTGATGGCGCCGATGCCCATTACCGCATGTACCAGGCCTTTTCCAAGAGCGACCTGACCAAGACCCAGGCCGCCAGCGAAAAGCAGCTCAATCAGAGCTTCTCCCAGTTGAAGCGGGAAGCACAGCTCCTGAAAGCCGACCTGCTGATCAAACAGGGGCGGGCACCGGAAGCCCTCAATCCCCTGGTGGAAATAGTGATTGCCGATCCCCGCTCCAACACCGGGCAAAATGCCTACAAGCGCCTGGTGGAACTGGGATTCTCCAAAGAGGCCTCGGAGGAAGCACAGATATCCGGTCTGATGCCGGGAGCGCCGGCCGCTAAATCAGCGAAATAGGGTAAAAGATACTAAAATGACCCTTATTCATCTTATCTAATTCGATTGCCGCACCTCAAACTTCAGGGAGTAGTTATGTTAAAAGCCTTGAGCCTCAACTCTTTTTTGAGCCTGACCACTGCAGTTTTCTGCCTGGCGGTTACATGCGGCGCGGCTCAAGCCGATCCTTACCAACTGGGTGTGGAACAACAGCAGTTTATCGAATCGGGGGGCAATAACTACGGCAGTCCCTACGGCTATCCCGCCCCGCAGATGATGCAGGGCAGTGCCGCCACCTCAGCACCGCCTCGCACACCCAAGCTGAGCGCCGGCGCCAGTCAACAACAGCAGCGCTCCGCCCCGCCTATTCAGGCCAGCATTCAGAAACAGGTGGTTCTGCCTAAAGGCTTTATGGGTCCCTGGGTAGTGCAAGGGCAAAGAACCAATATCGAAGCCCAGCCCCAATATCAAAACGGCGTAGGGCAGCTCTTTGCCCCCACCACCAGAAACATCTGGAATATCGGCGGCAATCCCCAGAGCGGCTACACGCTCAAAACCGACCAGGGCGTGACAACTTCCCTCAATATCTATAAAGTCGCCGGCAATCAAGCCTTTATCCGCTACCAGCACCCCATCTCCAAGACCATGGCCCAGGAAGCGGTGGTGCTGGAGCTGCAAAACGGCGGCATGTCCTTCCAGGGTCTAGAGCGCATTTCCATCGTCAAAGAAGGCGAACCGCAGCCAAGAGCCAAGGTCACTTATCAGCTCTACGGCCAGAGGCAGTAATGAAAACGGTATCCCTGACAGTGCTCATCTCTTTAACCTTTTTCACCGCAGCGCTAGCCCAAGAACCACTGCCAATCTCACCTGTAAAGGTCGACCCCGCCACTGTCGGCGATACCATAAGCGAGCCTGAAACGGCCTTGCCGCTCACGCCTGAGCAGGTGGAAGCCGGTCGGATCAAAACCGAGGGCACTAGCCTGGTGGGCGGCGCCTCCAAGAGCAATCTGAGCGGCGTAGCCACTCTGGCACCGGCTTCGCCCCTGAGCCGTTACCGAGGGCCCAAACTGGTCTTTGTCTCAGTCAAACTGAGGAATAACGGCGACGAGCCCATCTTGTTGATGGGAGATTCGGTCAAGGGCGAGCTTTCCAGTGGAGCAAGAGTGGAAGCGGTGGGCAAGGATAAGATCATCAAGCTGGATAATTCCCTCTTGAGCGCAGGTGGAAAGGCTGTAGTAGCCGGGGTTAGTGCCGCCAGCCTCGGTCTGGCCGGACCCATCTGCTACGAGCTTCTCACACCGCAAGAGCACCGCGCCCGCGGGTTGGGTACAGCCACCGGGCGCGACGCCGGCCGTCACGAAGTGGAAGAAGGTAGATTGAACCGCCGGGTAATTTTGCCCCAGGATGAAACCACAGGCTGGGTGGCCTTCACAGCCGAAGAGGGGCAAACAATGAAAAACCTTGTGCTGCCTATCTTAATGCGCCCTTTCAATGCCACCGGCGGCACCATAACAATTCCTATAAGAGCTGCAGTAACAAAGTAAAATTGAACCAACGTCAAAGGAGAAATGAGTAAATGCAATTTGCTGAAAAATGGCGCAAAATCGCAGTGGCAACAACCCTGTTAGCCACTTCAATGGCATTCGCAAACGCTGCTTACAGCCCGGCTCAAGCTGCCCCCCAGGCTAAAGGTGCCGCCAAGAGAGTAGCCACCGATCCGGTGGTGGTGATTGAAACAAACAAAGGCACAATCAAAGTGGAAGTCTTCAAAAAAGACGCCCCCGTAAGCTCCGAAAACTTCCTAGATCTAGTAGGCAAGGGCTTTTACAACGGTCTCACCTTTCACCGAGTAGAGCCTGGTTTTGTCATTCAAGGGGGCGACCCCCAGGGCACCGGCATGGGCAACTATGTCGATCCTAAGACCGGCTCCACACGTTATATAAGACTGGAAACCAAGCCCGAGCTGGTACACGAAAAAGGCTCCCTGGCCATGGCCCGCTCCTCTAATCCCAATTCGGCAAGCTGCCAGTTCTACATCACCCTCGATGCCCAGCCTGCTCTCGACGGCAAATATGCCGTCTTCGGCAAAGTGCTGGAAGGTCAAAACGTAGTTGAAGCCATCCGCGTCGGCGACAAGATGACCAAAGTAGCCGTGGCGCCGGAAGGCAAGTAACTAGAGTCATATATGGAAGGAAAAGAGGGGAGCCAATCCCCTCTTTTCATATTTGCTAGAATTAGCCGGTACAGTTAAGGAGGTTGGAGGCCAAGTGGGCTTTCAATATAAGTGAATGTCAGATCCTATCGTCACCATCGAAACCAATAAAGGCACCATCAAAGTGCAGGTCTTTGTCTCGGAAGTTCCCACCACCGCCAATAACTTTCTTGATCTTGTGGGCAAGGGCTTTTATAACGGCTTGAATTTCCACCGGGTTGAGCCTGGCTTTGTAATTCAGGGCGGCTGCCCCCGTGGCACCGGTACCGGCAACTACACCGACCCGGCCACCGGTCAGACCCGCCGCATTCCCCTGGAAGTGAAGCCCCACTTGAAGCACCACAAAGGTGCTCTGGCCATGGCTCGCTCCAACGATCCCAATTCCGCCAGTTGCCAGTTCTATATCACCCTGGATGCCGCCAACTTCCTGGATATGAACTATGCCGTTTTCGGCAAAGTAGTGGAAGGACAGGAGGTAGTGGACTCCATCCGGGTCGGCGACAAGATGACCAAAGTCTCAATGGGCGCTGCGGCTGCCCACTGAGTTCTGGTCAACCCAAAGGCTAACAAAAAGAGAGCCGCTCCTGTGAGCGACTCTCTTTTTTAATAGCGAATAGACTTAGAGCTTGATATAGCGACCGGAAGTCCAGAGACTGCCGCCGGCTCCCACTACCACTCCCAGGGCGCACATCAGGAGCGAGGTCGGTACCAGCGAATACTCCAGGTTCTGGGTGAGAGCAGGAGCAAGGCTGAAGAGCTGATCTTTTACATAAGGGTCGATATAAAGATGAATGCCCAGCAAGACGGCAGTGGCAAGCAATGCGGCCATGGCGCCGTAGACGGCACCTTGAAAGACAAAGGGGCACTTGATGTAAAAAGGACCTACACCCATAAGGCTGAGTATCTCAATTTCCTTGTGGCGAGCTTTAATGACCAGGTGAATGGTATTGCCGATCACGGTCAAAGTAGCGGCTGAAAGGGCCGCGGTGACGAAGAGTCCCGCTAGTTCCAGAAAGTGCCTGAAGTCGTTGATTTTCTTGGCTACCTTGAGGGGATAGCGAATGCTCTCAATGGACGACATGAGGCGCAGTTTGGGAGCCAGCACTTCCACCTGATCGGGGCTGGAGAGCTTGATATGCAGGGTATTGGGAAGGGGATTGTCTACGGATGCCACCTTGAAGGTGTGCTGCATCTCGTTCCAGGCTACATCTTTGGTGACTATCTCGACTTGCTTCACTTCCGAGAAGCGACTGATTTCATGGGCAACCGCCTTAGGATCGGCACTATCAGGCAGGTAAGCAGATATCTGAATTTGATTGCCCCAGGCATTAACTAGATTTTTCAAGGTCATGGTCATCTGCAAGACGCCACCAAATATGGTGAGAGCCACGGCCAGGATACTGACTACCAGCCAGTTGGACCAACCACTAGCTCTCAGGCCGAGCAAGGTCTCAATACAAACTCTGCGAAATATTCTCAGGGAACGCAGCATAAGCTATGCCATCTCCAACTCGTAGAAACCATTGTCCACATCGGCGACCAGCTCGCCCCCTTTCAGGGCAATCACCCGTCTGCGCATGGCATTGACGATGGGTTGATCGTGGGTAGAAATCAAAACTGTAGTGCCGCGCTGGCTGATGCGCTCGAGCAATTGCACAATCTCAAGAGATGTGGCCGGGTCGAGGTTACCGGTGGGCTCATCGGCAAGCAAGACCGGCGGACCATTGACTATGGCCCGGGCGATACCCACTCGCTGTTGTTCACCACCCGATAATTCGGTGGGGTAGGAGTCGCGCTTGTGCTCCAAACCGACAACGGCCAGGGCACTGGAGACACGCTTATTTACTTCTCTTTCGTCAACACCAAGGGCTCTCAACACATAGGCCACGTTGTTGAAAACGGTCTGACTGTTGAGCAGTTTGAAATCCTGGAAAATGATGCCGAGACGGCGTCGGAGCAGGGGAATCTGCCCTTTGGAAAGACGGTTCAAGTTGACGCCGGAAATGAGCACATTGCCCGATGTCGGCACTTCCTCACGATAAAGCAGGCGCATCAAAGTAGATTTGCCGGCACCGCTTGGACCAACTAGAAAGGCGAATTCGCCAAGGCCTATGTGCAAATTGATATTGGATAGGGCGGGGCTACCGCCGTAATTTTTGCAAACGTTTTGCAGTCGAATCATATCGAAGTGCTTTACCTGGTCTCCGGGAGCCTCATGATAACACAGTAGTCACGAGGTAAATCCAGGGTATGAGAAAGCCTAGTATAGATTAAGGAAACCGGCTCAGGAGCACCTTAACGGCGAGCAGACCCTGGTTGAAAGAGGGACGGTGAGCCTACCACCGGCCTGCCCCATATATGAGCTAAATACTTCCACTTCCCCTTGGTTCCTTATTGGACATACCGGAAGCAAAGCAAAGGGCGCATATTAGATCTGTCCCATGTAAGCGGCTCGTCACCTCACCGCAGTAATTGCAGTGGGGATAGCCATTAGCCTCACGCCAGCGCTTCAATCTGAGTTCCTTCTCATAGAGCCCACGCATTCGCTGCACAAGAGCGGCATCGTCTATGACGTTTTCACCCAGATACCGGGTCGGCTCCAGTTCCTCCTCGGTCAGTACTACGGCAGCCAGATCCTCGGCACTTGGATCAGGCAAACGCACGGCCGCCATAGCCTCCTGAGCCGCCTCTAATTTCCCTTCATAGAAGCGCTTCATGTCAAAACGCAAACCGGAAATATTCATACCAACGCCGCGGGCAGCAGTCTGCAGCCGTTTCAGCATCTCCTGCCTGGCAAAGCTGAACTCCTGACCGACGGCGGCATCTTTCACGGCTACCACCAGATTGCCCTCAGCGTCTATGAAAAGTGGTCTGGCTCTGGAAGCAAACGGTTCCGGCACCACGTGGGGCCAGAGGTTCATAAAAGTATGCTCTTTCAAGCGCCGGTCTATACCCAGCGCCCGCACGACCTTGGGCAGTACGGAAGAGAGTTGCAGCAGGTTGGCTTTGCTGCGCTTGAAGGCTGGACGAGGCGGCGCCGCCTCCTTTGAGGAGGGACCTTCTTTGCCATTGGGCTTCTTATTAAACGGCGGCTTATCCAAAATACCGAACTCCCTGAGCACCCCAGGCTATCACAAAAATTTCCTCATATAAGCCGACCATGAGTTTCCGGCAATGCCCGAAGGTTATAATCAAAACCGATACTAGACATAATTATTAGGTACAGACAGTGCTCGCGCAAGAAACGATAATCAACGAACTGAAAAAACGCTTCAAACCTGAAGCGGCCAGAGACATCACCGCCAATTATTTGATCAATATCAAAGGTGCAGGCGGCGGCGCCTGGTTGACCAAAATCGATAGCGGCACTCTCAGCTTTGAACCCTACCAGGATGGTTTGTCACCGGCTTATGACTGCAAGGTGTCGATTGATGCCGAAGATCTGGCCATGATCATCGACGGCAAAATGTCGGCCATGACCGCTGCCCTCTCGGGAGTGCTTTCCATCGAAGGCGAACTGGGCATGGCTATGAAGCTGGTGCCGGTGTTTTTCGAAGGCTAACTAAACGCGGCTCTTAAGAGCTTTCTCCAGAGCCTCCAAACCAACCTGGTAGGAAGGAGTCAAGCCGGTCCAGATCTTAAAGGCTTGACGGGCTTGCTCAACCAGCATTTCACGCCCATCACAGTGCAGGGCAAAACCCAGTTTGGCAGCCAGTGTTATCACCGGTGTCAAACCGCCGGCACTGTAGACCAGATCGAAAATAAAGGCATCACGAATAAGGGCCGAAAGCAGAGGCGTAAGCCAGAACGGCAGCTCATCTTTAGTTTGCCCTAAGGGCGTAGCATTGACGAAAAGTTTGGCATCGGCAAGTTGATCCAGCTTGCCTGGTAATTCGTCGATGGTGAGCACATTTATTTCTTGCAAAAAGACAGGATCAAAGCCTGATAGAGCCAGCTCTTTCAGCATGCTGAAGACATTCTGCGGGTTGCGACAGAGAATATGGCAGCCGCTCATAGATAACCTCTGCATGGCTACCAGACAGGCTCTGGCCGCACCACCCCCGCCCAGGAGGATAGCCTTTTGACCGGGAAACTTAGCGGGAGCCTGGCGCAGGGTGCGGCTCAGACCGGCGATGTCGGTATTGAAACCCATAATACCGCATTCAGTATCATCAGCATCCTCATCCCACTTGAGCCGAATAGTATTCACAGCCCCAACCAGTCTGGCTTCCTCCGAAAGGGCCGGCAGAGACTTGATCACCGCTACCTTATGGGGAATGGTGACGTTCAGACCGGTATAACCGTCCTCAATAGCTTGATCGAGAAGGGAAGCGGCATTGGCACCGGCGCGCAGGTCATATCTGCCGGGCAAGGAAAACTGACGCAAAAACGCCCCATGAATCTGGGGAGAAAGGGAATGCCCAAGAGGGTTTCCAATCAGACCAAGACGAAGGAAAGTCACAGCAGAGCTAGCTAGTAGTTGGTTTGCTGCTGAGTCGCAACACGCATTTTGGTGATACCGGCGGCGGCGGCAGCAGACATTACTTCCACCACGTCTTTTTGCTTGGCATCACCATCGGCGTTGAGAGTCAGGTGCAGGTCGGTACCAGGCTGGGCGGCGTTCTTCAATTCGAGAATCATAGCCTTGATGGTATCGACATTGTGATCGCGCACATATTTGCCGTTGATGGCCAACTGCCCGTCTTTATCTATATCGATACTGATACCCTTGGTGGCTTCGTCTTTCTTGGCGTTCTTGGTCTCGGGCGGCTTGATCTTCAAATCGGATTTGTCGATCAGGGGAGCAATCAAGATCATGATTACGAGCAAGACAAGGAAAACGTCTGTCAAAGGAGTGACGTTGATATCAGTAAACTGGTCGCCGACCGCTCCCATCGACATGGCGCAAAACCTCCTGGTGGCTGCTTCTTGCTAAAGACTAACCTCTAGCGGCTGTAGACTCACCACCAACGAAGCTGAGGAACAACAGCTTGAGCAAGAGGAAGTCATCGTTGAAACGCTTCACAGTATTAGTGTAAGTGTTGTTGAAGACAACTGCCAGGATAGCCACGATCAGACCGTAACCTGTAGCAATAAGAGCTTTAGCCACACCGGTCACAACCACCGGTGTACCACCGCCCTGGGCGCCGAGCTGGTCAAGGGTGAACACAACCCCGACCACGGTTCCGAAAAGACCAAGGAAGGGACAGGTGGCACCAATGGTACCCAGTACGGCCAGATGCTTCTCCAGCTTACGGGTAACCAAGCCGACGGTGATGTCGAAAGCCTTGGAGAAGTCTTCCTTTTGATCAGCCATCAGGCGCACGCCTTCTTCAGCCACTTCGCCCACCACACCACCGAGGCGGCTGCATGTAGCCTGGGCCTTTTGCAGGTTATTGCTCTCGAGATCGCGCTGCAACTGGTGAATAAAGCCAGTCACGTCACGACGGTTCTGTTGATAGTAGAGATAACGCTCCACCATGACGGCAACCGTCAAAATCGAGCAAATGGTAATCGGTATGGACGCAAACCAGTCATGGACCATAAACTCGAGGAAGTAATTTAGGAATTTGCTTTCCATAGATGTCTATCGACTTCTCCTATTTGCTTGCCGGACGTTGATCTAAGTAATGAGTCTATCAGAATTGACGGAAGACGCCACGACCGCCGCCATTGAAAACGTTGTAGTCGAAGGTGAATTCGATGTCCACATCATCAGGGGCGCCATCGGGCAGGGGACGGAAGGGAGCGGCGTTTTCAACAGCCTTGAGGGCAGCCTGGTCGGCGATTGTTAAGCCGGAAGAGATAAGCATGCGCAAATTGGTCATCTGCCCGTCTTTGTGCACTTTGAATATGACCTTGACCCTCTTGGATTCGTTTCCTTTGGGAGGGAACCAGGCCCGCTTGATTCTTCTTTGCAAATCGGCCATGTAAGGTCCGAAGTCTACATCTTTACGAGCAGCGATGGACCGGTCGCGTCCGGGGCCGTCATCGGGGTTGCCGGCTTCGTTGTTACCGCCGCCGCCACCGGGAGCACGTCCCACCGAGGGAGCCACGGCAATACCCGGTGAACCGCCGGCTGCACCGCCACCACCACCACTGCCACGACCGGCGCGGGTTGGGGCTGGAGCTGGTCCTGGGCCGCTACCGCCGCCCTTGGAGCTGGCACCACCACCGACCGGAACCGGGGTGGGCGGCCCGCCGCCGCCGGACATACCGGAAGCGGAGGCGATAGATACGGGAGCGGGAGCTGGTCCTGGCGCTAGTGCACTACCGGCACCGACACCGGCCCTTGGAGTAGGAGCCAGGGAAGGACCGCCAATTTTAGGCATGGCCACCGGCGAGAAGGTCGGCGAAGGACGAGGAGAGGGTGCTGCGGAAGGCGCAAAAAACGGCGTCGGGATCTTAGGCAGCAAAGAAGGAGTAGGAGTCGGTGTAGGGCTGGGAGTGGCCGACGGTCTTGGTGCCGGGGTGGGCGACGGAGTAGGCGACGGGGTCGGACTCGGTCTGGGAGTGGGACGCGGCGAAGGTGTCGGCGAAGGACTGGGTGTAGGGGTGGGCGTGGGCGACGGGCGCTGCTGGGGCTTCGCCTGAGGCTTGGACTGCTCGGAAGCTTTACTGGGGGCTTTGGGAGCCGGGGAAGGCTGCACACTGGGCTTGGTGGGATCGTGCTTGCCGGCGGCCTTGGAATTGTGAGCGGCGCGCTTCTGGGTTTTAGGCGGGGTCTTGGTGTTTTCTTCGTTCTGGACAAATTCGATGTCCGTAACCTGAGAACGAGGCGGCGGCGGAATCAAGAAGAAGAAAGCAAGGATGAAGCTGGTGGCCAGAATAGATATATGGAAGATGTAAGAGCCGGAAGTAGCTTCCGTCATCTCCAGAGCGTAATCGCTGTAGAGACTCTTGCGTTGGATACGCACCGCATGGTCGTAGGCATCACGGGCGCAATAGACGGCATAACCGAGGAAAAGCACCACAATAAAAAGGGAAGCCGGGGAGCCGAAATGCAGTTGCCCGAGGGAGCGGTAAAGCTCTTCGTTCAATTTCATGTTGTTGGCCTGTCCGAAGGCAGCCAACCACTCGAGGATCGAGGGAGAGAACATGAGGAAGACAAGAACGAAGTAGTTGAGGACGCCTACTATGAGGAAGAACAGCCCTTTACGCTGCTCACCATTGTAAATTTGCCCCAGACCGGGCAATACAAAAGAAAGACCGCCAGCCATATTGGGGTCACGCTGGGGTCTTTGTCCACCGGAATTTCTGGGATTGGCACTCATGAAAGTATTCCTATCACTTACTTGTGGCCTCTTCGCTTGCTTGCCAATCCTGAACTAACTCTCAAGCGCCCGCGGTTCACAAGAAGGATTTCAAATGGCCTGCGCACTAGTAATTTTGAGAGTTTATCATAGTTCATTATTGCTTAAACAACATCCTTGGCTTTTGCAACGTCACTAAGTCAAATTATCATTCTTCCTAACCGTAAATGCTCTCTCTGGCACTGAAGATTTCCAGGGGTTTTCCCCAGTTTTTTAACTTCTTCAGCGGACAAAGACGTTGTAATCGAAAGAAAATTCAATGGTGATGGATTCCGGTGACCCCTCCGGCAGAGGCGGGAAGGGAGCCGCCGCCTCAATGGCCGTCAGGGCCGCTTTATCAGCCATCGGTATACCGCAACCGCGCACCAGCTTAAGACCTGTCATGGAGCCGTTTCTATAGACTTCGAATATAGCCTTTACATGATTGGCCTGGGGATTCTTGGGCGGAAACCAGTGCCTCTTGATGCGAGATTGAAGAGCAGCCATATACGGACCATAGTCAGGGGCTCTGGTTACGGGTTCACTGGGCACCCCTTTGCCGATGCTGCTGCCGGAATTGCTATCGGTGCCGTCGGAGGGGCGCGCTTGACCGGAGCGCCCGCTCGGTTGCACCATGGCCGTGAGAGCCGGTCCGTTGCCACTATGACCGGTGGCACGAGCGGGAGCCGGACCGGAGTTGCCGACGCCGCTTGAACCATCGCTTGCCTTCCTACCAGAGCTGCCGCCCACAGGAGCCAGGGTCGGCGATTGATTATCGCCGCCGGCAGTACTAACTGCCACCGGGGCCGGTGCAACTGCGGCGCTGCTGCCTGAGCCGCTGCCGCTTATACTCCTCACCACCGGTAAGGTAGGGGAAGCGGCGCTCCCGACGGAGACTTCTCGTGGCTGTACCGAAGCATTGCCGACTGCCGCCGGTGAAAAATGCGAGAGCGGCACCGGAGGCACTGAAGATACTGAAATAGGTCTGGCACTGGTGGGAGTGGGCAGCTTGGCCGTAGTAGCAGGCGCCGGACTTGAGCTGGAGGGATTTACGGCGGCAAGCTGAGGCAAAGAAAAGCTCTTGAGAGCATTAGCGAAATTGGGCACGGCATAGGCCGAACTAGCACCGCTTTTAGTATCGGCAGGAGTTGCGGCAGTCAAGCTACTGCTGCTGCTACTGCTGCTACGGGCCAGTGCCTGGGGACGTTTCACCACACCGGCCGCCGCCGAATTATGGGCACCCCGTAAAACCGTAGGCTGCACGGGCTTCTCAGTAGGATTGTTTTCTACAAACTGAAATTCAGTAACAACAGATTTGCTGGGCGGCGGCACCAGAATGAAGAAAGCCAGCAAGAAGCAGCTAAAGAGGGCATAAAGATGAACCAGATAAGCACTTGAACAAGCTTCCGGCAGCTCCATATAGAAGTCTTGGTAGAGCGCCAGCCGCTTCGGTCGCTTTGCTTTTTTGAAGGCGTCATGGGCGGCATAAGCAATAAAGAGCAGCAAGAAGGCCGACACGATAAGGAAGAACGGCGACAGAGAGCCGCTCTGCAAATGCTTAAAGGCAGCGGAAAGCTCAAAATTGACCTTCAGATTATGCGCCTTGCCGAAACTCTCCAGAAAGGGCAACAGAGACGAAACCAGACAGAGAAAGGCAAAAAGGAAGTAGCTGGCAAAAGCCGCCAGTTGAAAGAGCAAGCCTTTGCGAAACTCGCCGTTATAGAGCTGCCCCAGCCCGGGACAGACCAGAGACATACCCATAGCAAGATTGGGGTCGCGCTCTTTTAGCGCGCTCCCGCGTCCGAATTGATCCACTTTCATCACCTTTGAGGCTAAATCTGGAAAGAGTCTGGCAGAGCCAACCTCCCCATCTTAGAACCCAGGTGAGTTAGTGGATAGAGGATTTATCCCCCAAGAAAAATCAGTATTTCCCCTGGAGCGAAATTGCAATTACATTGTGGGCATGCGCAGATCTTCGGCAAGCTCAATTTTGAGTTCGTCGCCGGGTCTCACTTCTACCTTCTTGCCCTTCTTAGCCAACAGAACAGCTACGCCTACGGCCAGACCGATACCGGCGCCAATCATGGCACCACCGGCGGCACCGACACCGGAAGAGGATGAAGAGGAAGAAGAGGATGAAGAGTTGCCGGCCAGCACACCAATGCCAAGACCGCAAAGGGTGGGCAGAGAGACAGTACCGCAATCGAGGGCTACATCTTTCATGCCGCGACGAGCGTGCACGACACCGCCTCTGGCGACAATATTAGCCACCAGCGGAATCTGCCTGTTATCGGGAGTGGTGATGGTATCAAACTTAAGAGCCACGGAACCGGAGCGGTTCAGGGCACGGGGACCGTTCATCTGAGCGATTCGGCCTTTGATGATGGAACCGGCCGGGACCACGGTGGAACCGTCAATGGTCAAATCTTCGGAAGTACGGGCGGAAAACTCATCGCCTTCCTGGCTGGTATCGGAGTCTACGGCAGTATCCATAATGATCGGGATCTTGGTGCCGGTGGGCACCACCCTGATATAACCCTGCAAAACCTTGGAACCGCTGCTCTCGGACTTGGTTTCTACCGTGCTCTCAGTTTTGGCTTCTACAGGAGCGGTAACTTCCGGCTTGGGGTCGGAGACGGTGGCAGTGCTTTGTGTTTCCACCGGCGCCTCAGTCTTGGCAGGTGCGGGAGCCGGCGTCTCGTCCAACTTGGGGCTCTCAGCCTCGAAAATAGAGCTAGTGTCGGCTTCAGTACGGGCAGGGGTGCTCTCGGCAGCGGGAGGCTCCTGAGGGCTATAAATTTTGAAGTTGACCGGTTGATCTACGGCCAGACACTGTGTGGCAGGCACAAGAGCAAGCATCAGACCAGCGCCTACGGCTATCGACTTTGCCAGGAAAGGCTTGTGAGAGCGAAATTCCTTGCCAAAAACCATTAAAAACACCCCGAACCTTGAAATTTTTCTGTGCTAACTGAAAATGCGACGGCAATGTCAGACCAAACGTTCCCGCTAACTTTGACTGAGTCAAGAATTACTTATGCAAGCAGTCAAGCGGAAAGCGAAAACGAAGTCTAACATTAAGCGAAGGGCAACTCATTAGCGCAATCACAGATTGCGGCATGCAACCGGGCCGCTTGCCAATCGCGGGCAAATCCCATGGCAACCCGCCTGAATCTGCCGACTATATAAAATCCCCCTTACTTTTATACATACTGTTCAATTAAACTGGGGATAGCATTTATGGGCCAGTTTGCAACGAAGCAAAAGCAAAGAAGCCAATGCAAGAAACGGTTCCGATAATAATGCCGGTCGCAAGCGAGGGATAAATAGTGATCCAGTGTGATATTTGCCAGGTCGTTAACGAGGATGCGGCGCAGTTTTGCAAAGAGTGCGGCGGCAGACTGGCAAAACCGATGACTGCGGCAATACCTGAGCCGTCCCCTGTCAAACCCAGACCGAAGCTGCATTCACCTATTCTGGGTGGCGCCGATGACCCGCTCGATGAAGAGCCGGAAGAGCAGACCATGCCCAAACGAAAGAATAAGAAGGGTCTGCGTTCTCCCATGCTGGGAGGCGGCGATGATGATGATTTCGAAGAAGATGAGCCCCAGTCCGAACCCCAGAAACGCAGTGGGCGTGGGCTGCGCTCCCCCATCCTGGGCGGCAAAGCCGAGGAGAGCGATCGCCCCAAAGGCAGAGGCGGGCTTCGCTCCCCTATACTGGGCGGCGGCGCTGTCGACGACTTTGACGATGAGCCGGCCCCTACCACCCGCAAAGGCAAAGGGGGACTGCGTTCGCCCATGCTGGGCGGCAGCGATGATTTCGACGACGACGACGAACAATTTGGCACCAATCCTCCGGCAGCCCCCCGCAAAGGCGGACTGCGCTCCCCCATATTGGGTGGCGGTGGAGGCGGCGGCGCCGGCAAGAGCCATATCGAATTTCCCCACAGAAGCCATGACTTGCCCGAGAGTGACGACCAAACGCCCGTCAATCACGGCAAACCGGCCAAAGGGCTGCGTTCACCGCTCCTGGGCGGGGATGACGGCGACTTCGAAGAAATGCCCGCCATAGACAGAGGCCGGGGTCACGGCACCAGCAATTCCCGCCCCGGACGTTTGCGTTCGCCCATACTGGGCGGCAGCGGCGACGAATTTGACGACTATTCGGACGACGAAGACGATTCTGATGACGAGCCCGACGAAAATGCTCTGCGCTCACCGCTTTTGGCGGTCAGAGCCCCAAGGCATGAAAAGCCCAAGGCACCACCGAAACCGGAGCCTGAACGGCAAAACATTGAGCCCGAAATAGCCAGGCCGGCACCGGCGCCCCCTCCTATGCCGGCGCCCTTGCCGAGCCCCCAGGCTCATATTCAGCCTCAGCCACAGATTCAGCCTCAACCTCAGCCACAGCCATCCTATGAATACGGCGTGCCCGGCTCCCAGTTCAGCGCCAGTCCCGGTGCATCTTCCACCCAATTGCCCCAGATGCCCCAGGCGCCTCCGCGTTATCAGCCGCAGCCGGCCCCCAAGCCCACCAACAGCAATTACCGAATGCCGGAGCAAACCCTCATTCAACTGGAACCGGCCAGAGAACCTGCACCGGCGCCGGTGCCGATGCAGGCACCGACTGCACCAGCACCACCGGCAGCACCGGCTCCTCAAAGACCGCCGGAGGAAAAGAGCAAACAACCGGAGAAATTGCGCTCTCGTCTGCTATCTGCAGATGAGCCGGACGACTTTGTCGGTCCCTCCGATCGTCGCGCCCTCGGTGATCGCCGCACCGGTCCCCGCGCATCCCGACGCAGTTCCGATATGCAGGTCGATGCCGATGATGAAGATTTTTCTTACGGGGCAAAGGGCGGCGGCAATGCGCCCAACTCCATGGCACCAATGGCAATGGCGCTTATCGGCGTGGCATTGATTGCTAAAGCCTGGTTCATCTTCTCTTATTTCAAAGGTGATCCCATGACGCAAACATCCATGATTGCCGACCAGCTCACATCCACAGTGGCGCTTATCGGAGCCATCATGATGGCTTCCAAAGGGGCCCGTCCGAGCTAGAATCAGCCTTAAACATAATTCAGCAAACCACCGTCAATATTCCGTAAAGGCAAACAGATATTGACAAAAGGTAACTTTCAAAGAGATCCGAGCATGGTATATTGACTACGGTGCAGAGACTGCCTTAGGGGTAGTTAATGCCCCGAGGGGACAGCCCGCTCTTGAGCCATTCTCTGACAGTGATTCCTTATATACTTTCAGGACATTGCTGCAGACAACGGAACAAATTAATTGCCGGGCGCTTCTAATTAATCAGACCAATCGGTTCTATTAGAAGTCAGTGCACTTACGACAGCCACGAAGGAAACAGTATTGATGTTTCAGCGCCAATCAGAGAAACCAGCCAAAGCTCTAAGCCTGGCACTCAGTCTGGTTTTATCTCAAGTCTTGCTGTCCGGCTCAGCAGCCGCTATCTCCCTGCCGACAAGCGGCAAAAAACCAAGTTTCGTTCTGCCTACCACAGATATTATTGATGATGAACTGAGCGTAGAAGAAAACAGCAGTACTACCAATGGTGCTGAGCAAGGGAAAGAGAAACCCAACCTGGCCCCGCTAAAGCTCAAAGACGCCGGCGATGAAGGTAATGTCAGCGAAGACGGTGCCTTGAAAACCGGTGCCACCATAAACGACTTTGTGCCGAAGGGTCCGGAGGATGGTGTCAAGGGTGGTGCTCTGCCCAAGCTAGATTTGAAAGGTGATAAAGGCGATAAAGACACCCGAGGCAAAAACGGTGTACTTGGCAAGGGTTCCATATCCGACACTGCTAAGTCTATAAACGCGCAGCCCCTGGCTCTGATTGAATCCCAGGACGAAGTCATGCAGAAAGCGGAAGTTTTGGAAAACTCCGAGAAGAAGCAAATCGCCGACCTCTGGGAAAGTACCCTGGAAAAATCTCCCGATATTCAGTTTGTTGTGCAAAAGCTTGTCCCCACTTCAGACAAGGGTCATGCCACCCACATCATGATGAAGACCATCAGTTCACTCATGTTCGGCGCCATCGGCTCCATGGGCATGGTGGCACCCAACCAGGGCACCTATATGGCCCAGAACTTTGCCGCCAGCATGCTCAGCCAATTGAACGGCGCCATGGACAAGAAGCAACTGGAACGCATGTCCTTGAATCAAGCCGAGCTGATCATGCTCTATAACATGGTGCGCGGCACAGCCGACAAACTTGTGGACAATTACCGTTGCTACAAGAAAAACATTTTGCACATGAGCCGGGCCACAACCGACCTGGAAGAACTGCGCAATATGGCCGGCATGGCCGCCAAGTCGCCGGCCCAGGAATTGGAAATGCAATACACCCTGCGCAAAGCCCAGCGGGACATCGACGGTCTCGTGGATGACGTGCACCGCTACCGGCAGAATCTCATCGACATGGCCGGCAACGACGCAGTTTCCAAGCTTGACAATCAAGTCAAGGAAGAAATTCAAAAACTGGAAGATACCAGCAGCCTGGCCGGCAAAGCCAAAACGGCAGACGGCACTAATATGTAACTGCACATATTAAGCCGATACACAATCCATACAGAACCTCGCCCTATCAGCTAATATTTGTAGTTTAGCTTTAGCCGAGGTCAAAACTGGTGCGCATCAATCAACGCTGGTTCGTCTGGATCATCCTCACTCTCTGTGTCCTTGCCATTCCGGTGGCGGTGCTGACCCAGGGTCTGGCCAGTGCACCGGCTGCCAAGGACGGAAACGGCTCCGGACTGATGACCAAGTTTAAGGACCGCATCCAAGTGGTCAAGTTGTCCGGCATGATCATCGACAAGGCCGACTCGGGGTTGCTTTCATCTTCAGCCGGCTCGGCCACCGAAACCTTGAAAGACTTGCGCAAAGCCATAAAGAACGACAAAGTCAAAGGGGTACTTTTAAGGGTCAATTCTCCCGGCGGTACCGTACCGACTTCCCAGGAAATTTATGAAGCCGTCAAAGAGCTCAAGAAGAAGAACAAAATTGTAGTTGTCTCCATGGGCGACATGGCGGCCTCAGGCGGCTACTATGTTTCCTGTGCCGCCGATAAAATTGTGGCCAATCCCGGCACATTGACCGGCAGCATCGGCGTGATCATGAACTTGATGAATTTCAAAGCTCTAGCCGACAAGGTCGGCATTGAGCCGGAAGTGATCAAGTCGGGACTCTTCAAAGACATTGCCTCCCCTTATCACAAGATGACCAAAGAAGAGAGGCAGATTCTCACTGACTTGATCATGGACTCCTACGATCAGTTCACTCAAGTTGTGGCCGAAGGACGGGCCCTGCCCATCGAAGAAGTGAAACGCATTGCCGACGGTCGCATTTATAGCGGTCGTCAGGCCAAAGCCATCAAACTGGTAGACGAACTCGGCACCTACAGCGATGCCCTGGCGCTTCTGCAAAAGCTTTGCAAAGAGCGCTTCAAGAACTCCGCCGACTTGCCGGTAGAAGATGTGAGCAATGACAGCTTCCTGTCCACCTTACTGGAGAGCGCCGGAGCGGAAGCGCCGCCCCTTTCCGGCAAGATGGAATTGAGTTCCTATGTGCCGGTGGAACTGTCGCCGGCTCTGACCAGACAACCACTCTGGCTTTATCGCTAAAGGCAAAGGTACCAATGAGCGAAGCAGAGAAGCCCAGAGACGAAATGCCGGAAGCCGAACTGGAAAAATTGCCGGACCCGGAAAAACGTATTGTTGATTCAAAGCCCTTTGAACTGGAGCTTGCCTTCCGGCAAGTCTTGAGAGAACCGGAAGGGAAAGTAGAAACCAATACAAATAAGAGTGTGCAATTACCAGCAGAGGAAGAGGCGCAAACGCAGGTCCAAGCGCTCCCTGAACCAGGGGAAGGGCAAAAGAAAAGCCAGTACGAGAACAGCTTCAACCTCTTTGCCGACATATTCTACGGCGTTCTTGTGGCACCAAGACAAACCATGCTCATCCTCAGCGACCAGACCAAGTATCCGTGCACGGCTGGAAACATAGCTCAGTCCGGATTCTTCGTCATTATGGTTCTCTCCATGACCGGCTGGTTGCGCTTTAAGGCCGACAGCATACAGGCCTCTGTGGGCAGCGGTCTCATGTTCACTCTATCGGGCGCGCTCAACTGGTTCTTCATGGCTGTGGTGCTCTACTACCTGAGTATCTTCATGCGCGGTCGACTGAAACTGGGAAATGCGCTCATAGCCACGGCCTGGTCCTTCCTACCCTTTATTTTCTTTGCACCGGTACTGTGTTTTCGCACGCTTCTGGGTAATTTCTTTCCGCTTCTGGCCATGATGCCGGCTCTCTGGTTTCTCTTCCTGCTCTTTGTCACCTTCCAGGCCTCGCTGCGCACATCCATTCCCAAGTTGAGTCTCATTCTCATCGTTGTGCCGCCGCTCTTCGCCTTTGTCTACATTTTCTGGCTGGTGGTGGCATTCGGTTCTCTATTCATACAGATTTTGCCCCGCTTGCTGCCGGCTGCTTAGGTCAGATTTTGGAAAAGAGCGAAACTTCCATTGTCGCGGCAAAGCCCCTCGTGATTGCCATAGTGGGTCCCACTTGCACAGGCAAGACCAGACTGGCCATCGAGCTTGGCCAAAAACTTAAGACACTTGCCGGTAAAACGGCGGAAGTGCTGGCCTGCGACAGTCGCACGGTTTATCGCCATATGGACATCGGCACGGCCAAGCCGAGTTTGGCGGAGCAAGCCGGCATCAAACACCATATGCTAGACCTGGTCGATCCTTCCCAGGTCTACACGGCAGCCAACTTCAAAGAAGATGGCGAGAAGGTTCTGGCTGCCCTTATCTCCCAGGGCAAGGTTCCAATTGTTTGCGGCGGCACCGGTCTCTATGCAAGAGTGCTTCTGGAAGGCATGAACATCCCCTCGGTACCGCCGGACGAGAAACTCAGGGCCGAGCTGCAGCAACTGGTGGAAGAAAAAGGAGTGGAGGCCCTGCATGAAATTCTGGAGAAACTAGATCCGGACTCCCTCAAGCGCATCCAGAGAAACGATGTCTTCCGTCTCAGTCGCGCGATCGAGGTAAGCAGGGCCCTTGGTCGACCTTTCTCACAGGCAGCCGGGCGTAGCGATGTGCCCTATGATGTGCTCTGGCTTTTTCTCAATGTCGATGATCGCCAGGTCCTGAGAAAGCGCATCATCGATCGCCTGCAAGAACAAGTGAAAGCCGGTGTGGTGGATGAAACCCGGCATCTACTCTTGCGCTTCGGTCGCAGCCAGTCCCTTGTGAATGCCGTTCCATATAAGGAATATCTGCAGTTCCTGGATGGACAAATTGATCTTGATACCGCCCATGAAGAAGCGGTAAAACACAACTATCAGCTAGCCAGGCGGCAAATCATGTGGTTTCGCGCCAACAAAAATGCAATCAATATATGCGTAGATAAAAGCAGCGAAAAAGAGCAGTTCGAGATCAGTATGAAAGAAATATCTCTGAAATTGGCTCTGCAAAAGTAGTCTAGCAACATATCTGAGTCTAGACGCCTGCCGTTTAAGAGCTATACTAACAAGAGTAAGGTCTCTTGGCTCGTTCCTACGATGAAGTCAAAACAAACAAGCGGCATGAGAGAAGTCCCTCTGCCATTCAGTGATGGACTCCTCTCCGCAAAACTCTGGCAGAGCCAGACCAAAGACGGTAAAGAGCGTTTTGTCGCCTATGTACCAGAGCTTGGTCTCAGTTGCTTCGGTACTTCCGATTCGGAAGCATCCTTCCGTCTCTTTTCGGCGCTGATTAAATACTTCCGGCAATTGAAAGCTCATAAAGAGAAGCTGGGAGAAAAAGGTCTTGCCCATCTGCAAATGCTGACGGTCTGGATGAACGCCATCGAAGAACGCATGACGGCTAAACAGGACCACCCATACGAAGGTCGTCTGATAGCCCTCAGGGGTCGCAGCCGCTAACTCCTCAGTTTGAAATTCAAAGCAATTTTTCGTGACTTTCGCCGTTGAAGCCGCGCTCTTTCATAATCAGTGCCAGCTTGGCCCGGCTCAGACCGGCCTCGATGCCCACGGGATACTGGTGCGGATTGAGGAGGCGCAAGATACCCCGGTGGAAGCCCTGCAAACGCTCTTCTCGGAAGCTTCTGCTCTCTTCCAGGCCGGGCATGGAATAGACACAGCGGCCGCCCCTGAAGATTGGCAGCAGTAACTCTTCATAGGCCGTGCCCGCAGCCACGGGCTTGCGCCTGGTGAAATCGAGAGGGTCCACCACCAGATTCTCCGGCTCAGCCTGGCTCTCCTGGTCATAGATCATGTCGGCAATAAAGGTCTTGGTGCCGCTCTCAGATTGACTGAAGAAGCGACGCACCTGCTGCACACCGGGAGTGGAAATTTTTACCACCTGTTCGGAGAGCTTGATGCGATATTGCCAGGGCGTAGTTGTGCCATCCGGCAAGTTTTCCCGTACACAGGCTAGCTTGTAGACACCGCCCAGGGCAGGCTGGTCGGCAGCAGTGATCAATTTGGTTCCCACGCCCCAGACATCTACCATGGCGCCCTGGTCTATGAGAGATTCGATGACTTGCTCGTCGAGGTCGTTGGAAGCAATGATCTGGGCATCGGCAAAACCGGCTCTATCAAGAAGTTGCCGGGCTTCGGCGCTCAAGTAAGCAAGGTCGCCGGAATCAAGGCGAATACCGACCAGGTCATGACCGTTCTCCTTCAACCAGTGTCCTTGCTCGATGGCAGTCTTGACACCATGGAGAGTGTCATAGGTATCCACCAGAAAAACACAGTTGTTCGGCATGGCCTCGGCATAGGCATGAAACGCTTCCGCTTCTGTGGGAAACGACATGACCCAGCTGTGGGCGTGGGTACCTTTGACCGGTATGCCGTAGAGGCGGCCGGCCAGTACGTTGGAGGTGGCATGGCAGCCGCCCAGATAAGCAGCACGACTGGCCGTCAGGGCGCCGTCAACGCCCTGAGCCCGGCGCAGGCCGAACTCTAAGACCTGTCGTCCCTGGCTGGCATAAACAACCCGGGCGGCCTTTGTGGCAATCAGGGTTTGAAAGTTGAAGAAGTTCAGAAGGGCCGTCTCCAGAAGCTGGCACTGAATGATCGGTCCTTTCACTCGCACCAGAGGCTCGTGGGCAAAGACTATCTCGCCCTCACGAACGGCATCGATATCCAGGGTCAGTTTCATGCCTTTCAGATAGGCAAGAAATTCCTTGCTGAAAATAGGTGCGCCATCCCGACCTTGGAGCCCGGCCAGGAACTCCAGATCTTCTTCCTGGAAGGAAAAGTTCTGCACTAAATCAATGAGGGAAGCCAGCCCGCAGGCAACTGCATAACCTCCCTGAAAGGGATTATTGCGAAAGCTGAGATGAAAGACGGCTTCCTGAGAGAGCGCTTTTTTTGCCGCCACCTGAAAATAGCCGTAAGCCATGGTGAGCTGGTAAAGATCCGTAAGGGTGGCCAGTCCGGGTCGATAAATTTGACTGGGCATGCCCCTCTTAGTTTCCATGGCTGGACCTCTTATCTGATTGTCTGATTTGTCGGCAGCGATTTGAACTTTAAGCGTCTTCCCGACGTATATATCCTTGGGGGTAGAGGCGTTCGTTAACCGGCCGGTCTGCAAGCCGTCTGTGTGAACTAGTCTACAGGGGGAAAAGTGAAGTATGACGGCAGACCAATTTTAAATCTTAGCCTGGCATTAGCCGCGGTCCTGACCTGCCCGGGTTTCCGACTGCATCCGGCATACGCTCAAGACCAGCGGCAAAAGCCTCCTGAAAACGGCTATATCGGCAACATTATCTCTCTCAAGTTTCATGAAGTTGACTGTCCCTACGGCAGAATCATGGCCCTTTCCAAGCGAAGATACCTGCCCTCAAAATCGGCCTGCCTGGCCCAGGGCATGCGCCCCTGCCGCTTTTGCCTACCACCCAGAGAAAAGACGGTATCCTGCAGAATTCTCTTTGAAACAAGGGCAAACGCTGACCGGTAGTGACTGATATTGAAGCCACTTAAGTCCCGTCAAAATCCTAGTTAAATGTTGTTTTTGACTTGTGGTATAACCGACAAGAGAGTGTTTTCAAAAGGCATAGTTAGATGAGTTTTCAACTTCTGGAACAGGACATGGCCAATGCTATTGGCTTCGTCTTCGACCGTAGCGTAAACCCACCTGCCCTACTGGGGCAAGGCTTTCTGGTATCCAAGAGCAGATTCGTCTGCTGTGCCGGCAAGGTCTTCCACTACACGGAAGCCCCCTGGGCACTGGAACTACACTTTGTCCATCCGGATATCAGAATGGGCGTCAAGTCGGTCAATATCCATCCTGACTTTGATAAACCGCTGGCTCGCAACGACTATCTTTCTCAAAACGGCCGCCCGGGCGAAACCTTGCCTATCTTGCCCAACGACATGGCCATGCTCATTGTCGACCCCGAACCGGTGGAACTCATGCCCGAGAGGGTGGGTGAAATCGTCCGTGCCATGTCCTTGCCTTTCAACAACCGGGGCGTAGAAATGTCAGGTCCGGTGAAAGGGCACGAGTACTTGCAGGTACTCAATAACTTACTGGCCCAGGGCAAGCAAGGTCTGATGACCCTGTTCGATATCCACAATATTCCAATCGCCCGCATGCAGATTGGTCAAAACAGCATTCCGCTGGTCTATTCCTCCCAGTTTTCCATGCCCCCGGCCTATGCTTTCTTCGAACTGGCTATCAGGCAGCCGGCCGCAGGTTTTGCCTTTGAACCACAGGGCGATTTCCCCTGGCCTGATATGACACCGGTCAATGCTCCCGCCGATCGCTTCATCTGGGAAGCCATGCGCCGAGCCAATGAACTGGATCAGCTTTATTCTCAACTGGGCGGACACGCCGGACGTTACCAGCGCGTCGTGCAAACTTATGATCCATCCTCTTCTTCGGAAGAAATTCGCTGGATGGTGCAGAACCTCTGGGATGCCCTGGACGGCTATTTGACCCTTGATAAATTGTCGCAACGTTCCGGCGCCGACTCCTACACATGCATGGTGGCAGTGCGCGAACTGGTCAACCGCGGCGTCGCCTCGCAAATCAACCGCCATTCACCTTTCCACGGAAACGGCACGGTCGGACCGCCCCTTATTTCCCATACCGATTTTGAAGTACACAACTGGGACAACCTGCAAGCCTTTTACCTGGATCCACTCTCAGGCAAACCATGCTGGGTACAGGGCAACTACTTCGGCTCCGCCTCGGCTGTGCAACCTAAAAACATGTTGCACACCATACCGGTGCCGCCTGAAGTTTCAGGTGCCCTCATCTGCAAAGACTACAAACTGATAGGTCTCCACAACGGTCCCCAGGCCTTGAGAGGCGGCGTCACGGCACCACCCATGAAGTGTTCGCAGTTCATGTGGATGGGAGCGCTCCTGGACGTAAGTAGCAAGCGCGGCAAACTGGGCGCGGATTCCGAGGAAGGTTCGGTTTCATCGCTCAAGAGTCGACTGGACACGGAAGCACAAGAAGCCGTGGCGGAAGAAGACCGCATCGTCTGTCCCGTCTGCTTCTCTCCCAATCACGCCTATGGACCCTGCGGTAACTGCGGCCACATTTTAGAGGCACCGCCGGAAGAACCGGAAGCGAAAACCGTCAAGGACAAAGCCGGCAAAGCCGTTAAGAAGTTGCAGAAGAAAGCTGGTCTGACAAACAAACAGGCCGCCATCGCCGCTGCGATTCTCTTGCCGCTCACCCTCATCACCGTAATGAGTATGTTCAAACCGGCAGCGCCGCCGCCGCCTTCGGATAACGTGCAGTTGCCCGGT
>Ga0268298_10001284_pt1 | contig 30042 bp, 21 predicted proteins | sample WWTPWeurt_MetaG_FD_194462 | JGI IMG/M metagenome (GOLD analysis project Ga0268298, IMG submission 194462) | Activated sludge microbial communities from WWTP in Nijmegen, Gelderland, Netherland - WWTP Weurt | ecosystem: Engineered > WWTP > Aerobic digester > Activated sludge | place... | reverse complement strand
TTTGACTATCTGAACAAGAAGACCATACTAACGCACCAAGCGCAAGTGACATTAAAAATTTAATTTTCATAGTGATTGATTTTTTGGCCAAAGTATTTGTGAGAATTGTCCTGTACAACTAAATTTAGTGAACGAGTGATTTTCTTTAGTGAATGACCGGGAATCGAAAGTAAAATTTCTCAGGTTGTCAAAATAGCTGCTATTCAGCATGTGCAATTTATAAGATAATGGATAATTATGAGTCCTGCTATTAAACATAATCCAATCCCATTCAGAAAAAGGCCGATCACAACCTTTGCCAAGGTTAAACTCAATTTTTGAAAATAATCCTGATTAATCTATCACTCAGTATTTCAATAAAATTTCATTATGAAACTACTGACGGGTCAAACCTTTACCCCAATAACGCAGATATCATCTACCTGTTCCAAATTCCCCTTCCAGGAATCAAACGCGTTTGAAAGGAATTTTTTCTGCTCTTCCAGCGATTGATCTTTCATCTTCAAAATCAAATCACGAAAGTTTTTTGCTTTCAATTTTTTGCCTTTTTCACCACCAAACTGATCTGCAAAACCATCTGAAAAAATATAAATAATGTCACCTTTGTTCAATTCAAAAAAATGGGTTTTGAATTTTTGAGCATTTTCAAATTTACCCACAGGTTGTTTGTCTGCTTTAATTTCGATTATTTCTGAATTCCTTAAAATCCAAACCGGATTGTGTGCACCGGCAAACTGCAATTGATTGCCCATAATTGAACAAAGCGCAAGGTCCATTCCGTCTTTCACTTCCTCCTCTGATTTTTCAAATTCCTGTATCACAATTTCACGCGCTTTATCTAAAATCAATCCCGGCTCAGTCAGATTAAATTCCCTCACTGCCCTATTCAATGCGCCATTGCAAAGGACAGATACCATTGCTCCCGGAACGCCATGACCTGTACAATCAGCGACGGCAAATAAAACTCCGTTAGTTTGATGAATATTTGGATTTAAAGAATACACCCAATAAAAATCGCCTGCAACTACATCTTTCGGTTTATAAAGAACAAATGAGTCTGGCAACAATTCACGGATTAATTTTGCCGGAGGAAGTATGGCTGTTTGAATACGTTTTGCGTAGGTAATCGAATCTTTTATTTCTTCATGTGCTTCTTCTACTTTCAGCTTTTGAATCTCAATAATTTTCTTTTGTTCTTTTGTTTTTTTGAATCTGCTCAAAAGCACCAGCGCGAAAACGACTACCGATAAAATAACAATGGTAAAAATCCAAAACTGCAGTTTTTTATTCGTCTCTTCTTTCTTAAGAATTTCCTGCTGCTGCAATTGTGTTTTGTTTGCATTTTGTTTCTCCAGAAAAATAGACGCCTCAATTATTGCTTTTGTAGAACTCGCAACATATTGGTCATTTATTTTTTGCAAACTATCCTTGTAGTTTTTTACAGCAATTTCACATTCCAATGCCCTCTTATAATCCCCAAGGCCTTTATAGGTTTCAACTGCCAGCGACCGGAAATATGTCATCAAAAAGGGATCATCTATTTCTGGATTATACAACACCTTGTCCAAAAGATTTTTTGCCTTGGAATAGTCTGCAAAAGAGTTGTATGTTTTAATTACCGATGTAAGTCTGCCTGCAAAAATTCTTCTACCGTCTTCCAATAAAATATTTGGTACACGGGTAGATTCATTATTATAACTCCATTCTACTAGTTTTTCAACGTAAGAATAAGCACTGTCTTTTTGATTCAATACCACATATTGTTCAATAATGAGCGGATACAACCCGATGTAAAAGACCGGTACATCAAATTGTTTATGATTAATAGCATAATTTGCCAGTTCCAGACAATCCTTTCTGCGTTCAGCTCTTGCCAAACAGAGTGCAGCAACTCCTGCTGTCTCAGAGTATAGACTAAAGTTTCTTGGGTCAGTTGCATAAAAAGACAATAATGAAAATTTTACAGCGCTGTCCTGAATTGCCTGATTATTTTCATCAAAACCGATATTGGTCAATCTCCATGCAACAGAACTGCTATATTTTTTTTCCAGGAGTGAATCTCCTGCCATTTTTGCAAACTCGATTGTTTTCCAGATAGCCTGCAAGGCATTTTCACTCATGCCATAATTAAAATAAAAATCGCTCAGTCCGTCATAAGCGGATGCCAGCAAAACGTAATCTCCTAACGAATCTGCTATTTCAATATTTCGGTTTACCAGCAGTACCTCTCTACCAACAAAATTATTTCTTCTTAAAATTTTACTATAAAGTTTATTCCAGTACATTTCAGCCTGGAGCGATGCGGCATGATCTATTTCAAAACGTATTATCGAATCCACTTGATTAAATTCATTTGCCGGGATCTGACTAAACGATTCAGCCGAATAATAATCTATGGAATCAACAATCATTGACACGGTATTAAAACCTGAATGCCGAAACTTATTGTAAGCATCAATAAATGAAAGTTTGTTCCCGGTTTGTGAAAATCCAGAACAAACTTGGATGAGAAAGAATAATGAGATAAAATTCCGCATGCCGAAATACATCACTTTTCAAGGACTAATATACTCAATGATTTCAAAACGAGCGAATTCTATCATGTGATGACGACGCGAGAATATATAAAATCTGGAGCCGATATCATTAGAAAAACAAGGTCAATTTGGTGATGGATAGCGAAGCCTTTTTTAAAATCGCTTTTTTATCATCAGTACTAACAATTTCTTCTGAGACTCCAGCGAGATATGCCTCCTTTTTGAATTGGAAAAACCTAATTCTTTCCAACTAAATCAATCAATCCCTCCCCATCTCTCTCAGCAAAGAATCTTTTTCAGAAATTACTTTCTGAAGTTTTTGCTGCATTTGTTGTTTTTCGTATGATTCGAGTGCAAGTGAAATTAATTGAGCCACAAACATCCCGAATTTGCGTTCGGTCAAATCCCATTTTCTTGGAATGCCTACATGTTCAAAACATACAACGCCAATCATTTCACCTTCAATTCGGATAGGTACATCAATCATAGAAGTGATGCCGTATTTTTCAAGATAAGGTTCTACCAGTTCTTCTGTGCGGGAATCTTCCAGCGAATAATTGGTGGCAATAATTTCTTGCGTGGCCAGCAATTTGAAATATGCCGGCATGTCTTTTCTAAGCAGAATGACTTTGTCATTGAATGTATTCAAACTGCGGGTATAATTTCCAATACATTCAATCATGGTAAAATCTTTGTCAGCTCTCCAGGCATTGACTCTTTCCACCTGAAGTGCATTGGCTGATTCAAGTAAAATTTCCTGAATAGCTTTGGTGAGCTGGCCTTCACGCATGTATCGTGATTTAGTCAGTTTTTCAACTACGTTTATTTTTTCAACCAAGCCGTTGTGACCATTTACATCGTTGGTCACATCTTCAATCATGACAATCACTCTTTCTCCGCTTACTGCTTTAACCAGCGTTGCATTAAAATAAACGGTTTCTCCAAATTTATTTTTGACCGAAATGTGATTGAGTTTAGCTTTCGAGTTGGTCATTTTTTCCGGATTGAATTTGAAATCCGGTGACAAATCATTTACTTTTTTTCCAACAAGTTCATTCAGATGAAACGCAAAAAAACGAGATGCATAGGGATTAACAAATTCAATGGTGCCGTCGTTTGTGCAAACAACAACGCCTTGTTCCATTTGTTCTGCAATTAAAGCAAGTTCCTGAAATTCAAGTTGCATACGGTCACTTTCGCAGAACCAATATAAGAAATTATTTTACTGACTACCAGTTGATTGAAAATATTTTTTTTTTATTCAGAAGAACCCGAAATTCAAAATGCCGTGTTCAGTTTGAAGCATGTTCCTTAGTAGAATTGATGCTTTGGAATTAAGCCTTTACTTGTTCAGCTCCTCCAATGAATAATTCTGTTCCTTACAAAATGTTGCTACTTCAACGTTTTTTCCTTTTAGAATTCGATCACACAAAAACAAGATGGTTTCATTGAGTTTCAAATAATAAAGATATTGCTCTTTCAATTCATGAATGTCTTTGTAATCATTTTCAGAAGCAATGTGATATCTCAGATGTCCTGCGCTTACAAACTGATGATGATAAAGAATTTTATTCAGCGTGATAAATGAATAGGCTGTCGTTTTGTTTTCCCTGAATGGCAGATATTCAGGTTGAACATTTCTATATTCAAACTCTCTGGTATTTTCAGATTTCCTCTTTCTCAAGGAAACAGAAGTAAAAAGATAGGCCGGTGTTGTACAATTCTCACATGCATTATTGTAAATAAAATCAAGATATTTCCAGTGTGCTGCTTCTTCAACAGAAACCTCTTCCAGCGTAGTTTGTAACGAAATTAGTGCACGGTATGATTTCTGCGCACTGTAATAATCATATTGCATGCTGGCCTGCGCGCCCCAACTGTGACCAATTAATACCATTTTTGACGTATCCACACAGGCAAGACTTTTAACAAAACCAGTAATGAATTCAATATCTCCAGCGTATGATTTTTCAGCTGTGTGATTTGAAATGAGCTTTTGATTAGTTGAATCAGCAAGCATGTAAGATGCTGACACCACGATGTAGCCATTTTGAGCCATCAACTCAAACAACTCAATATTTTCAAAAGGATTACTTCCACTTCCGTGATGATAAACAAGACAGGGAAATTTGTTTCCATCTGGAAATTTACTTCGAAAGGAATTTGATTTCAACTGAAATATTTTTTGTGCAGCAGCTAATTTCTTTTTTGAAGGATCTTTATAATCGATAAAAAAATCAGACTCCATAAAATAACCACTGACAATCTTAAGTAAATTCTGCTCAATCAGATAAACGCTTGGTGACAAAATACTATCTGAATGAAAAGGTTCAAAAAAGTCAGCTATACTTAAACCCTGAGCTGAATCCACTTTAGTTACAGGAAACCAAACTCCAACAATAAAAGGGAGTTTTTTTCCTTTGTAGGTAACATCAGATTTAAAAATGACTGTGTCGGTGTAACCAGCGTAATATCTGGTTGAATTAAGTTGTTCTGATTCTTGTTTTGCATTGACATGAAAGGAAGAAAAAAGCAAAACAAAATATAAACAGGAATTCAGGAAATCCCTTTGAATGAAAATTGATTTCAGACTTTTCAACATCACATGGCGCTCAAAAACTCCAGCACATTTTTTTCAATGCGACTTTCTATGTTGGAGATATCTGCCTTTACAAATTTTTCACCGGTGATTTTTTCATACAATTCAATGTAACGGTCCGTCACTGTATTTACAAATTCATCCGGCATTACAGGCATGGTTTGTCCTTCCAGTCCCTGAAAATTGTTTGCAATCAACCATTCCCTTACAAACTCTTTTGAAAGTTGTTTTTGTTTTTCACCTTTTGCCTGGCGCTCAGCATATCCATCTGCATAGAAATAGCGGGACGAATCAGGCGTATGAATTTCATCAATCAGATAAATTTTTCCGTTCTTTTTTCCAAACTCATATTTGGTGTCAACCAAAATCAATCCACGTTCAGCAGCTATTTTAGTTCCGCGTTCGAAAAGCGCATACGTGTATTTTTCAAGTTGCTCGTAGTCTTCTTTGGAAACAATTCCTCTGGCCAATATATCTTCTCTTGAAATATCTTCGTCGTGATGTCCGCTTTCAGCTTTTGTAGCAGGTGTGATGATTGGCGAAGGAAATTTATCATTCTCTTTCATTCCATCTGGAAGCTGCACGCCACATAAAATTCTCTTTCCCGCTTTGTATTCACGTGCGGCATGACCAGCCAAATAACCACGGATTACCATTTCCACTTTGAAAGGCTCACATTTGTGACCCACGGCAACCATTGGATCAGGAGTACCTAACATCCAGTTTGGAACAATGTCTGAAGTTGCTTTCAAAAATTTGGCAGCAAGCTGATTCAATACTTGTCCTTTGTATGGAATTGGTTTTGGTAAAATGTAGTCAAAAGCTGAAATACGGTCTGAAGCCACAATCACCAGAAAATCATTTTCCAGATAATAGACATCACGCACTTTGCCGTTGTAAACTGAAACCTGTCCCGGAAAATTGAAAGTAGATGCTTTTAAAGTTGCCATAATTCTCAAAGTAAAAGCGCGAATTTACTGAGAAAATCAGGTATGAATTCAGGTAGTTGATAAGTTGGGAAAAAATGATACCGGAACGTATAATTTCCGGTATCATTGCACTAAATCCGAGATAATTACCCCGCTACTGAACGATATTCACCCATTGTCCTTTTACACGACCAGAAATGGTGTTGTCATACATGGCTTCAACACTGATTCCCGGCATATAAAATTTACCCAGATAACTTGAATTCATCTGAACCCTGAATGTTTTTGACTTGCCTGAATTCAGATCAAAATAAGTGTAAATCCGATCATCACGAATATCCTGATACGTAAAGAACGAAGACTTATCAGAAGCAAATTCATCCATGCGGGAATTATGAATTTCCCAGCCTGAAGGAACAATATGAACCAGAGCTAACTCTTTCAAATCTCCTCTTATACCTGAATTGGTTACCGTAATTTCAGCAACAAAATCGGTTCCTTGTTTCATGTTGGCAACATCAATGCTCTTATTATTCATATCCAGATATTTGACTGAAAGTGTGATGTTATTTGATTCATTTTTTTCTTCACCGGCAACCGGAATTCCTTTTGTAATCAACCGCACATAAAGAACACCATCACCCGTGTTTTGAACCTGAACCAAATCTGATTTTTCATTCAAATCAAAACGTATCATACTCAAAGTTGAATTCCTTGATCCTTTGGTACCGTCAATATCAAAAGAGAATTTCAATTTACTTTCTCCTTTGTATGCTCCCATAAATTTGCTGACAGCCATCAAACTGTACGCAGTGGTTTGTGTACTCATCCACTCATCATTATTTAAACGATCAGCCAACGCTTTTGCCATTTCGGCAGCATCCGTTTTCATGTTGAGCAGCACAAGTGTTTCAACAATCATCGCTTCATCTCTGTAATTTGATCCGTAGGTATAAGACAATTCATTGTACTGCGGAACGGATTTTCCATATCCCTGAATTAACTCAATTGCCACTTCTTTTTGTCCGGCAATTTTATATGCCGCCGCCAAACGCCATCTTGCCGGTAAGGACAAATCTGTTCGTTCTCTCAGTCTGTTCATCAATCCCAATTCTGCTTTGCCTGCTAATGCAAGCGTATATAAACGATAGGCCTGGGTCAAATCATTGTATTGATATCCTGCAATATTTTCATTGGATTTATTCCAATTCTTCGCTTGCTTTTTCTGGAAATTAATCCAGTTAGTTTTTAAACTTGAAGGAACAAAAAATCCTTTTTTCTCTGCCTCTATTAAAAAATGTCCGGCATAATTTGTTCCCCACTCGTTGTCATACGAATCACCCGGCCAATAAGCAAATCCTCCGTTTGATGTCTGGAACAATTTGATACGTTCAATTCCGGCATTAACATTATTTTGAATTTTTGTTTTCTCATTTGCGTCCAGTTCCATGATATCCGCCAGATACAATTGCGGGAATACTGAAGAAGTAGTTTGCTCAATGCATCCATGCGGATAAGAAATCAAATAATCCAATCTTCTGCCTAAATCAATTGCCGGGAAATTTGAAATTTCCAGATAACCGTGATTGGTTCCCTGCATTCCAAAATAGGCTATATCTCCTTCAAATGATTCACCCGGATTAAGCACTTTGTCTTCCACTTTAGTTTGCTCAGTATTTGGTGTACGCACATCCAGTTCAATATCAAATCTGGCTTTTTCAGAACCACTCACAGCCGTGATGGATACAGTTGCAATTCCGGTTTTCTCAGCAACTTTCAATTTAAAATTAGCAATCTTATCTCCAATTTCTGAAAAGGTAAGTGCCTGCGTTTTCTCACCTTCTACTTTGAAAAAATCATTCGTAGAAATGCTTACAGAAACATTTTTAATATTTTTTTCCATCGCAAAAACATTCACTGGTAAAGTCACTGTCTCTCCTGGTCCAACCACACGTGGTAATGTTCCCAAAACCATCAGCGGATTTCTCACCGGAACTGTTTTTTCAGTTTTTCCATAAGCTGTATTTTCACCTGCAACTACCATCACACGCACTGAACCAACATAGTTTGGAATTTGAACAGTGTGAGTATTGATGTTACCATCTGTTTCAAACGGCCCCATAAAACGTACCATTGGTTCAAAGCGGTTTGCTTTGACATTTTTACGGTTCATGCCATCTTCATCACCACCAATGGCTAATAGCTTATCCATTTCTTCAGCGTACACTCCCAAAACATAATCATACATATCCCACGTTTTCACACCAAGAGCTTCACGCTGATAAAAATGATTCCACGGGTCAGGTGTTTTAAAACTGGTCAGATCCAGCAAACCTTCATCTACAATAGCCAATGTGTATGTCATCGGTTTGCTGTTTTTCTCTCCTACTTTTATAGTAGTTGTTGTTTCTGGTCTGAGTGCATCCGGCATTTGAATAATTGGTTCAAGATGTGAAGCAGGATCTTCAACAGAAATTGGAACAACGCCATACATTCTGATTGGTAAATCATTGGTTGTATTTGCATATGGCTGAATCAACGTAACATGAACAAAAACATTCGGATCCATTTCATCTGTAGTAGTAAACTGACATTGTGTTTGTCCTTTTTCAGTTTCAAGCCAGAATTTGTCAATGATTTTTGTTCCGCTTTCCAGACTGATCAACGCTCTTCCTTCTTCAGGTGTTGGAATGGTAAGTGTAACCATTTCACCTTTGGTGTAAACTTCTTTATCTGTGGAGAAAGTAAGCATGGTTGCATTCTCAGAATTGGATCTGCTGCTGCGCGATTCATAAGGCCAGTCAACAAAAACAATTTTTCCGGTTACATGTCCTGATTTTTTATCTTCTACCTGAATCAGATATCTGCCCCATTCAGGCTGATCAATTCGGAATTTAAAGAGTGCTTTTCCACCTGAGGTTGTCACCGTTTTTTGTTGAATGGGTACAGTACTCTCACGTGAAATATAGCTTGCCAGATCATTGTCATAGCTGTCCCACCACCATCTCCATTCCAATTTATACACTTTTACTTCTACTTCACTTGAAACAAACGCACCGTTTTCACTCAGCGTCACAATTTCAACCGGATGATCTTTTCCGGTAACTAATGTTCCTCCATACAAATCACCTTCAGGAACTCTGATTCCGGCATATTCTTCATAAGGAGAATAAATTACCGATGTTCTGTCAATACTAAAATCACCACCGCTTTCAAAAACTTTGGTTGTAAAATACGCTTTCAGCATTCCGGGTGATGCATCAGTCAATGCAATACCGTGGTCAAAAGACAGTTTTCCTTCAGCATCCAGATTTCCTTCAAAAATGGTTTTGTCTTCAGATTGAAAATCTTTCAACGGATCATCAAAAATAAATCCATTGAATTTTTTGAATGTGGTGGTTGTTGCTTCCAGATGCACATCCACTTTTGATTTTAAACCACCCGCTTTTGCTCCGTGCAGCCAACTCACTTCCATTGCCACTTTACTACCCGAATTTTGATTGAGTGTTTCACCGGCAAACTTCAGATTTATTTTAAGCCGGTTTGGTTTTACAGATTCAATTTTCAGTTGTTTGTGATAGGTGCGATTTCCTACAGAAACTTTAGCGGTATAATTTCCGGTAAGCGCCTCTGGCCGCGTTTTGGTTCTGAAATCGTACAATCCATTTTTTGAAACTGTTTTGATTTTTTCATAAATCACATTTCCCTTTGGATTGATGATTTCGAGTTTCACCGGGTGATTGGCGGGTAAAACATCGGCTTTGTCTTCTAACATGAAAGAGATAAACAAACTATCACCCGGACGCCACACTCCTCTTTCAGTATAGATAAATCCTTTGATACCGTTCTGAACAGTTTCTCCGCTCACATCAAATTTGCTGAGTGATAAACTTTCACCGTCATTCAATTTAAGATACCCTTTCTGATTTTTGTATTCAGCTACCACAACAAATGGTTTTCTGTCCAGATGAATTTCACCCATTCCTTCAGCATTGGTTTTTGTTTCACCCAAAAGTTGTTGCTGAAAATCATAAAATTTGAGATTGGTTTCGTTCAGCGGATCTGTTGAAATGAGATCAGTGGTGAAAATATGCATGGTTTTATCTCCACCCGCCTTGGCTATCATTCCTATATCTGAAACGAGTACATTTCTCGAAATGGAAAAATTATCATAGAAACGATCATGACAAGGGTCTTTCTTTTGCTGACGAATTGTTTCGTAGTCATAGTCATAATCGTAATAATCATAGTAATAATAATCATCATAGTAGTATGAATTTTCCCAGTCATTTTCATTCCATTCTTCATCTTCAGACGTAAAAGCAAAAGCAATTAAATTATCATCAGCAGGTTCATTGCCGGTGCATTCATACAACGAATAATCTTTTTTCGCGGTGAGCTCAATGTGATAAATTGCTCCCGGATCCAGATCGGTGTATTTACCGAGATTGATGGAAAAATTATTCCAGTCATGTAAATTCAGCTCTCCTTCAGGATCCAGCTCTATTTTTTCTTTATGAACTTCTCTTCCTACTCTTCTTAACTGATACGTTCCATCATAATCGTTCTCCTGAAAAAACTGAATCACATTATCTTCAAAAATTTTTGTAATGGTCAGATCAACCGCATTCAGATTAACACATTTAAAAGGGAAATGGCTGTCTCCTGTTCTTGGAACAATATTTCCTTCCCCGATCAATTCAATGTCCGGAGCAATGTCTTCAAAATAGACGCGGTATGAATCAGCTCCTGAAATTTTTTGTCCTTTTGAATTTTCAATAGATCCGTCTACAGTTACGTATGTGCTTCCAACAATTCTTTCAGTTGGATACAATGTTACTACCTGACCATCTACTACCATGGTTGCCTCATAATCTTCCAGATAAATCAATCCATCAAGCAACTGACTTGAATTCAGCGGATCAGAAAAATGAATTTTCACATATTGAACCGGAGCATGATTTACTTCCACATCCAGCACAACAAATTCGTCAACTGCCGGAATAGTAATTTCTTTTGTTCCGGTAGTTTCAATTCCCGCATCTGAGCCATCCCATTCAATATTTAAATCTGAACGTTTATTCTTACGAAGTATATTGTCAATTGAGAAATTCCATCTGAAGCGGTTTTGTTTTTTCAATGTAATATCCAGTGCGCTTCCATCTTGTTGTGCTGAAATAAAATCATGAACTGCAGATGAATCTACCACATCGTTAAAAACAATTGCTCCATTCATGCGTTGTTTGGTATAGTCGGTTACATTGTAGGTTTCAAAATTTTCAATCTCAACTCTGAAATCTTTCTTAATTGTTCTGAAATTGAATTCAAACACCTCAAATCCTGCTTCCACCGGCATTAGTTCTGCCAGATTTATGGTTCCTTTATATCGCACTCCAGAATGCAAAAAACCGGCAGGATTAAATTCGAGCGTCTGTTCATCCAACCATGAAACCACACCATCCGCTTCAGGATAAATCGTAAATACATCCGACATATCCTCTTCCTGGCGATCTTTACCGACAACATCCGTAAATTGTACTTTGATATTTCCCTCTGAAGAAATTGTTCCGCCGGTAAAGGCAGACACATACTTGGCATAAGCAGGATCAATCTGCACCAGTTCAGCATCCTCTACTTTGCCCGTTCCGCATGAGAACAGAGACACTGACAAAGTAATAACCAAAAATTGGAATGCAAACTTCAATTTGAAATTTGGTGTGGTGAAAAGGGATTTCATAGACATTGATTAAGATGACTCAAATGTAAATGAATTCGGGTCAGTAAGTTATTGACCTGACGGCTTAAATAAATTGAATTATTATCTGTGATGTTGAAACGATTATCCGGAAATTAAAACTCGGAGTAGGATTCAATTCCGTCTTCAGTTACGATATACGTTCTTCGTTTACCGGCTTCTCTTGAAAACAAAACGTCAAATACTATTTTTTCGGTAACATGCATTTTAAGAATGGCATAATCACGGTACTTTTCAGAATGTACGTGTTGTTTACAGGAAGGACAGTTAAAAGCGACTATTTCACCGGGACTAAAATCTACTTTGGGTTCATGCAGATATTCATAATTTCCAAATGAAGTAGCCAAACGGATGACACCTTCTTCCCCGCTCTGCCGGCGTGTATGAAGCTCAATGTAGCCAGAAGCATTCAGCTTTCCGGTACAATGCGGACAATGAAAATCACAGTTCCTTATATCCATCTTGGGTCAACTGGTTTGAAAAAATGTAAGGAGATTTATGAACGCATACAAAATTTTTAGACGAACGTCGGTTTTTGACAGATCAACGCTATCTTTTAACCTAAAACGATTTATAAAAAATCTAAAACGGTCAGATCACGATTTCGTTCTCACGAATATCGCTTTGAAACTTACCTCCCGGGTAAGCATCATTGTAATCAAAGTTGAGCCAGATAAACCCTTTGCTATCCTCGTAATAGAAAATGGATTTTCCTTTGGCTTCATGAACAAAAAATACATTCTTAATGAGGTATACCACGGTTTCAAGATCTTTAGAATTTCCAAATTTCACTTCCGGATACATATGACCTCCGGTTGATCCGTCCGGATGTTTGATCTTGGTTCTGATCAGTCTTACTTCTCCTCCTATTGCTTTTATACAGGCAGCCATCATAATTGAATAGTCATCACAATCTCCCTTAAAATTGTCATCATACTTTAATTGTCCCAATGTTTCACTGGCTTTCGAATAATATTCTTCCCCAACCGGATCAAAAACATATTTCCAGTGCCCGTAAATTTCTTTGAATACACTGAAAAACTGAACCCATTTTCTGTTCTTAGATAGATAGGCCTGATCATCAAAATGCTTTACGGCAATGCTTGCCGCGTAATTGCGCAATTCAGGGTTATCATAATCAATTGCCGTTCTTAACTCATCCTCTCTGGCATAAGCGCCATCTTCAGTTAAAAACTTTGAACTGAGTGAGTTCTCAGACAAGTCATACAAAAATTCTGAATAATCATGATACAGATTCTCCAGTGTATAGATTCCGGCAAAGTTGGTAATAGTCAGCAAAACCAACCCCGAGATCATTGAAAAATAAACGATGGTTCTGAATTTTTTTAACAAGTAATAGGCAGCAAAAAAAATCAGCAGAAATAAAATAATATGATCAAGCCTGATGACTTTCTCAAAGAGATTGATTTCAATTGATGGAATGTATTTGTACAGAAGAATGAATAAAGGCATTGTCAGCACGGCTGCCACAATACCAAGTATGATCACGGAATAAGCATGATGTTTATCACTAGAAGGTTTCTGATCTTCTTGGGTCGTTTTTACATCCGCCACATTATCCGCTGCCTGTGATTGTTCATTCATGCTTCAAAAGTAACGATTGAGCCGACAATTAATTACAGCTTTTTCACAAAAAAAGTTTAAGTTTTTTTATTCGTGGTATATTTTGAATTTAGCGCATGATTTATTTCAGGTGCATAAAAACGGAAACCCGAATCAGTAGCTGGATCCGGGTTTCGTTTTTTTCATTTCAAAAGTTGACGATAAACGTCAGAATTAAACAGTAACACGACAACAACCAGCAAGGGGTTGGGTATCTTTTAAAATAATTATCTTTATCCCTCAAATTAATCGTGAAAACAGCAAAAACACAGATATTATGAAAAATGTTACAGTTATTGGCGCAGGAACAATGGGTAATGGAATAGCACATACGTTTGCTCAATTTGGCTATTCGGTTAACCTGGTGGATGTTTCTGAAGAAGCATTGAAAAAAGCAGTTGCTACTATCTCAAAAAATCTTGACCGTATGGTTGAAAAAGGAAAATTATCTGCTGATGACAAAACAAAAACACTTTCCAACATAAAAACTTTTACAGATCTCAAAACGGGTGTAGCTCAGGCTGAATTAGTTGTTGAAGCAGCTACTGAAAACATTGATCTGAAACTGAAAATTTTCCGTGAAATGGATGCTGCCACTTCAGCAAATTGCATTCTGGCAACCAATACTTCATCCATTTCCATTACAAAAATTGCAGCTGTTACTTCTAAACCGGACAAAGTAATTGGAATGCATTTCATGAATCCTGTTCCGGTGATGAAACTGGTAGAAATTATCAGAGGGTACAATACTTCAGACGAGGTAACAAAAACCATCATGGAAGCGAGTAAATCACTTGACAAAGTGCCGGTTGAAGTTAATGATTACCCTGGATTTGTAGCGAACCGTATTTTAATGCCCATGATCAATGAAGCAATCATTACACTCAATGAAGGTGTTGCAGGCGTGGAAGAAATTGATACGGTGATGAAACTGGGTATGGCGCATCCAATGGGTCCGTTACAACTGGCAGATTTTATTGGCCTGGACGTTTGTCTGGCAATTATGAATGTACTTTATTCAGGACTTGGAAATGACAAATACGCTCCATGCCCTTTACTTGTGAATATGGTGACTGCAGGCAAACTTGGAGTAAAATCTGGAGAAGGATTTTATTCGTGGACACACGGGACCAAAGATTTAGTGGTTTCTAATAACTTCAAGAAATAATCCATTAGCATGTCAAGACACGCTGTTCGAAAATCAACAAAGTCAGGCGCGCCTCCGGGAACGCTTGTTCACATTGGTTCACAGCGAACTGATCATGTAACTATAACTGTATTCGATTATACATCAGAAACAGTTTCAGAAAAGGAATGCAATGTAGAAGAATTGTGTAATTTCTGCAATGACAAATCTATTACATGGATCAATGTTGATGGACTTCACAATATTGAATTGTTGCAAAAAATAGGTGAGCAATTTCATCTGGACAAATTATTGCTGGAAGACATCCTCAACACCAATCACCGACCCAAGACAGAAATTTTTAAAGATTATGTTTTTGTAACTCTGAAAATGATTGATGTCACTGAAGACAAAACAGGTCTGACCCATGAGCAGGTCAGTTTTGTAATGGGTGATGGCTGGTTGATTTCATTTCAGGAAGAAGGTGGAGATGTTTTTGATGGAATCAGAGATCGACTGAGAAAATTACAAGGTGAATTACCTAAAAGAAAAGTTGATTTTCTGCTTTACCGTTTGTTGGATACCGTGGTTGACAATTATTTCTTTGTTACTGAATATTTCAGCGATAAAAATGCTGCTATTGAAAAAGATATTTTTAAAAATCCAACTCCTGAAGCGTTGAAAGAAATTCAAATGCTCAAAAGACAAATTGTCAATTTCAAAAGAGCGGTTTTACCTCTGAGAGAAGTTGCTTCCGGTTTGGAAAAAGACGGTGAAGGATTAATTCAACCAACAACTTATCGTTATCTGCGTGATTTGTATGAACACATCATTCAGGTAAATGATAGTATTGACTCCCAGCGTGAAGTGGTAGCAAGCATTCAGGATTTGTATCTTTCAGGCATCAGCAATAAGATGAATGAGGTGATGAAGTTGCTTACCATCATGTCTTCCATTTTTATTCCACTAACCTTTATTGCCGGAGTTTACGGTATGAACTTTGAATATCTGCCCGAGAAAAACTGGCATTATGGATACTTCATTATCTGGGGTATCATGGCGTTGATTGCGCTTGGAATGATTCTCTATTTCAAACGCAGAAAATGGTTATAGTAAGTTTAAATTTCCTTTTGTAATTAAATAATCCACCCATTTCTCTTACAAATTCTGTTGATTTGTTATTTATTTGTTATAACATGTAATTTTACATTATACATGATTTAACTTTGATTTAAACAAATAATATCAACATGAACCGCAAACAATTTTTGACATTATCAGCCATAGGCGGAACAGGTATTTTATTATCCAATTCATTTATGAATTCACAATTTTTACAATCCCTTTCAGAAGATGGAAATCTGATGCCGGTTTTATTTATGGGGCACGGAAGTCCGATGAATGCTATAGAAAACAATGAATTTACTGAAGGCTGGAAAAGTCTGATGAAAGATATTCCAACACCAAAAGCAATTTTGGTTATTTCAGCTCATTGGGAATCACCAGGAACTAAAATTCTTGCCGTAGATAAACCAAAAATGATTTATGACATGTATGGATTTCCACAGGAATTGTATCAGGTAAAATATCCCGCACCGGGTGCACCGGAACTGGCATCAGAAATTAAAGAAAACGTCACGTTTACAGAAATTGGATTAGATCATGAATGGGGATTGGATCATGGTGCGTGGAGTGTTTTGGTGCACATGTATCCTGATGCATCTATTCCATGTTTTCAGTTATCACTCAATAACACCCGCGATATGCAATGGCATTATGACCTTGCAAAAGAACTTCTATTTTTGAGAAAAAGAGGAGTACTCATTGTAAGCAGCGGTAACATTGTTCATAATCTGAGATACATGCGTTACATGTATGATAAACCCTTCGACTGGGCTCTGGAGTTCGATTCGAAGACTGAAGAATTGATGAACGCAGGAGATCACGCATCGCTCATCAATTATAAATCGCTTGGAACTGCCGCAGAAATATCCGTCAATTCAGCTGAACATTATATTCCGCTTCTCTACACATTAGCCTTACAGCAAAAAAACGAACCGATTACCTATGTCAATCACAATTCAAAAGATACGTTGATCGGAAGTTTTATGCGGAGTTTGAGAATTGGATAACACCATTGTTGAAGAATTGTAAATTCGTTTCGTTATTTTCGTTCCAAAGTTTAAAATTATGGCAACTATTTCATTTCTGATTTTTATTCCGCTGGGAATTCTTTTCACATACCTAATCAGACCGAAACATCAGGCCATGTTTTGGGTATGGTCAATTTTGATCCCGTTCATGATGCTGGTAGTAACTTCATTTGGCTTAGGTGGTGGTGATGGATACAGAACGGGGCAGTTGGTAGCCGAATGTCTGATATCATTTTTATGTACAATTGTGGCAATGCTTATTTTTTTCTATAGCAAGGCCGGCAAAAAATAATTTCCTGTCTGAAAACATTCGGTTAACTTTTTCCCCGGAAATTTTTCATTAAATCAGTAACGATAGAGTACCCTATTTTGCCTGAAATAAAAATCAACCGTTTGTAACACGAATACTTTCACCTTTGTATATTTGATTTTATCGCTGAAAAAATTAAAATGATTCAAATTTCCAGAAATGGACTTTTACTTTTAACTTTTATTCTATTCACACTGGTACATTTTATTCCAAGAATCATGGAATATTTTTTTTACCCAACTGCTGAAGGACAAATAACTGAAGTGATACGTTCAAAAAATGACAATGGTGGTGGCTATAGCACATCGCTGAGACCAAGAGCAAGAATTCCTCGCTATTATCCTTTTGCTCAATTTCAGTACGGGGATTTCAATTATACTGTTCAAGGACCGGTTTATTATGACATGGAATCATGTCCGAAAGTGAGTGACAAAGTCACGATTATTTTTGATCCGGATAATCCGTCAGACGCTAAGTTTTTAAATCTAACCGGTTTCTGGTTTAACAGATATATCTGGAAAATACTTATCCTACTTTCATTTCTGATTCTCATAACAACGTTTCTCAAAAAAGATCAGAAAATAATAATCAGGCACAAAAAAAATGCGGGTAAAAAAAGGATCGAAGTGACCGTCTCAGATGAGCAATTAAAAGCAAAAAAAATTGCAAATTGGGTAAAAAGTAAAATGATCTTTTCCAAAAGAAGAAGGTAACTTAGCATATGAAAATAATTTCTGTAAATATTGGTAAACCAACTAACATTCAATGGCGCGGCAAAACCGTTCAAACCGGTATTTATAAATTCCCGGTTGACCATGCCGTGAAACTTGAAAAAACAGATGTTCACGGTGATGCAGTTATTGACAGAAGATATCACGGAGGAATTGACAAAGCCTGTTACATATATTCAGCAGATCATTATGATGAATGGAAAAAAATATTTCCAAAACTGGATTGGTCCTTTGGAATGTTTGGTGAGAACCTCACCGTTAGCGGATTGGATGAAAACGATTTTTTAATTGGTGATATTCTGCGAATAGGTGGTGCTACTGTTCAAATTTCACAACCAAGACAACCTTGTTTTAAACTTGGTATTCGGTTTGGAACACAAACTGTGCTCAAAAAATTTATTCAGAAAAAACAACCCGGCATTTATCTCAGAATATTAGAAGAAAGTTTAGTTCAGAAAGGAGATCAGCTTGATTTGATCGAACGTCCACATAACTCCATTAAAATTTCTGAAGTCTGGGACCTGCTCTATGGTGAACGTCCAGATAAGGAATTACTTGACTTTGCTTTATCGTTTCCGTTGCTTTCAGAGGGATGTAAACAATCTTTGCGTCAGGTGCAAAAATCCAAATTCAACAAATAAAAAAACCTGCGCTGAAAAATCAACGCAGGTTTTTTAAATTAATCAGAAAAATCTTAAGCGGTTGTTTTTGCTTTTGGTGCAGCAGCTAAAATTTCAGGACTTGCAGCACTTGCAAACTGTTCAAAGTTTTTCACAAACTCGGCAGCAAGTTTATTTGCACGGTCATCGTATGCGTTTTTATCTGCCCAGGTATTTCTTGGATTCAACATTTCAGTTGGAACGTTTTCACATTCATTTGGCATAGCAACACCAAATACTTCATGATTGGTGTAAGATACTTTATCCAATTTTCCTTCCAGCGCAGCGGTGATCATAGCACGGGTAAATTTCAATTTAATACGCTCTCCTACTCCGTAAGATCCACCTGACCAACCGGTGTTGATAAGCCAGACATTAACATTAGACTCTTTCATTTTTTTACCAAGCATTTCAGCATATTTTGTTGGATGCAATGGTAAAAATGCCTGACCAAAACAAGCAGAAAAAGTAGATTGAGGTTCTTTCACGCCCATTTCTGTTCCGGCCACTTTGGCGGTATATCCAGAAATGAAATGATACATTGCCTGACCAGCAGTCAATTTAGAAATTGGAGGTAAAATTCCGGTCGCATCTGCTGTAAGGAAAAATATATTTTTTGGAACACCTCCCATAGAAGGCACCATGATGTTGTCAATGTGATGAATCGGATAAGAAACACGAGTATTTTCTGTAATAGAATTATCTGTGTAATCAGGAGTTGAAGTTGCGTTTACAAATCCGATATTTTCAAGAATTGCTCCAAATTTAATTGCTTCAAAAATCTGAGGTTCTTTTTCATGTGTCAGATCAATTGTTTTTGCATAACATCCACCTTCAAAATTGAAGACACCTTCGGGTGACCAACCGTGCTCATCATCTCCAATCAATCTGCGGTTTGGATCAGATGAAAGCGTTGTTTTACCTGTACCTGACAAACCAAAGAAAACAGCAGTATCACCGTCTTTACCAACGTTTGCTGAGCAGTGCATAGAAAGCACATTTTTCTCATGTGGAAGAATATAATTCAGAATTGTAAATACTCCTTTTTTAATTTCACCGGTATAACCTGTTCCTCCAATAAGAATCATTTTTTTGGTAAAGTTGATCACAGCAAAATTGTGCTGACGTGTACCATCAATTGCAGGATCAGCCATAAAACCAGGAGCGCATACGATATGCCACTCAGGAATAAATGACTGCAATTCTTGTTCAGTTGGTCTTAAGAACATATTATAAGCAAACATGTTTGACCAGGCTGTTTCAGTCACGACACGAATATTCAAACGGTATTTCGGATCTGCACAGGCATACGCGTCACGTGCATACACGTCACGGTTTGTCAGATATGCTTTCATGCGGTCATACAACGCGTCAAATTTTGAAGGTTCAAATTTGATATTCACTTTTCCCCACCATACTGAATTCTCAGTTTTCTCATCACATACACAAAATTTATCCTGAGGTGAACGACCGGTAAATTCTCCGGTTTCAATTGCAATAGCACCGGTATCTGTTAGAACACCCTGTCCCTGAATTACAATTTCTTCAACCAGTTCTGATGGAGACATATTCCAGAATACATTTCCAGCATGTTTTAAACCGATAGATTCTAATGAAGCATTGTCTGCTTTAATTCCATAGTCATTCATATAAAATATTTTACTGTTCCGGCAGCCCCCGGAATCTGTTTTGCCTGACAAAAGTACTGTTTTTTATACCTCGCTTAAATACTGCCATTTTGGAGTTATTAATAAGATATTAACCGGAAATAATCAGAAATGTTAGAAATATGACATATCGGTTTACCATCCTCAAAGCACTAAAGGTAAGTTGCTATTTGCGAACCGAATAGCGGTACTATTGGGTTTCCGTTTTGGGCTTCGAATTAAGAATCAGTCCTAACATCATCACGACAGCGCTGATAAGAATAACCTGAATTATCATTGATTTATCAATGTACGGCAAATGTTTTTCGGTAGGAATGGAAATAAAGAGCAAAATGGTTATCAATCCTCTTGGTGCAATAAATAATAAAGGCATCAGCGGTAATTTTGATAGCAGTAACTGTATCAGTCTGAAAAATAAAATAAGACCAACAATCAGACATGCCCAAGGTAGCGTTTCCACATTCAATACCTCGCTGGTTTCAATAATAAAACCAAATACAAGAAAGAAAAGTGATCTGATGAGAAAAGTTCCTTCTATGTTCAGTTCCCGCAATTTTGTTACCTCCTTCTCTAAAATTTCAGGACGAAATCTCTTCATCCATTTCGACCTTTTGAATTCACCCAGATTTGCAGCAAACAATCCAAATATCATCACAAAAATCAAGGCAGGTAAATGATATATTTCAGCAACTGCATAAATTAATATAGTCAGAATGACTATAGGTGCATACTTTATATGATGATCAATTCGGCCCAAAATAAAAGAAAGACAAATTGAAGAAATAAAAGCGATGATGATCATAATTAAAATCTGAAGGGCGAATACGGAAAATGATTTAACTGATACAACACCGTTAATAACCAGAAAATTGAATGTTAAAACACCAAAAATATCAGATAAACTGCTCTCATAGATAATAAAATCCTTATTGGTTCTGGTAAGACCTTTAACACTTGAAATAGCTATTGCACTGCTGATAATACAGAAAGGCAAAGAATTTATGAGTCTTGTCTGAAAATCAGCTTCGACAAAATATCCAAATACAAAAGCTATTGTGAAGGCTAGTGCGAAAATTGGAACAATAGACCCAATAATAGACTTTCCAATGATGGGCAGTTTAGATTTTTTAAGTTCAAGTTCCAGAGAACCTTCGAGTACAATCAGAATTAATCCTATAGTTCCAAAAAAAGGAAGCACCGTCATCAGGTCAGGCAAGTCGAGTTTCAGCATATCAGTTACCTGTCTTACGCCCCATCCTAAAATTAGAAGAAGTATAACAGAAGGTATTCTTGTCTTGCCGGATGTCAGATCAAAAACATAGGCAAGAAGCAATAATGCACATATGACGGCTATGATTGTAAAAGTCATTTATACGGTGTGACTGTAAATTTACGATTAATTATGCAGAAGGAAAATTAAAATACTAAGAAGTCGCTAAAGACAAAATTTCCAGTTTTTCATTTTGTTCCATTTGCATTCGAATGATGGATTGAAAATCACGATTTGTTTCCTGTGGAATCAAAAATTTTCTGAAGTTCTTTGGATCTCTTTTGAGCAAATACCGGAAGGCAAAACCATAGCCTTTGTATTGTCCATTGTGTACCCAAACAAAACTGCTTTCTTTTGAATTTCTACCTTTATCAATGATTAAGAAACTTGATAATCTGAAATTAAGATAACCGGTCAGTTCTTCTACTTTTCTATTATAATCTTCAGGAGATTCTGAACCAACACAAGCCCCGGAGCACTTTTTTATCGAATAATGAAAACACCCTGAATTCCCATCATGCAAATGACATAATTTCTGACAAAGTTCAAATTCACTTACCCATTTCTCTAAACTACTTTTTGCATTTGCAAGGCTTGTAAACGTTGTCACCGGAATATCATTGGAATTGTTTTTTCTGATCACAAGACGTTTATAACCAAGCTGGTCTTCATGCATAAAAAGGCCATGTGAAAAAATAGAATTTCGCTGCGCTCGATTGTAAACCGGCTGATGCAATTTGATAGCTTCTGATTCTTTCAATAAGGCTATTAATTCACTTCCGGTCAATTCATGTTTGATTGAAGAAATGCGCAGACGCATTTCAATTGCCTTTTGCGTTTTTGTATTTTTAAGATGCTGTTCAATCCGCTTTTTTATGTGAATACTTTTTCCGATGTAAATCAAATTGTTTTCTTCGTCATAAAAACGATACACCCCAACCTTGTTTGGAACATCATCAAATTCTTCCAGCTTCAATTTTGGATTCAGTACAGCAGGATTAATTTCTCTCCGAATAAAACTCTCCAGCTTGTTGACGTCTTTTTCAAACAGCATATTGAATAAAGCCGCAGTTGCCTTGGTATCATCAATGGCACGGTGATGTTTGGTCAGCTCAATTCCTAATTCTCGGGTGATGTTTTTTAATCCGTATGACACATATCCGGGAAATAAAATTTTTGCCGTCTGAACGGTATCCAGATGATCCATTCTGAAATCGTATCCCAGTCTTTTATACTCGGTTCTGAGAACACCGTAATCAAAACTTACATTGTGCGCAACAAAAATGGTGTCACGTGTTAGTTCAATTATTTTTTTTGCAATTTCAAAAAATTTAGGAGCATCCGCCAGATCATGGTCGCTGATACCTGTAAGTCGCGCAACAAAAGGATTTATCTTCTCCAGCGGATTGACGAACGTGTGAAATGTTTCCAGCTCATTTTTACCATCATGGATGATCACGGCAATTTCAATCACCTTAAAATTTTTAGGTGAATCTCCAGTGGTTTCAATATCAACGATGGCAAATTTCAACTTTCTTCAATAAGGCTTTTTATAAAGTTTCTGTTTGATTCAGTATTCACTTTTCCGGCACCGATATTCTTAAAAACAATATTCATTTTTTTGTCGATGATCATTAAAGTCGGATACGTATCAATTTTGAAAAACGCAGGATAACCTGGTGTGCTGTATAAAAAAGAATAGGTTTTATCAAGACCCGATTGCTGAATAGTTTCAATGGTTTCCTCACTTGCCGCAATCAGATGGATCTGATCTGAAAATTCCTCTTTCAGTTCTTTGAGTTCCGGCAACTCTGCCCTGCACGGCGGACACCATGTTGCCCAAAAACTGAGTACAATGGGTTTACCTTTGAAATCATTAAAATTATGCATCTGCGCTTTCATGTCAAAAAGTGCCCAGTTAGAAGCATCCGGTGGAATGGGTTCAGTGATGCTTTTTTCAAAGTTGACGGATCCCATAAAAACGGACTGGAACCACCCTTGAAATGAAACACGCCAGGATGGAATGATCAGAATCAAAATGATGATAACGAGCAATGCATTGAGAAAATAGTCAAAGAATTTGCGTTTTTTTTGCACCCGGCTGAAATTAACTTTAGCAAAGTTAAGCGTAAAAAACGGTTATTCTACTTTTACCCCCAGGACGGTGATATCATCCAGCTGATCAAAGTTATGCTGCCATTCGGATAAATAAATTTCGAGTGCATCACATTGCTGTTTCATGTCAAGATGCGCATATTTTAAAAGTGCTTCCCTGAACGCAGATGTCTTCAGTTTTTTTCCTTTTTCGCCGCCAAACTGATCAGCATATCCGTCTGAGAACAGATAAAACATATCCCCCTGCAAAAGCTGCAGCTCAACTGATATAAAATTTTCATCCGATTCAAAGAGTCCAACCGGACGTTTGGTAGGTTTCAATTCAATGACTGAAAACTGATCGCCTTTTATAATTTTCAATCGGTCATTTTCAGCCGGAAAATTTTTGTCATTTGAACGCATGATATAACATTCATTGTTGGCTCCACAGTAACTCAACTTTTGCTTATCAGTTACAATACACAACGATAAATCCATTCCATCTTTTACTTGCTGCTCTCTCGTAGTTTGTTCAGCATTTCTGGCTGTGAGGGAATTCACAAGCGCATCGTTTACTTTATTTACAAAATCAGCTGAATTAGAGATCTCTCCCGTTGAAATTCTATCGATTGTTTCAAATCCAAGCATGCTCACCATGGCTCCAGGAACACCATGACCAGTGCAATCCGCCACAGCAAAATAATGTTTATTGCCCTGATGTTTCACCCAATAAAAATCACCTGAAACAATATCTTTTGGTTTAAAAATGAGAAAATGCTCACCCAGTACTTTTTGAAGATAACTGGTTGATGGAAGTAATGCCTGCTGAATTCGTTTTGCATAATTAATACTGTCGGTCAGCTCCGTGTTTTTTTGTTCTATTTCAATTTTCTGATGATAAATTTCGTCGTTCTTCTGCTGGAGCAAGGCATTGATTTTTTTCTGATTTTTAAAGTGGCGGTAAACAAAAAACAAAACTACGAGTATGGCAATTAAGAGTACTAGCGCAATGACCAATTGCAAAGTTGATTTAGACGCTTTGAGATTTGCTGCCTCTTCATTACTTTGAGACAAGGCAAGTTCCTGTTCTTTGATGCGCAACGAATCCTGAATTTGTCTTGTTTTAAAATCTTTTGAGATCGCTAGAATCTGATTTTGTTTTTCATCTCCCAGTACGCTGTCTTTATAGGTATTTGCTTTCATTAGATATTCAAAAGCATCTCTGTATTCACTGTGATTGTAATGAACTATTGCCATACTTTCATAAATGCTCTGCAAGGCTTCTTTTGATTTTGTTCTGAGCGCAAGATCAAGCGCCATATCATAATACTCATTTGCCTTTTCAAGATTTCCGCCGGGCATTTGTCCAACCATTCCCGCCAAATTCGCCAGGTTCATAATCTGATAGCGCTCGTTTCCCATTAGTTTATTTATTTCATAGGATTTGAGCAGATAATTTTCTGCCGTTTTATTGTCCTTTTTAGAAAAATAGAGTGACGCAATATTATTGTAAACCGCCGCAATTACAGTTGAATCATGCAGTTCATTGTAATGAATTTCCAAAACCTTTTCATAATATATCAGTGCAGAATCCAGATCATTTTGCATTCTCAAAACCATACCAACTGAAGTGTACAAACTTGCCTGCGTATATTTTATTCCGTGCTTTTCACAAATGTCAATTCCCGATTGATATGTTTCCATTGCGGTGTTTAAATCACCCATGCGCACATAGATGTTACCCAGATTTAAACGCTGGCCGGCCACAATATTATAATCTCCCATGGCTTCAGCATCTGCTCCTGCATTCAGCAAAAGATCCAGCGCTTCAGGATAATTACCTCGGTCAGATTCAAGAATACCTTTGGTAACACGCGCCATAATTATTCCGCGCTGATACTTCAGATTCAGTGCAATTGTTTCAGCCTGTTTTGAATAGTAGTCAGCACTATCCATTGAAACATTGACATGATATCTGGCAAGAGCATTGAGTGCATTTACCTTGGCTGTATCATTGGTTGATTTGAACGCCACGGCATAATATTGCTCAACAGAATTTTGCGCAGATACGAAATCGCGTACCGACAAAAAAATCAAGAATAAAAGCAGAAACCGTAACGTCATTTTCAGAGAATATCTTACGAAGATAAACGAAATCAGAACAATCAGCTTAGCAACAATTTAGATCTGCGTTTTATTCTTAACGAGTAAACGCAAAGCAGCTTCAATGCTTGCAAGCCTCTTCTCCATTAATTCCAGTTTTTCGTCTGTATTGAAACTTTTTGTTTTTTTCGATTCAGATGATTCAAATCCTGCAATCTGATTTACCGTGAGATCCCGACTGATCAGATCATCCATGGATAATTTAAAATGCCGCGCCATTTTATGAAGTGTCTGCAATCTTGGTTCTGATCTGCCCTCTTCGTAACTTGCCAGAGCAGGCCGGTTCAGTTCAAATAATTCTGCAAACTCAGTCTGGTTCATGTTTTTGAATGTTCTGAGCTTCCTCAAATTGCGGGAAAGATTGGATTTTTTCATAATTTGCTAACAAATATAGCAATATGCTACATATTATAGTATATTTGTTTCTGTTTTAATTTTCGGCCTATGTAAAATGAAATGATTGTTAAGGGGTATTATCTGACGCTAAGTTTTTTAGTCAATCAGATGAAAGCCATGAATAATTTATATATTTGATTGAATTAATTAATACTAAAAGAATTATGAATCATTTTGATAAAATCAAAGGTTACCTCATGGATCTGGAAATCACGATTCTTAAGGAAGACAGAGAGCGTGAAATTTTCATCATTGAGTCAGCTGAAGACGGCATCTCAAATCTGATGATCGGAATTGCTGAGCCTATTGTTATTATTGAACAATATCTGTTTGACCTGAGCGCAAAAAATGCGGGAGATGTTTGCAAACAATTGTTACAAAAAAATCGTGATATCGTTCACGGTGCATTTGTTTTAGACAACGATGGAAAACGCGTTATTTTCCGTGATACGCTTCAGATAGAAACGCTTGATCTGAATGAGCTTGAAGGAACACTTTCTTCATTGAGCTTATTGTTAAGTGAGTACACAGATGAGATTATCAGTTTTTCTAAAAATTAATACTAACTCAAAAAAAATTGAACAATGAATATTTTTAAACGACTTTTCAAAATCGGATCAGCAGAAGCGAATTCGCTTGTTGATAAACTGGAAGATCCGATCAAAATGACGGAACAGGGAATTCGTGACCTGAAAGAAGATATGAGCAAGGCATTGCAGGCAATGGCTGAAGTAAAAGCACTGGCTATCCGCGCAAAAAATGATGCAGCAACTCATACAGAAAGAGCAAACGAATATGAGCGCAAAGCCATGATGTTGTTACAGAAAGCTGAAAAAGGTGAAATGGCACCTGAAGAAGCAGATCGTTTGGCAAGCGAATGTCTGGTACAAAAAGATCAAAATGTTGCAAGTGCTGCCGCATGTAAAGCAGATCAGGAAAAATTTGAAGCAAGTGTTTCAAAACTGGATGGCAACATTAAACATCTGAAATCAAACATTCAGAAGTTTGAAGTAGAATTGAAAACGCTGCGCGCACGTGCAAAAGTTTCTAAAGCAACTTCAAACATCAACAAACAACTGGCTGATATTGATTCGTCGAGCACAGTTTCAATGCTTGAAAGAATGAAAGAAAAAGTAGCACAGGAAGAAGCGCTTGCTGAATCTTATGGAGAAATTGCCAATGAAAATAAATCGGTGGACGATGAAATTAACAAAGCACTTGAAACCGGATCAGCTCAGGTGAAAGCATCTGACAGCCTTGCTGCGCTCAAAGCCAAAATGGCCGGAGCAAAACAGGCATAACAATCTTTTAATAAATGAACCCCAGGCCAAAACGGTTTGGGGTTTTTTTATACCTTCAGAAACCAAAAGCAAAAAAACTGTTATACCAAACAAATTCAACACATGAATCGCCTACTCATTTTCATTTTTCTTATTCAAACATCATTTTCCTTTGCTCAGGTAAAATATGAGCTCATTGATGTGCACAATAAAGAATTTGATGAATTTGAAATATTCGGTGATACACTCTCGCATTACAAAGTTTATTTCACCGGCGAGAACCACACATTTGCCACTTTCAATACCGATTTTCAACTTAAATTTTTAAAATTTCTTCATCAGACACAAGGAGTCAACCATCTCATATTTGAACAAAGTCCTGCTGTTGGATACATCATGGAAAAAATTGTGATTGAAGGAAAAAAATCACACCAGAATTATTTGCTGGATATGTTCTACACTCCTTTTTACGATTTTGTAAAAGGACTAAAAAAATACAACGATACACTCGCTCCTGAAAAGAAAATTCATGTTCACGGCATTGATGCTGAACGATTCCCCTATTTCTCTATCTATGCTCTAAACTCCATTGTTGACACGCTGTCTACTCGTTTTTACGGTGGAGAAATTTTTGAACAGATTAAAGCGCTTGCCAGCGCAAATTATGAAGATTACAATGTAGAAACATACTATGGCGAACCTGATTTTGCATTTGATTTTGAATTTGCCGAAGTCAACGCCTGGTCCTCATTAAAATCAATCATTGATGATTCCAATTATCTGAAAGATACGTTAATGAATCATTTGGGTGCAGATGGGCCAATTTATTTTGCTATTATCAAAAGTCTTGAAGTCGGCCGAGAATGGTATCTGTCAGAACGTGCCGGTGATTTGAAATCTCCTATTATCCGCGAACGGTTCATGTGTGATGAATTTGAACGCATTTTCAGACTGGATCAGCAGGGAAAATATTATGGACAATTTGGAAGATGCCATTTACACAAAGACAAAAAATCCAGAAACTGCTATGACTATTATATGAATTCAGTTGCATCCAGGATAACAGAAATTGATCCATCTCTTACAAATACGGTTCTTGAAATTCCTATTTTCTACTCTGAAAACCGTGAAATGGACGGAGACGTGATTGACCGGCTTGAACTAAAAGATAAATTTCTGACTCCGGGCACATCGTATATCATTGACCTGGCTTACAAAGGCGGTAATCATGAGATAACCGGATTTTATGAGAAACTGCCCTTTGTAATTATTTGCAATGAAGCGGCTGATGGATATGAAGACACCTATTTCTCCTGGCAGATTCCACTTTATGAGTATCATTTGAGCGGATATTATGGATATCATTATTTCAATAAAATAAGAAATCTGAATTCAGCATTGGAAGCATTTAATTCAATAGGATTCACCGATAAATTTGTCACCTACAACATCAGTTTTGACTATCTTGAAATGAATGTTTTTGGTGGACGTCTTTCATTCAATTATTTCCCTTCTATTTCAAATAATGATGGATTTGAAATTGGAGGTAATCTCACATCACTTGGATATTATTATCCTCTGGGAAACAAATATGTGATGGCGGCATTTGGAATGGAAATGGGCTATGGAAGAATGACCTTAACTGAAGAGTCTGATAACACAGTTCCTAATCTGATTCAGCAGGGAGGTAAAAACGTCAATATTTACCGGAACGATATGTTTGTTTTTGATCCCAATATTGAATTGCGATTAACACTTCCTGTCATCAGTTTCAATTTCAAAACCGGTTATGGATTTGACGTATCAGGCAAATTTTGGAAACTGGATGGGAAAATGAAAGATTTTACCAAAACCAGTTTTTCTGCTCCTTATATTCAGGCCGGAATCAGCCTGAACCTTAAGATGTAGAAGACTGAAAAACACCGTTAATAAATTCTCAGCAATCATTTCTTCGCTCATTTAATAACCCTTAACTTTGGGCCTGATTTATATTTATCCCTATGGAAGTTCAGGAGAAACAATACATTCAATACGATCGCAAAGATTTGAGTAATGAGGAACTGGTGCGCATTTATAAAGCACTGGTGAAGCCTCGTTTGATTGAAGAAAAAATGCTGATCCTGCTCAGACAGGGAAAAATTTCAAAATGGTTTTCAGGCTGGGGTCAGGAAGGTATTTCCGTAGGAGTTACTCTGGCTTTGGAGAAAGATGAATACATTTTACCAATGCACAGAAACCTTGGAATTTTTACAGCGCGTGAAATTCCGCTGAACAGATTATTTGCTCAGTTTCAGGGAAAAATGACCGGCTTTACCAAAGGACGCGACCGCAGTTTTCACTTTGGTTCTAAAGAACATCATTTAGTTGGAATGATTTCACATCTTGGGCCACAGCTTGCCATTGGAACAGGAATAGCATTAGCCGGAAAATTAAAAGGAGAGCGAAAAGTTGCATTGGCAATTACCGGAGATGGCGGAGCAAGTGAAGGCGATTTTCATGAAGCATTAAATGTGGCTGCCGTTTGGGATGTTCCGGTAATTTTTTGCGTTGAAAATAATCAATGGGGCTTGTCCACTCCATCGAACGAACAATTCCGCTGCAAACAATTTATTGATAAAGGCGTTGGTTATGGCATGGATGCATTTCAGATTGATGGCAACAACATTTTGGAAGTGTATAATTCTGTCAGACAAATTGCAGATTCACTGCGTAAAAAACCAAGACCATTTTTATTAGAATGTATTTCTTTC
>Ga0268298_10001283_pt1 | contig 30102 bp, 31 predicted proteins | sample WWTPWeurt_MetaG_FD_194462 | JGI IMG/M metagenome (GOLD analysis project Ga0268298, IMG submission 194462) | Activated sludge microbial communities from WWTP in Nijmegen, Gelderland, Netherland - WWTP Weurt | ecosystem: Engineered > WWTP > Aerobic digester > Activated sludge | place... | reverse complement strand
TCGGTTACGGCATCCCCGTCCCGTGTGTGCATCGCGAGATCATGGATGCCGCCAAACAATCCATGATGGTCGGGCGGGATGGGACGTGGTTGTGGGCAGGCGGGGTGGTGTATGCCGACCCGCCGACCCAGCCTGCCGTGATGAACGTGCGCTACATCCCCGAGGAGCAACTGCCCAGGGGTACGCGCAATTTCACGCCGCCCAAGAATCACAAGTCCTGGGGCAACCGCCTGCAGCCGCTCGGCAGCTGGCGCATCACTCCCAACACGCGCACGCTGATCGTGCTGGAAGGTCTGTTCGATATGCTGATCACCGCCCAGAAGATCCATCAGCTGGGGCGGGACGGCGATACCGTCGCGGTCTATACCAACGGCGCCAGCCCCTCGGCAAAAATGCTGGCGTGGTTCCGCGAACACAACCAGTACGAGTATGTCCTGCTCAGCGACCCGGACAACGCCGGGGACGAATGGACGGGACATCTCACGGATGCCATTCAAAAAGGCGGAGCGCCCCTGCAGGTCCTGCGACCTCCCGACAATTTAGACCCGGACGAAGCCATCCTGAGCGGATGGTGGCCGTCCATTCTGTAAATCAACCCATTCCCTGAAACGGGGAGCGATGTTTCATCGCTCCCCGTTTTCTTTTCCAACAAAGGAGAAAAAATGTCTGCTCTCACTATCTTCGCTTCCATCATCGCCAGCCTGTTCCTGATCTGGGCGCTGTGGTTCATCGTCAGCCTGATCCACTACATCCGTTCCGGTCAATACCAGATCGATCAGCGTTTGCGCGACGTGTGCAAGTAATTCCAAATCCAAACAAGGAGAATCCCATGTCCAAACAATATAACAAAACCATTTTCATCGGTCATCTCGGCAGCGAACCTGAGATGCGCTTCACGCCCTCCGGCACGCCAGTCACGATCTTCAACGTCGCCACCCACGACCAGTATCCCAACGAGAAGGGCGAGATCATCAAGGTCACGACCTGGTTCCGCTGCACCGCCTGGGGCAAACTGGCGGAGATCTGCAACCTGTATCTCAAGAAAGGCAGCAAGGTCCTGATTGAAGGCAGACTCACCCCGGATAAAACCAGCGGGCGTCCGCGCATTTGGACCCGCCAGGACGGCACAGCTTCGGCAGATTACGAACTCAAGATCCAGGAGATCCATTTCCTGGACAGCCGCACCGAAGAGAACGAAGTCCCCGTCGCCCAGGCGGAGGAGATCGCAACATCATGAACGCCGAACAACTGCGCTCGCTTGCCCGACTGCTCGACTATGTCGCCGAGGATGAACAGAAACACTTCGAAGCCTCTTCCCCCGAAGAGCGCGACAACCATATTCATCTCGACATCCTGATCCTGCAAGACTATCTCACTCAACAACAAGGAGACCCCAACTCATGATCACCCTGCAACAAGACCTGCTGCACTCGGCATTGAATGCCGTGACCCGTGCCAGTGCCAAAAATAGTTTGCAGTCCGCCTTTGCCCTGGTGCAACTGAACGTCACCACCGACGGCATCCTGCACCTGTCCTGCTTCAATGGCGAAACCGCTGCGCGCGCCACCCTGAATGTGGACTGCAACGAAGACCTCGCCGTCTGTGTCGATGCCGCGACCTTCAAAGCGGTGGTCGAGACTCTCACTGGATCGATTCGCCTGCATGTCGATGGCACCGCGCTTGTCATTCAAGGCGCATCCACCCGTACATCCTTGCGCATCGTGGAGGAAGTCCTGCCTGTGTTGGACGGGAACGACCTGCATCCACTGGCAACCTGTACCGGCAGCACCTTCCGCAGCCTGCTGCGTGCCTTGCCCTTTGCCTCGACCGATGAGTCACGCGCCATCCTGCAGGTCGTGCATCTCATGCTGGACAAGACCCAGGCGGTGGCACTGGCTGCCGATGGGTTCACCGCGGGTCAGGTGCTCGAAGTCCTGGAAGGACCGCGCGAGTCCATCGCCGTGTCCCTGCCCACCAGCAGCATACGTCTGTTGTCCTCCCTGATCGAAGAGCGTGATACCGTGCGCATGGGAATGATCGGCAGCAACCGCGCCCTGTTCCAGATCCGCAACCCAGAGTCTTCCAAGTCCCTCTTGCTTGCCACCGTCACGGTCCACGGCAACTTCCCCGCCGCGCAGATCCAGACCCTGATCGGCGATGCGCGCGCGAACGCAGTTGCCACGCTGCAGATCCAGCAGGCGAGCCTGCTGCAATCGATCCGCATGGTGAATGCGATGGGCACCCAAAGCACCTTCCTCAAGGTATCCAACGGCGCGATCAAGATCGCTTCCGCAGAGACCGAGACCGGTCAGGCGCGCAATATTCTGGATGTGACTGCCAGCGGGCAGAACACCCAAGCCTGGTTGTCCGCGCTTTATCTCAAACGCGCTGCCGAAGCGATCAAGGGCGAGCTGACCCTGCGCATTACGAGCCATACCAAACCACTGATGGTTGAGGCGGGCAATTTCTCATCCGTGATCATGCCGATGCTCTCGGATGGTTTCAAGGATCCCTTTCCCGAAGACGAAGCCATCGCGATCAGCCTGCCAGAGATGGCAATGGCATAACCCATATCAACAAAGACGGCGCACCCAGCAGTGCGCCGTCTTTGTTTTCCCAAGGAGACTTTCATGAACACTCTTTTGCACGTGCAATCCCCCTACACCCAACCGCGCCTCAAGACCATGCCGCTGCGCGAGCAACCCGCTTATCGCGTGACCCAGGATGTGACCGCCTGTAACCAGACCGAACTGCTCGCCGCATTGATCGGTGGACAGAAACAGATCGAGATCGCCCAGGATCTGCTGGCGCATTTTGGCAATGATATTCGCCGCATCTATCAGGCTCACCCGCAGGAACTGGCGAAGGTCAAGGGCATCAACCAGACGACCGCCGTGCGCATCAAGGCGGCGCTCCATCTGGGCTTGCGTCTCAGCCTGCCCGCCGATGAACGTATCGCGATCAACTCGCCTGGTGATGCTGCCGCCCTCGTGCAATCCGAAATGGCATTGCTCGAAAAGGAACATCTGCGCGTGCTGCTGCTGGACCGCCGCAACCGTGTGTTGGAGATCGTCGAGGTCTATCAGGGCTCGGTCAATTCCTCCCAGGTGCGCATCGCCGAGGTCTTCCAACCCGCCGTCACCCGCAATGCCTGCGCGATCATCGTGGTTCACAACCATCCCTCCACCGACCCGACACCCTCGCCGGATGATGTGGCGGTCACGCGCGCAATGGTGCAGGCAGGCAAGTTGCTTGACATCACCGTGCTCGATCATTTGGTCATCGGGCAAGGCAAATGGGTCAGCCTCAAAGAACGCGGGCTGGGCTTTGGATAGGAGGACAAGATGCAACTGACTTTCAACCTGGACTTCACGCCTGCCCCACCTCGGAACCTGATCCGCCCCACCCCCTGGCTGAACACCGGTTGGGCAACTGCCTGCATTGGCTTTACGAAAAAAGTCGAGATCAGCCAATCGCTGAGTGATGCCCTGGATCATGGCGACGAGGACGATCACGACCAGCAGCTCTATGACGCGCTCTGGCTTGCCCATCACCATCTGGTCATGGATCAACACCCTTCCCTGTCCTTCACCTTCGCTTACCTCCACGATGACAAGCTCAAAGGTCGTCACATCGAACACAGCCTGCGCCTGCACGTGGAGGAAAACGAACAAATCATCCTGCTGGGTCTCCTGCAGGATTTTCCAACCCAATCCAATCAAAAAACAAAGGAGTAATCTCATGCCGAACTGGAACGAAAACGAACTGACCATCACCGGTCCCGATGTCAACAAAGTGCTTGAAGCCATCCGCTCTGACTCCATTCACGATCAGGACATGCGCATCCTCGATTTCAACCGCATCATTCCCTATCCGCAGATCTATCGCGAAATGGACAAACGCGCCGAGGAATATCGGGAAAAACTTGCTGAAATCGAAAACGATGATCCCGAACGTCAGCAGAAACTCGAAGCCCTTGGCGCGGAATACGGCGTCGAACCCGGCACCCCGTGGATCAAGGATGGCTACAACTCCGGCGGGTATGAATGGTGCTGCGAATTTTGGCAAACAAAATGGAATGCGTGTCATGTCCATCTCACCACCCACGCCGACTCCTCCAAGCCTCTCCACAAAGCATCCAAATGTTCTTACTGCCAGACGGTTCACAAGACCGAGGCGATGATCATCCTGACCTGCCAGCAATGTGGCGCGCCCCTGCCGGATGCCGAGCCCATTCAGGCGTTCCTGGAATTTGACACCGCCTGGAGTCCGCCCATCCCGGTCATCGAGAAACTCGCCGCGATGTTCCCCGACCACATCTTCGAATTGAAATACTTCGAGGGCGGCATGGGCTTCAGCGGACATGCCTGCTGGTCCGAAGGCAGTGAGGAATTCCATCATCAGTACGAATACAGCGGTCCGCGCGGCGGATAAGGAGAACCCATCATGAACATGCAATCCGAACACAAACGTATGCAACCTGTGCTTGATCTGGCACGCCAACTCGACATTGCCTCGAACCCCGATCCCGCCGCGATCTTTGAAGCGGGCAGCGGCGGCTTTCAGTTCTGGTGTACCCCGCATGATCATCCCAAAGGCTGGGAGGGCATCGTGATGAATTCCGGCGCCTTCTCCAAGCCCTGCGAGTACGTGGGCAGCGTGCATTGGAAATGGGAGGATGAGTCGATCGTGGCGCTGGAGATCGAGACCAGTGCCTACGCCCTGGCGGATCAAAAGCCGGAGGCGTACTGCAACCTGACTTCCATCCCCCGTGATTTCCACCGCCGCACGATCTTCAACCGCGATGCGGACATCGAATGGCTCAAGGAAAAGATCACCTGGCTGTTCGCCAAAGCCCATATCCCCCTGCCGCCCTTTGAATACCGGCAGGCGCCGCTCTCTGAGATTGGTCCGTACATCCTGGCTCACTACACCTCCGACTCCGATGAATATGTCGTGATCGTCTCGCCGGAACTCGATCCCGAGGAATTCTGCAAGCCGGGCTACGAACTGGCGCGCACACTCCCGATCTGGAAGGCAGGTGATTTCCCCGCCGATGTCATCCTGCGTCCGGATCATGATTACCAGGAATTGAACGACGAACCCGATGAGGGGCCGCTGGTCGAACAGTATGAGAACGCCTCACGCCTCGGCGATGACAGCTGGCTGGACTATGCCTACGAAGACCGCATCAGCGGTTGGGATGAATAAAACAATCTTATGGAGGGCGACCAGGTCGCCCTCCAATCTTTTCATGGAGAAACCAAAATGACCACACTCTTTCAAGAAACCATCGAACATCTGTTGAAGTCCCACAATCTGTTGGAGGATTTCCAGAACAAGGGCTCCTTCCATGTGCGCTTTGAGAAGCAAGGCTACCAGCCTTTGGTAATCGAACGCCACGGCGAGATGATCAGTGTCGCGCATTACTTCGAACAGAACGGCGATCTAATCGCCGACCCGGATGTGGAGCTACATTATCCCTCCTGGGTGCCGACCGGCATTACGCAAGCCTTCTTTGGCTATCGCACGAAGTTTATCGAACGGGATGGGGTGACCTATATCGACACGAACTTTCACAAGCAGGTTTCCTCCTTCCTCGCAATGTGGGCGCGCAATATCAAGGCACAGGGCTGGGCGGAGGGAGGCAGGATATCCAATGACTAACATCCGCTTCATCTATCTGTATCGCGATGCCAGCAATTACAAGCAGCATGGCGAAGTCATCCTCTCGAATGAAACGCAACGGACCGTTGAGGAAATTGATCGAACGATCCGCTCCCTGCTCTCGGATGGCTGTTTCTTCATCGCCCAACAGGTGCAGATCGAGGAACGCTTCTTCGCGGTCGTCAATGAGGACGATCATCCCTGGCATGAATTTGTGCAGGTTGAGTCCACAACGGACCCCATCTTTGATCCCATCCCTGAAACAAAGCGTGACATCACACAGTTCCTGAAGGAATTGGAGCAGGCGCATACCACCGGTTGGGATGAAAGCCAGGTGCGTGCCGACCTCATCCAACAGATCGAGAAGGAACGAGCAGCATTGAAGCGCTGGCTGGATGATAGGGAAGGTGGGATGCCATGACCAGATATCCAAATCTCACTCGCATCAACCAACCCCATTTGAACCCCAACAAGGAGACCCCATGTACGACCACATGATCGAAGAGATGGCGGATGCCATCGCAAAAGAACTACATCTCGAACCCAACGCGATCCTGCCCAGCCTGCACCGCTTCTGGCAGGACAAGATCGCGCATGTCTGGCAGGTGGAGGATATCTATGAAGCTGTCTACCGCCTTGGCAAGGCGATCACCCGTGAGGATGCCATCGGACTGTTGCAGGATGTCTTTCATCACCATGACTCCAGCCTCGGCATCACCTGGGATTCCCTGGACGCCGCGTTGGAGGATTACCGTCTGGACCTGACCGCACTCCCCGAGGAACGTCTATCGGAGGTGCATGGCATTTTCAAGGTCTGGCGTGCAGGCGATCTGATCGCTCATCAATTCGGGTTGTATTCTACTCAAATGGACGGCAACCTGCCGGAGGCGTTGGCGATGGCGCGACAGATGGCAAAGGATCAGCCCGGCACACAAATCCATCTGGGGCTGGAGGACAACTCCGATCCTTGGCTGACCCTCATCATGATCGACGACGAGATCCATATCGAAGAATACAAACCCTTGGAGGAAAGCCAATGAACACCTGGACTGAACCCTACGAAGATGAATACATCAAGGAACGCATCGAGGAATTGCGAACTGCCCAACAGGAGGCACTGCAACACGGCAAGGTGCTGATTTCCTCTTACGAACAATTCTGGCTGCCCTGTCTGAACGATCTGCCTGATGTGGACTATCAGGGACGCGATCACTACTCCGCTCCCTATGGTACCTTCGATGCCGCGCCAAAGACTCCCTTCCACGGTGCGCTCTGGTTTACGCCCAAGTCTGGTGCGGACCTGCCCGATGTGCTGATGAACCAACGCGAGTGGAAAGCAGGCATTGGTGTGGTGGACTTGGATGCCCGAATGGTGAAGATCCAATCCGATGAAGTTGAAGTGACCTTCACCAGCATCAACATCAGTCAAAGCGCAGCGGAGTTGCTGCGGGAGATCAATCGTGAGCTGGTGCGGGTCAAGGCGAGAGTCTATCTCTACTGCATCGAGCCCATTCAAAGCGAGACTCCCGTCCAGCATCTCTACCCGGATGGGCGCATTCCGATCCTGAGCAATTCCCACACCCGTGCCGACGTGACCGGCTATGCCGTCCTGAAGGATCGACCCTATCAACACACACTGGTGTATGTTGGAATCGCTGCCCACAAGACCAGTGTGGAAAGTCTCTGGGCATCCCTGATCCGTGGCAAGGGAGGCAGTTCCCTGCGCGGTACGTCCGTGCTTGCCGACGGTGAGGTGAAGATGATGACCCATCCCCTGCCGGAGTTCAATGTTTTGCACGCCGGAATCGTCTGCCGTAAGGCGCTGCCCGGTAAGTGGGAAGCGAAGGATGATGTCGCCTATGCTTTGGTCTTTGAAAGTGAAGCAGTAGAGGAAAAATTGAAGACCCTGACCATCCATCGCCTGCAGGAGACTCTCGCCTTCCCCATCCCCGATGATTGGGCACCGACTCTCTGGGAGTATGCCCTCGATGCGGAGTACATCCAGCGTCTGGAGACGGGTGGGGATTGTCGCGGCGGGGTACGGATCGACTTGAACAAGCCCTGGGTGGATTTGGTGCAGGGGTTGCTGGATCAGAATCTTCTGAAGATATAGGAGGATGTGATGTTTCTAACCATTCAAGCCAATCAGATATTCGATCTGCGCATGGCACAAGCGACGGAGAGTCATCCATCATATTGGCTGGCTCAGTTACGCAAAGCCGACTGGCTATACCTACTGGAGTTCGTGGATGTGAAGATGTCCGCCAAAGCTCGCAAGCAGCATATTGCAGAAGCTGCTCTACTGCACTTTGAGTTCACCTATTGCGAAGGACGTGGCGAGGTCTGGCAGATGTGGAACGAGTTGCGCCGTGACCATCGCACGTTGGTGATCCAGTTCCGGCATTCGGAAGCCGACTGGACTCGTGGCACACCAGAATTCGTTAACCTGGACAAGAATGAACCGCTCGGCTTTGTGAACATTGCCGGGCGGTTGTTTTGTAAGGTGAAGTAAGCATTAAAAAATCAACTCGATCCCCCATGCCAATTGGTGTGGGGGATTTACTTTTCCAAAAGGAGATTACCATGCGTCCCCCCGCCCTAGAAAAAATGGGTTTTTATGAAACATCCCAAACTGTTGCTCAACTACTCACAAAATATTTCAAGCCTGCCGACTCTGGCAGACTTCTTGACCCTTGTGCCGGTGAAGGCACAGCCGCATCCATCCTGGCAAAAGCCTTGAACTGCCAGAGTTGGGGTGCGGAACTTTCCCCAGCGCGTGCCGCACTCGCTGCTGAAAAGATGGACCGCCTGTTCAATACACCCTGGGGTTCCTGCCATCTGACAGGTGAGTCCATCACTATATTGTTCCTCAACCCACCCTATAGCCATGATCGTCTTGGCGACCAGAAACGCCTGGAATTGGATTTCCTGAAATCCACGACACCTAAACTGATTCGCGGTGGGGTATTGATCTACATCATCCCGCATCCATTATTGCGCGATCTGGATGTGGCATCTCACCTGGCTGTGTATTATGAGAACATCCGCATCTACCGCTATCCCGAGACAGGATTCAATCAGGTCATCATGTTGGCGACCAAGCGGGTGAAGTACAAGATCCCATCCCATGAGGAAATCCATCAGGTACAGGCATGGGCAGAAGTCGAGCCGCCCATGTTGGTGGAAGTGGATGAACCGTTGTATGAACTGCTTCCTGCATCTGACAAAGGATCTGGAGGGCAACCCATCCGCTTCTCCCGACTGGATTGGCAGCCGGAAGAGATCGTGGATGCAACACAAAAACGCGGCTTACATTCCTCGAAGGAATGGCTGGATCTGCTCAATCCATCACGTGGCTTGGGGGAATTGAAGCAACCGGTTATGCCCTTGAAGAAGGGGCACATCGCGATGTTGATGGCATCTGGCATGATGGGAACACTGCGGCTGACCGATGAAGACGGCAAACCGATGTTGGTCAAAGGTCGGGTGGTGAAAGTCACAGAGAAGGTGGAAGAAAACACGGACAAGAAAGGGAATGTGACTTCCGAAATCTTCCGTGACCGTTTTGTCTCCACCGTTGCCATCCTGCGCCAAAGCGGGATCGAGATCATTGATACCGTTGAGCCACTCTCCAAGTTCATGCACAAGTATGGGGATCAGATTGGGGCACACATCCTTTCCAAATATCGCCCTCTGTATAACTTCGATCCGACTCAGGAGGAGACTGCGATCCTGGATTTGCTCGGAACAAAACGCAAACCATTGCCAGGACAGGAGAAACCGGGGTTGTTGCCAACACAGCGTCATATCGCAGCTGGCGTTGCCAGGGCGATAAAGAAACACGGCGTTGGAAACGTTCAGGGCGAGATGGGCGTCGGAAAAAGCTCAGTTGGTTCAGCGGTCATGGAACTTCTGAATGCCTATCCCGCAATTGTTGTATGTCCACCCCATCTTGTGCCCAAATGGATCAGGGAAATCGAAGAGACCATCCCAGGTGCAAGAGCAATGGAACTAAAGCGGATTGGGCGCAATGCAGATGATCCGGGCGATGTGAATGATGTGAGCAGGTTTCTAAATCTTTATGAAGCAGGCGAACTGGGGCAGAGGGCAGTTGCGGTCATTGCCCATACCTCCGCAAAATATGGCGCTGGTTGGGAACATGCCGTGACGTGTAAAAAGTTTGTGGATGATGAAGATGGGCGGGTATTTGAAGCCCTGGCATGCCCAACGTGCGGAACGCCAATTCAGATCAATCTGCCGGGTGGTTTTACCAAGGTGGCAACCAGCCTTGATGACCTTGGTGACAAACGACGATTTTGTGAGGCGGAGATCAGCGGATATGAACTCGATGATAAAGGCAGGCTTGTACAGGATGAAAATAGGAAGCCGGTTTGGGGAAAACGGATTTGTGGCACACCCTTGTTCCAATTCACTGGTCGCCGTTGGGCAATCGCCGAATACATTGCGAAACAAGCCAGAGGCGCTTTCAAACTGCTGATCGCAGATGAGTGTCACGAACTCGCAGCCAAGGCATCGGATCGGGGCATTGCCTTTCATCAATTGGTTGCCTCAACCAAATACACTCTGACTCTGACCGGGACCTTCTTTGGAGGTCGAAGCACATCGATATTTTGGCTGCTCCATCGCTTAAATGCCAGTGTGCGAAAAGACTTTACCTTCAACGATGAAAAACGCTGGGCAAGATTGTATGGCGTGTTGGAGATGACCCGCAAAAGCAAACGCGCCACAGAGGATGGTGATGAGGATGGTTTCACTGGAAATCGGCGATACCAGAATCAAGCAAAGGAACAACCCGGGATCTCACCCGCCATTGTGAACCGCCTGCTCGACACGACTGTATTCCTGTCCCTAAAAGATTTAGGTCTCGCTTTGCCTCATTACGCAGAAGAAGTAGTAACACTGACGATGACGGATGATCAGGGTGGGCAATATCGTTCGATGGCAAAGAAGTTGCGTGATCTGGCGATCAAGAACAGACGCTATCTTTCCACCTGGTTGCAATGGACTCTGGCGCGACCAAATTCCGCCTTCCGAAATGAAGTGGTTGAGGTAGACGAAGTTAATCAGAAAGGAGAAGTAATTCGACGCAAGGAATTGATGGAATTGCCGGCTGTAGCCGATGACGAAACCATGCCCAAGGAGTCCTGGCTGGTGGACTTCTGCCGTGCGGAACGCCAGCAGGGGCGCAAGGTCTTGATCTACCTGCGCCAGACCGGAACGCGGGACATTCAGGATCGTATCTTGAAAATCCTGCGGGATGGCGGGGTGCGCGCCGAGGTTCTATCAAGCGGAGTAAATCCACGCAAGCGCGAGGAATGGATCGCAAGGCGCGTCATCGGATTGGACGCTCTGGTGGTAAATCCCAAACTTGTGGCAACCGGGCTGGATCTGATCGCCTTCTCATCAGTTGTGTTCCTCGAAATCGAATACTCACTTTATGTGCTTTGGCAAAGCCTTAGGCGGGTTTGGCGCCTGGGGCAGACGAAACCGGTCAAGGCAATTTTCTCGGTCTATAACGACACAATGGAGTCACGTGCTCTGGCGCTTATTGGTGCGAAAATGAAAGCAGCCCAGTTGTTGTATGGTGATAATGTCGGCGGCGCCATTGTTCCTGAGGAGGAAGGGGACATCCTCATGAAGTTGGCACGCGAAGCGTTGGAGTCGGCGGACTTGCCCGATCTGCAATCCCTGTTTGCCGATGAAGTGGTTGTCTCGAATTCTCCAATGGGATGTCCGACAGCTCCAAGCGCGCCGTTACCTGTACCTGAAATGCCCAAGACGGTTTCTTGGTCTGACTGGATGACCAACAAAGGTGTTGTAGGAAGAGTTGCCGGGAGAGCACGCCCCAAGCAAACAGCGCAGAACCAAGTGTCCCTTTTCTAAACGACAGCAGTCCGGGTGTGCAGCCCGGACTGCGCTATCCTATGATGGAGGTTACGATGGAAAAACAACCAAGATGCAAAAAGTGCGGACGGCGGTTGAAATCTCCCCTGAGCATTGCGATTGGCATGGGACCAAAGTGCGCAGGGATGAAGTCCACCTCTGGGAGTAGTGTTCGTATTCGGAGCAAACCGAGTTCTCGAACAACTTATTCTGATAAGTCGCTGGTCCAGATGCAAGCTCCCCTTTTCACGGGTGAATTGCCAAAGAAGAGATTGAGCAAGAGAGAGTTGTTCCGCAGACGTAGAGAGGAACGCCGACGATTGTTCGAGACCCGATTGCCATTCCAATGTGGATTGGTATTGCCGGCGAGAAAGCCGCTGGTGTACATCCCATTGGAGGATGGCTCATGGCGGGAAGATTACAGTGGAAGGGTAATCTCGCATGAACAGTTGCAGCAATACCTAGTAAGGTTCAGGTTTATATAGACAGAAAGCCTCTGATTGATTAAAAATCAGGGGCTTTTTTGTTTAATTTTGTTTAAAAGCGGAAATTACATCATATACTTACCAGTATATAGCAATAAATTCTGTGTCCAAAAAGCGATCCTCTTCAAGAGGAACAAATGAAAAATTGGGATTATGTTTATCATTTTCCAATTTATCTCTTTTAGTTTTATTAATTGCCTCATCCCTCATCTTTGATGTAACATCAAGGTCAGGCTTAATAGAGTAATGTTCTGATAGATAACTCAAAATAGCATTGAATGCCGTTCGCCGTGTATCGACGGTTGAAAACAAAGCTGAATGCTTATCAGATAGCCTTTCAATATTTTCGTGGTCAAGTTGAGTCAGGAAGATTTTGTATTCTTGGGCAAGCAAATCTGCATATGTCTGTAATATTCTTTTCATTTGCATTTGATCAATTTGATATATTTCATCAACATCATTTATGGATGGTGATTTATTTAGCTGTAGCATTCTTGCCAGTTCGTCAGGCTGTGACAAGTGCATTTCCTGTGTCAATCCCGGCACGACGGAATCTATCAAGTTAACAATTTTCATTGGGTTCCATGTGTGTCTTATTCCATCTATTGAAAGTCGACATAGAGCACTGTATCGTGATTTAGCAAACAAGAGCCTGCGAATATCCTTCCAAAACAATCTTTGTTCTGTGACCCCAACAACATATAATGGCATGCTTGGTACGCTGCCAGCCAATTGTGATAGATATTGTTGATGAACGATCCAATCTTTATCATCTATTTTCAGTATCCGATATTCAAGCGCTAATCCCCGAATTGGTATCAGACCAACCAGGATTTTTTCAAGCACTTTATCGATTGATTTTATTGCTGAAATATCGAATAAGTCATAATTTCTAAAAAGCTCCGAATTTTCCTCTATTATTTCCCGAAACACTGAAATCACTGTACTAATACGAAAAACCATGTCTGCTTCAAGTTGAACTTCGATTTCAAGCAATTGCCCCCTTTTTAATTTCGAAGGATCGATTACGAGCCCTTCTGATTCTAATTTCAATAAATCCTTTTTCATGTCATCAAGAGATATTTTTTCAGCATGATACTTCTGTGCCTCTTTAAGAGGATATATTTTTAATGATTCCTTTTCCTGATCATACAGCTGCTTAAACAAGGCTTGAATAATTGATTTGCGTGTTACTTGTGTGCCATGTGATAGGGTGTCGAACCTACGGGCTTTTGTTTCGGCGCCCATCAGTCCCGAATTTATATTTATTCCTCCCTCAATTTCTGATTGACGCGTGTTTGATAAAGTGTCCAAATATTCGATATCCACCGGCCCGCGCTTTGAAGCGAGTAGGCTGTGTACGCTTACATCGTCAAGGTAAATAAACTCCCTTAGAATCCCAGTGGCGGCAGTTTTATTTTTTGTTTTTTTAAAAAACTTGAAAATATTCTTGATTTTCATTGGAGTAATATTTCCTTGTAAACTTCAAATAGCGGACAACTTTTGATGTTTTACACGTTCAAATCCGCCAATGTAATCTTCAACTATTATCTTTCCTCTTTTTTCTTCGACTGCTAATAGGGCTGCTTCAACCCAAATTGCCTTAAGATCTGCCGCTGACCAACCATTTGTCTTTTTAGCAATAAGTTCATGCGGCATCTTCCCTGATGTTTTCCTGTGACGAGAGATAGCTTGAAGGATAAGTACTCGGTCATCATAGTCTGGCAATGGAAACTTAATCTCCCAGTCGAATCGCCCAGGACGGCGAAGTGCAACATCTATATCTTGGGGACGGTTTGAGGTGGCAATTACAACAATATTGTCATTGGGGGTAAAGCCATCCATAAGGGTTAATAATTGAGCTACTAATCGACGAGATGCTTCATGTGACTCAGAGTCTCTTTGCCCAGCAATACTGTCGATTTCATCAAAAAATATAATTGCTTGCTCTTCATTCTGCGCATCTTGAAAGATTTTTCGCAAAATCTCTTCACTTTGTCCATACCACTTACTGACAATTTCTGGTCCTTTGATTTCATAAAAAGCAGAATTGGTGTTGTTTGCAATAATTCTAGCCAACATTGTTTTTCCGGTCCCCGGCTCTCCAGTAAATAATACGCCCTTGATTGGAGTTGAACCAATTTCCTGTAAAAGTCTTTTATTTTTTAGTGATACTTCTATCAGTTGTTTTGTGCGATTAACAACATCTTGGAGCCCGCCAAAATCATCAAAAGTTAATTTTGATCTTTCACTAAGAGGGATTTTAAAATTATTAATTACTCCTTCATCAACAGTAGGTAAATCAATAAGCTTTATAGGAGCATCAGACAATACACGGAGAACACCTTTTGATGCTTTTACCTCCACCGTGTTACCTACAGTATACGATCCTGAGGCGGTAGGCACCGTGACCCACCTTCCCCCAGTGTCAATTACTGTTATATCCTCTAATTTCAATCTTACAATCCCGCAAAAGGTCGCATCAGGCCACAGTTCAGAAGGGGCAACTCCTATATAATTTGAATTGGTATCAATAAAAATTATGGACCCAATTTTTAAGTCATACTGGTCGGCGTCAAGTAGAATTGCAGTGTTCCCGTTAATGAACTCTATAAATATGTGGTTTTCATTTTTATCTATCCCCACAACCTTTGCTATATTAATGAAAGCGCTATCTTTATAGATGGTCATAATTCCCTTTTTTTGGCAAAAAACATTTACTGCAAAAGTGAAAAGTTTTATGAGGTTGGGCGAATCTAATGCATTAATGAAAATGGTATTGAGCGGTCTCAGTGTGCATATCTCATCCCAACTCTAGAAGAAACGTATGCGCTAGCATGGATTTATAGACATGAGCTATGCGATACAGAGAAGGATAAGAAAGTGGCTTTTTGTTGATGTTCACCACAGCATTCTAAAAAAGGTTGATTTTCACTCGTTGAATAGTACTGACACACATAACAGTCATCCCAACTTTCGGTATGATCATCCAATTTTACCCAATATTTTCTGTTCTTCTTGTAATACAAAAACCCCGACAAAATGCCGGAGTTTTTCAATTCCCGTTTTGCAAAGAAATATCTTCTAATTTTTAAATTGTTTATTTATCCTTCAATTCCACAAAACAATAACCCTCCATAAAATATCCCTCCAAAATCTCTCCCTTATTTGTGGGGAGGGGTGTTGATTCAATAATCTCCTCACGATCATCAAAGTAAATTAATAGTACAGGGTAATCCCTTTTGTTCAATTTTGTATTCGCTTCAAGGAATCTGTAGTCATAAGGCGAGGCATCCAGCCATACAGAAACCTGCTCACGGGTGAAACAAACATTAGCCCACCCATTCCAAAGAGTACCATCTGTATATCCTTCAACGATGTTTTCCGGATCTTCGTCGCCATCGATGCTGAATTTTGATTTGTACATTGTGCAATCTCCTCTCTCCAGGATACCAGGGTGATAATGGTTTGTCCAGGGAAATTCAGGAAACCAGAAATGCCGTTGGGTGTACTGGATAACAATTAAGCCTGTATTACCTTTATCAACTTTTTCGCAACCTGCTCCGGGTAGGCAAGCTCGTGTTCCCAGATACGAACAACTTTCCATTGCTCCTGCCTAAGCGTTCTTACAACTGTCCCATCGCGCGCCTTGTTACCTAAAAGTTTCTTCTCCCAAAACGCCTTGTTATTTTGTGGCATATTGAAATGTTTTGGACACATGTGCCAGAAACAGCCATCCACAAACAGGGCAATTTTCTGTTTCGGAAATACGAAGTCCGGCTTTCCAAATAAATCATAGTTTCTTCGCCAGCCGGAAATGTGATGTTTTCTCATGATGCGAATCATGGCAAGTTCTGTATCCTTGTTACCCCTACCCCTGATACGGGACATGACCTCTGAACGTTTTTGCTTCGTGAAAACATCAACCATTGTGGAAACCTTCAGGAGAAGGGCAACTCATCAGGTTTGCTTGCAACTTTTAGATTGTCGAAAGAGTTGAGGTTGATTTCATACTCAAGCCTTTCAACCCCATCCGGGATGTTGTTGGAAAAACTCCCCTTTGTTATTTTTGGAAAATCGTCATTTACAATAAATAAAGCATCATCAATAACTCTTAATGCAAGTTTTGAGTATTCCTCCTCAAAAGCGGGGGAGTATCCAGATTGCGCCAGAGCATTTTCAAAATAAATAATTGCATCATCCGAATCACTTAGTGCATTACGGCAAACTTCGATTATTTTAGGCAGATTATTGACGGCACCGACCTCTTCGCGCACTCTAACGCTGAAAAGAAATAATGGTCCTGATTCGGGCGGTTCAAGTTGATCAATACCGTGAATTTGATGTATACGCCCCCTGGTGTTTGTTGTTGCCTTAACTTCCACCGACTTGTTATTCCATTCAAAGTCATGGCGGCTCCCCCACGGACCTTTCCAGTTCATAATCGCTCCAGGTCCCAACTTGGGAATCATCCACACCGTAAGAAACCATAATTCAGCAAAGAGTCCGAGTTGTTCATTAATCGACAAAATTGGCTGTGGAATTTGTCCAAAGAACCGCCTCCATTTTGCCAAAACCCGTCTTACAGTTTCTGCCGGCTGTTTGCTCTGGTCAGCAAGTCCGCTCGCAATATCACCACCCATCAAATCAAGTATTGCATATCCACCAGCATCCAAACATTTGAGTACAAGGTATCTTTCCGGCTTGTTTCCTCGAATCGCTAGTTCTGTCGTGTTTACTACAAAGCCACGGCTTTGACTGTCATTATATTCATCATCTGTGTCTGTTAGCGTAATCAATAAATACCGGTTGCCACTGGCATCAATAGCACAATATAGTCTCGAAGAAATTTCGGACAATGCTAGGCGCGCAACCAGTTTGTCCCCCGTTGGACGGGTAAGTTTCGACCAAGTCTCATGCGGGACGAACTGGGTCACAATGGTCTCCAGTCGACTGTCCCCAATACATATTCGCCACGAATTACTTGAGCGCTGTCGGATTTGGGGAAGGAAATTGCATAGCAAATAACATCGCGGCTATTGGAACCATTCGGGTCATCGTACATTCGACGGCGGGATTGCCTGGGTGTGCGTTCATACCCGGAAAAACGGCTCACTGGGTAAATTATCAACAGCCCATCGGTGGCTGGCCTTACCAATCGCGATACAGGGTTTGCCGCCTGCCCAGTGGATTGTTTTAATTCAAAGGCTCGCTCAAGCTGCTCGCTTGTTAAACCAAATTCTTCATCGCCCGGGTTGGTTATGATGCCCAGGGAATCAGGGTCGCTTGCCAACCGGTTACGACTTATCATGGGTATGGGATTTTGCAGCCCGAAATTAATTGAACCCAATGTTGGTTCTTCGGACTCTCTGCCTCTAATTACCACCGTCCACGAAATTAATTCACCCAATTCATTTTGTCTTTGGATATATGATAGAAGTGTTTGAATATTGATATTTCTTGCCACTTCCGCATCAACACGGTAATTTTGAATAAATTCAATGATCTTACTTGCGGGAATTCCATTCCACATAGGAAACCTATTTTGCCATGTTGGTATTCCCAATTCCGAAATCAATTTTTGGGTTGTGCCCAAGTTGTAATCAAGTAATTCGCTTAGCTCAGCAGGTTTCTGAAATGGGAACCTGAAAGTCTGTATAACTTGATTTGAGTAGCTCTGTTCAACGATGATTGTTCTGGAAAAACGTGATTTCAAACGACTGGTAACCAGCATTGCTGGATGGCTAAGAATACGAGTCCCCAACTCCATCGGCGTTACACCAAGCACTTCATACATTCGGATATCCTGACGAAGCTCATATTCAACCAATGCTAAATCGCTAAACCAGCTTGCGAGGTCATTTGTCATGAAAATTCTGGTCAAATCCTCATAACCACCTCTAAAGCCGAACCAACGCCCCATTTGCATCAAGGTATCATACATGGCTGTAGACCGAAAGAAATAACTTGTCAACAAACCTTCCAGAGTAAGTCCACGTGACAGGCGGTTGCCACCAACAGCAATGGTTTTAAGATAAGGCTCTCTTTCGTAGTCAAGTACTTCACCGGTTTTGCTATTAATAACCCGTATTTGAACCGCCTCAAAAAATGGGCCAATAAATGGTTCTATCTGACTGAATGTTGCATCTCGTGACGGAAACCCATCGTTTATAACCGGTCGAAATTCATTTTCCCATCTCGATCTTAATCTTTCAAGAATCCCCTGATTTCTTTGATAGCGCCATTCATCTCGCAATTCTGAAAATCGCTGTCCCACCAGGTTTGCCATTTCTATCTGCCGAAGAACCAAATGGCTACCGTGCAGCAACATGGTGGCAGGAAAATCCGCCTGTTCCTGCTGATCCCTTCGATGGGCACGTGCTGCGCCTGCCAATACAAAATCCAGCATCGCCGTTTCCAATGAACGTGGGAGTACACCATTATTCTTTAGTTCATCCAATTCAGCTTCGGATACGTTGCGAATAATATCAAGCCCACCTACCGTTTCATCCGACTCCGCATTAAATCTGCCAAATTGTTCTTCTGCACCAAAATACCCATCTGGTTTGGGAAGATCCACAATAAAATCCCTTGGGTACAGGTCATTTTCATATCGAGGATCGTATATATTGTGTGGAATAAGAATATTTGCAAACGGTGTTGCAGTATATGCCACATAAGCCTTACGCTGAAACTTTCTTAATAGATCTCGAATCAATTTGTTTATTACTGTGGGCTCTTCATAATCATCGGGAAGCGGCTCGCCTTCGGCTTGGTATGAACCACGCGTATCAACGCTGGCTTGATCCGCCTCATCATCAATTACTAAAACCGGCAGCGTTCTTCTGACATCATCTGGCGCGGAGTCAAGCCATCCGTGCAGTCTTCTAAGGACAGAACCATTCTTTTTAACGACAAGCAGGACAGGCTGAGTACCCTGCAAAGCACCATAATTGGCATTTCCCGGGCTGAAATCCCCATTTGCTTCCTCGGTGGTGAACTGGTGCCATTGACGCCCCATTGGGGGAAGAGGAACAGCATTTCTACGATTATCCGAATAACCGGTTAATTCCTTATTAAGTCGAATTTGTGTCTGGCGTCGCAATCCATTATCAATGCCTGATAGAACAATTATGAGACGATATCCTATGTCGGCAGCTTTGGCAATTAAGGATGTGAAATTTGCAGTCTTTCCGCTTTGCACATAACCAACCACCAATCCACGAATATCAAATTGTTCTGTACTGGGCGGAAGCATTTGCCCGAGGATTCGATCTGTTGCCTCGTCCAGTGATCTCACTGATGCAGCCGACCAATTTTTGCTTCCAAGAAGGTATGTCCTGAGGGCTGGCCAATAATACCAATTCGATCTGTCCAATTGGCGCAACCATTCATCTCTTTGTTCACCGGATATCAATATACGAGCAGGTTCCAGAACAATATTATCTTCCCGTTCGAGGATTTCACGAATCTGTTCACGATACTCATAGGGAATGGCTGGATTGTTTATTGCGTCATCCCTGTTGCCACCACCACTAATAATTAACCGGGCAATTCCTAATGATGTTTCAAGATTCATGGACTTTATCCTCTTATAAATTATTTTCCAAGGGTTTTTCGGAGACGTTCAAAGACCTTTAATAGTACATGTCTTTCAGTTGGTTCAGCCAATTTGATGAGTTTGTCTTGCATATCATCTAAAGTCCAATATTGATCGTTAGAATCACTGTTTTTTTGTGAAGAAGGGAGGGAATTTGATGAAGCTGCTGGTTGAATATTGATTGGACTTGGGGAACTTCCGCCGGAAATATTTACCGGGGTAGATTTGCCGGAAGTATCGAGAGTAGATGTCTTGGTATTGCTTCGCCGATAAGTTGCCTGCGCTAGTTTTGTGGTTGGTTTGACTGCGAAGTCCACTTCATCTCTTATCTGATTGGGCAATTGGACCCGCATCTTGGCAACATTAATCTTAAAAGCATCATCCAGATGCGGTGAGAAACTTATGGCTACTCTCGCAAGTTTTAAGTGTTCGTCGACGGTTTTCAACCCGGACCATCCGCCACTTTGAATAAGGCGATTGGCGCGATATATATAAAACCCTTGCTGACGGTTCCATTTTCTTGGCCCGCTCGCCTGTTTAAACGCATCCGAAGAAGAGAAGTCATCCTGATGTGGAAGGATGTAAGGTTCTAAAATTATAGTGCCGGCCTTACCCTCATGTTCCAATCGTATTGAGACAGGTTCCAATACCTGTGTTTTTTTCTCAGTTCGAGCAAATGGATCCCAAGCTTTTACCTGGTTTCCATTAAGAATGATACGCAATTTTTTACCAGGAACCTCCCCTGCTAAAAATCTATGAAACACCATTGCTAGATGTTCTTCCAATTCCCTGCACATGGCAATCATACGTTTTTTTGCATTTTCGCCATATGGATGCTTATATCCCAAGATTCGATCAAGCCGTTGCCAAAATATTACTGTTCCCCTTGTTTTATCGAGATAATGCCCTACTATTTTCTTAAGCTCTCTCTTACTAACTTTTAAAATTTCCCATTTATTGGTGGCGTTTATATGATCCAAATCCCAACTAAAGGCACTTATCTCTCCACGCAAATTTCCTTTACTGGCTACAACCAGTCGCTGGCACTGGCTCATGGATGCGGTTTTGAGTCCCAAACCAAATTTCCCCAAGTCATCATCACCGTCATATTCTCTCTCTGAACCATACCGCATTGCCTCTTGAAGTTGTGAGGCACTCATTCCCAATCCGTTGTCCGCGATCCGAACCCATGAGTCATCACCATCAAATTCGACATCAATATTTACAACAGTAGCACCTGCTTCAATGGAGTTGTCAATTAGATCAGCCACCGCTGTTGAAAAATCATACCCCATGTCTCTTAGTGACCCAATCAACCGCTTGGCTGAAGGAATCACCTCATGTCCTTTGCTTTTTGCCACCATGTATTATCCTCCTGACGGTACAGATACACTCGTTGATACAAAAATCTTACACATGATTTGAACTATTTAATACTTTATAAACTATTGCAGCTATTTTTTTTGCCAACAAAGGGGGAACGGCGTTGCCAACTTGATGATATTGTTGTGTCCTGTTACCTTCAAAAAAATAGTTGTCGGGGAAAGTTTGCAAACGTGCTGCTTCTCTGACTGAGAGGCTTCGACATTGCGTTGGATCATAATGAATATAATAGTGACCATCCTTGCTTATATGAGATACTACTGTCGTGGACGGTTTTCCACGAAGCTGAACCCTGAATCTATCATTGAATTTGGAGCCTGATAACGCCTCTGTTACATTTTTGTGATTTGGGAGCAATGCTTTTGGAAAGTCGCTCAGAGTCGGGGACCGGCGATTAATGCGGGCAAAAATCGCCGCAAAAAAATATCTTCGTAGGTCATCTGGAATATGAGAACGCGATTCATGATTGCATATTCCTTTCAGTTTTGAATCCACATACCAACCAACATGCTTTCTGGGTCGCTTTGAAGTGGCTATAAAGGCTGCACCTCGCGACAATTTTGCGTTGACCTTTTTCAACTCACTGTCCAAGGTCTCTGCAATTTTATCTGAAACAGAATCCTTCCACATTGCATTTTCGATAGCAAGGATGGCATTCAACCACTTTTCTGGAGAATCATCACCTTTTGATAGTCCACTTCTGAGTTTTGGTAAATCGTCAATAACATCGTTAATTGTGACCCTTCGGGATTTTTTTTTCAGGATACCAGGGGTTGATTTAAACAAATCTTCCCGGATTCCAAAAATAATAACCCGATGCCTTGCTTGAGGGATTTCATACTCTTCAGAACGAATTACAAAATCCTTGGGTTCAAAATCTTTGCCGGAAACATACTTTTGAGAAAGAGAAAATAACTTATATGCCAAGGGAGTATCTGTACCAGTCAACATTACATTATTTGGGCTCTTAAGATCTGACAGAATTAATTCGAAGGTGTTTTCAGTTCTTACTCTCTTGGAAGATAGCAAACCTTTAACATTTTCCATGATAAAGATTGATGGTTGATGGTCTGAAAGTATTTGAAGATATTCTTTGTAAAGATGGTGGCGGCGATCCTCGCGATATTTCCTTTTATTTTTACCGCGTATTCTTGATCTGCCAACAAGTGAATATGCCTGACACGGCGGTCCACCAATTAATACCCAATTGGTGACACCTTTTAGTGCCTCCCCGATTCTTTTTTTTACAACTTCTCGGCTTTTCATCCCAAGTTCAATTTTCCATGCTTCATTTTGAGCCATAGCAAATTGTCTTGGATATTTTTGAAAAAGTGTTTCTTTGCTAATTTCACCCTTAAGATATTCATAATATTCCGATGGCACGTTCTTGGGGGCGAATTGACGAAAAAATGCTCTTAATTGCAATGTCTTATGAGCAAAAAAATCTTTTTCTATTGAAAGTCGAATTTTGAATGTCGGTTGCCCGTCATCCGATATTAAAGACGAAAAGCCCTCTCCCAGACCTCCGGGACCAGCAAAAACATCGATGATAGGTATTGGTGTTTTCATGTTTAATCTAATAATTATAACAATGATTTTCCGCTGTAATGGAGACACGTTAAGGGCTCCCTGTAAAATTTGGATATTCATCGCAAAAAGAAGACTATATCAAATCATGGTTATTGATCCCCACTCCACAGTTGGCAATCTCCCAAATCTGCGTATGTTAGTCATCACCACTGCCATATCCGGTGGTAACGGACTAAGCGCCAACCCAACAGCTTTTTGTACCCACTTTGGGCTTATTTGGGCGTATACGAGGCGGACACCTGTCACTTGGCAGAATTCCAGTGCGGATGTCATCCGTATTCTGGCTATTCTTTTTATAGCTTCCTTCTTTTTATGCCCATCCCCAAATTCCAGCCAGAACAATGTCTCAAAGCCCTGACTTCGTCCCCAGGCAAGTGCGTCCGGGCGCACAGACGTTTCAGGAAGTTGTACTTCGGTCCAGCCTGTCCATATTTCGGTGAGTGGATAGGCGGATCGTAACCATGCCGGCCACCTGCGGGAATAAGTCCTGTGCGGTGTTCCGATCAAATGCGGGTTTATTTCCTTCACTCCACTAAAATCCACCCTCTTGGGTGCCCCCCAGCTACGTAGGGCAATTGATACCCCTGAACGTCTCGGATGCCACATCGGGTACGAATCCATTTTCTTTGGCTTTGACTTGTCTTCTTGGAACACCTCACCAAGTTTGAATATCACCATCTTTTTCTTTTGAAGCCCCTGCAAAACTTCATAGGTAATAGTTTCAGGAAGACCCGCCAAAGAAGCGATCTCTTCCGTACTCCCTTTCCGGTTTCGGGTCAACACCTGGAGACACTTCAGTTCTTCGCGAGAGAAAGGAGAGAACTCATCGTCCACCTTGGGGGGAGGAAATGAGGAAGAAAATAACCTTGGACCAAAGGAGAAACTGCGATAATCCAGCGTCTTGTCCTTTGCTGTTACAACATAGGGAATGGAAAAACCATCTGTCATGGATCGTTTGACCTCCATCAGATACCATTCCCCGGGAGATGCCACGCGGATCCAAAGGGACGCGCCGGGTCTTTTTTTATCCAACTCAGCAACCAGGCGCTGCAAAAGAGGGTGATAGACAAAGGGTGGCAAACCATTCAAGGCGTCAATATCGAATATAAAGGTATCAGTAAAACCGCCTTCAAATTTCAAGCTGATCCAATCAGAAAAAGTTACATCTCCAAGTTGAATGGTCATGGGTTAATCCGAACATCCAATGTTGATGTATTCATCTGCGGTGAAGAAATTCTGTGGATTGAGCCAGACAGCGCTTTGTTCCCCCGTCTTCTGGCGAATGCCATAATGCAAATGCGCACCGGTGCTGTTGCCGGTATTGCCGCTTAAGCCCACTACATCGCCATAATCGAGAATTTGCCCTTCAACAACCTGAACACTGCTCAGATGTGCCAGCCAGACCTGATAACCATTATTCTCCACCACCACAAGATTGCCCCACGGTCCGTTTGAGCCTGCCCACACGACTTTGCCTGCTATGGTCGTGTGGATTGGCGCGCCTTCATTTACGGGAAAATCCGCGCCAGTGTGGGACTGGTAATGCGGATCCTGAAACACGCAACCAAGCAAAGGTTTATCATACCAATCACCCCAATGTGGAATGGGACCTACCAATGGCAAACCGTATATCTCCGAACCCGGTCCAACATAGCCATCAAAGGGAACAGCGCTCATTCCGGATGGAAGCGAATTGCCATACGAACCATTGTCACTGTCCTCTGCATATTGGGGAATATCGAACAGCCATTGTTCCACACCGGGCTGTGCCCATGATGGGAGTTGTGGAATGGTCAGGACAATCAGCATGACATAGCCCACCACCAAAGCCGCCCCGCATAATAACGGGGCGATCATCATAATAAGGGAAAATCGGAAGAAACCTTTCACTACAGCACTCGTCCCAGCCGATCCAAACGGATCTCGCCCTGCTGTCCTGCTTGCAAGCCCATCGAGGCTTCAATGGACAATCCATTACGGATCATGCGCATCGAGAGCCAGTAGGAAACGCCAGAACCAATAATCACCGGGGATAAGAATAAGGGATTGCCTGAATACAACTTCCCGACCTCCGGGGTTGTGATGGCAATCAATACCAGGACAGCCGGTGGAAAGAGCGCGAGAAAGCGTGCCTGCCATTCCACGCCTTTGGCTGCAGCACGCGCACGCGATAGAACTTCCACAACCGTGCCAAGAGTCTTTCGCAGCGATGCCACGAGCGGACCGATCTCGATACGTCCTTCGATGGAGGCGAGTAGTGATGTGGCAACAATGTCCACGGCAGGGTTATCCCAAGCAGTTGTCCATTCACGAACAGCTAATGCAGCTTCATCGGCGGGTGCAGTTCGTAAGCGCACAACCAGATCACCCAGCACCATCCTGCCATCCGGTCCCACGGCTTGCGCGGCATCATCGAGAGCATCTCCCAATGGCTTGCCTTGTGATAACAATGTCTCCACTACACCCAAGCCACGTAAAATATCTTTCGCCTGCTTCAAGCGAAATTCCTGGCGTTTGTCGGAAAGTGTGCCGGCGTACAACAAACCGCCTGCAATCGCAAACAAGATGGCAGGAAAGACTCCCAGGAACATGCCGCCTGCCAGTCCACCACCGACCCACACCAGAAACCCATACGCAAGCTGATTGAATGCCAGTCCTGTTCCAGTCTGATGCGCGAATTTCTCGGGATCGAATTTCTTCTTCGGCTGGGCAATACCCATCGCGCGCGCCATGCCCGCTTCATCCACAGTACGCCGCCAGCCAAAGGCAATCGGGATGGCTGCCAGCGCCAATGCGCCAATGATTGAAATCAATGTGATCATGCTATCTCCATACAAACCAAAATGCGAGTTCCTGTGCGCCACCGTTCGCAAGCCAGACGGAAAAGTAAATACCCACCACGCCCAGCAGAACGGTCAACAACGGATAGACTCCGACTTCGTTCCATGCGAGGTCAACGGGTCGCATGGTTGCTTGCGTCATCTGCGGTTGATAGGATGGAGCAGGACGTTCTGGTTCCATCGTTGGGCGTTGCGTTTTTTGTTTGGGTGGAGGTGGATTGCCTTCAGTTTTACGGGAGGCTGCCTGTTGGTTAACATATTGTCTGGTTTGCATCGAATAGCGAAAGCGGCGCATCAACCAGACTTCGGGCGGGACGCGGTCGGGTCCAAGGCGCAACAATGCCAGCGCCATGAACCCGACCAACACCAGAAAACCGATCACCACCTTTCCAGTGAAGGATAGTGGAAGGAATAAACATAAAACAGCAAGCAATGCACCAGTGCCGAGGATGCCAAGATCGCGGTTATTGAACATGACGCTCCTAGAAGGGCGGTTGGGGTTGGAAACTCTTCAACATCTCACCCAGTTGTGGCAGGAAGAGGAAGGCAAACAACACGATGATGATCAGACCGACCACTCCAATGATTGCCATCGAGGTCATGCGGCTGCCGCCGAACGCCATGCCTGCTGTGCCTTGCAGGATGTAATACAGACCACCAAGCAACGCCACGACGATCAAGAGTCCAGCCATGAACGCCCAGGCGTCGCGGGCGATGGACAGGATCTGTTCCATAATGGGATCGAACATAGATAATCTTCTCCTTTGAAATTTCAACAAGTACCGAGAAACCAGGCTGCCAGAGGAATGGCGGCGCTGGCGAGGATCATGCCAAAGAGCGCTTCACCGCTTTCGATCAGCGCATTGGCAAATGAAGTTGCCCCGCCGATGGACGCAGAGAACATCGTGATGAAGGCTGCCTTCAACATGCGCAGAGCAGCCAGCCCACCGATCAATCCGGAGGCAAGCGTGCCCAACTCGCCGATCGGTCCACATCCACCGGCGCCAGGCAGAGTGGATTGCAGCGCGCTCACGATCTGTGGGATACCGAGAAAAGCAAATAAGCTCAACACAACGATGGAGATCAGAGCGGAGATGGATTCCCATACCCAGAGATTTGCACCGAGCACAGAAGCGGAACTCACACGCAACATCTGGGCAATACCTGCCAGCAGCGCAAAGGCGATAAATGCACCCACCAAAGCAACCCAGGCTTCTCGCAGGAAAGTAAGTAACAAAGAGGAAATTTCGCTCATGAGATCACCATCGGGTCGTGTTTATGGAATTCATTTTCAAGGGCGGGATAAAAACGTTCGCCCCAGAATTGCATTGACCAGCATCGAGCCGGTCCGGTGCGGTCTTTGAGGGTCAGGACTTCCAGTTGCGCGCAGCCGCACTCACGGACATCACCAGTGCGATTCACCACCAGCACGCGATCCGCTTCATAGGGGACTCGTTCATCTCCTAACAACGCAGATAAATCATCGCCATCGTTGAAGCGTTCGGATTTCAAGGCGGCAGCCGCGATGATCGCCCAGCCGTGATGACGCGCCATCTCACGTAAGGCGGCGGCTGCTTCCCCACTGCGACCTTCCTCATTCATCATGCCGGTCAAGCCAACTACGGGTACTCGGTTGAGATAATCCACAGCGATAAGAGCAGGTCCTTTGACAGGGAAGGCATAATCATGGACCAACATGTCCTCCAAGGCACGCACAGTATCTTCGCGTGAATTGAGCGAGAGTAGAACCGCCTCGCTGGCACGCGCCAAAGCCGTTTCCACTTTTTCTTGTGAAGCTGGTTCATGTGGACCGGAAACAATTGCTTCCATCTGCCGGTATAGGCGGAAGCGCAATTCCTCAGGTGTGTGTTCATAACAACCAATGACGGCGGGGATATGCAAACAGGCAGCCTCATAGATCATGCGCAGCAGCCAGGAAGTCTTTCCGATCCCTGGCGCTGCGGCAAGGAGAGTCGCACCGCCGCCCCAGAAGGACAGGCCAGCGAAGACACCAAAGGGAGTGTAGGGCTGTGGGTTGCCCAAGGTTCCGGAGCGCGGCATGGGGGTATGGTATTTGTTTATAGGGAGGGGAGGCTGGTAGGTGTCGCTTTGTAAATCAATTGTGGGAAGGGAAGTTGGTATACAATGGTGACATGTCAACAAATAGGGAATGGATTTTTTATGCGGCTGTCGGAGCAGCTGTGCTACTGAATGAACTGGCAATTTATTTCGGTGTCTATTTGTGTACTTCCCTGCCGCTGATGTTTGGCGTCATGGCGGTTGGTTTCTGGGCGTTTCCACAAAGGGAAAAATAACCCTGCTGTGATACCTGTCAGAATAGATTGCCCGCAACGATATAGACCAGGAGTCCAACAAACATGCCCGGCAGTGCGGGGATCGATCCAGTTTGTCTCCGTACCCAGAACCTTCTCCAAAGTTCCAATCCAAACAAAGATAACAAGACTGCTGGCAGGGGGAACAGGCAAGCCAGTCCACTGATCGCAAACAGATCTGCCCTGCCGATGATGCCCTTGCGATACCCATATCCAGTGAACAACACCGGCCAGACAGGTGGGTAGAACAATAGAAGTACGGCGAACCATCCGGATAAATTGCGGAAGATGCCCCAAAGACAAGCCAGCAATACGATCCCGGTCTGAAGGGGAGTAATGGGAAGTGTCAATAGGATCGTTCCCAAAAGAAATACTTCAATCCCCGGCACTAGACGATAACGCAGATCGGCATAACTAAATAATGAGAAGGAGACCAACGCAAAGGTTTCTGTGAGGGTCATGATTGATTTTCTTCGTCGGTTTGTTTGTTCGGCATAAACGTCAATATCTCTTTCACCCGTGATGCATTGCCAAGTTCGGATGCCCGCATCAAAGGATCGTGCGCAGTCATGATTTCATCCGAATGATCCAGATAGGCACGTGTCATCTGCGCAGTTTCCTGCGGGTATTGCGCCGCGAAGACATTCGGGTCCATCCCGTGTTGGGTGATATCCGAGGACATGGCTTGAAAGCCCTGCTGGAATTCCTGGGGGGAACCGTTGAAACTGGATTGAATCGAGGCATTCACCGATGGTGAAAAACCAAAATCATCGGAAGGAGATGTCGAAGGAGCGCCATTGAAGCGCTGCATCCGTTCCCCCAACTCCGCCTGTCGCGCCGCCAGTTCATGCCCATGTGCCAGGGAACGATTGTAGGCGGCTGGTGCTCGCAATCCCATTGCTTCCAAATTTCCAGCTTGCTGTGTCAGTTGTTGCGCCGCATTGAGATGACCCATTGCAGCTTCCGCGCCGGTGAGTCCACTCGTAGCAGTAGATGTCGCAGATGCGCCCGCACCTGTCGTAGCTCCTGCCGCACCAACTGCACCAGCTCCCGCCGCGCCCACTCCACTGGCTGCCAACATCCCGATGGAAACGATCTGCTGCGCCGCCTTGAGCATCCCGCCGAAGGCATCAGCGGTGGTGGAGATGGTCATCTTGCCCAGGATGCCTGCCAGTGATAACAACAATCCGGTCGCGCCCCATAACCAAACCACACGTAGAATGGCAGACAATAATCCCTGCTGTCCCATCCATGTACTGGCTGCCATACCAGCCTTGAAGACTCCACCAGCAACAATGGGAAGAAGCGCGATCAATACAACTGCCTTCATCCATAAGGAACGCAGCCAGGTTGCCTGGGGCAATACACTGGCTATTGCCAATGGTGGAGCGAGGACGGCAAGAATAAATAGAACGGCATTGGCAGACGCAAAGGCAAACAACATCCCACCAATAGCGAGTAATGAACCAATCGATAGACCGATGTTGAGCAAACTGCCAAGGAAGGTCTGGTTGGCAAGACCTAATAAAATAGAAGTTGCTGTCGTGTTCTCGACGAAGCTGATCGCCAACGCGCCGGTTTCGCCGATCACTTTCCCAACCATCCACCAACCAAGGCGAACGATAAGATCAAGGAAGGGACCAGAGGCAATCGCAAGGACTCCAGCGGTGACCCAATCCCCAACCACACGTAAACCACTATCGTCATCCCCAAGCAATCTGCCCCAATGATACAAAGCCAATCTCAATAAGAACAAGGCGGGCGCCAATGCTGCCGCAACCGGCAGACTCGATTGTGCCACCGTGCTGTAATCGCCCTGACTGGGAGCCTGTACGATCTCACCGATCACGCTGGTCCAGCGCGCCACTTCCTCGCTCATGGCACGCACTTCCTTGTCGGCGGCTTTATCGAAGATGCCAGCCAGCGCTTCGGAGATGGTTTCGGCGGGAAAGACCAGATGATTGAATATCTGTGAGATGGTGGTTGTGTTGCCGCCTCCCGTGGGTGGAGTCGGCGTAATTGTGACCGTTACAGTCGGTGTGGGAGTCAGGAGCAGGCCTGCATTGGAGGCATACACTGGCGTCGTAGACATTGTCATTCCACTCAGGAGTAGTATGGCAAGAAAGATTGTCAGGATGATAAGGATGCGAAGTTTTTTCATAAGTCCTTCAAAGCGTGTAGGGAGATATGGTTCCTTGTAAAACACAACTGCTGATAGCCGCATTGTTTGCAGATCGAAGGCTTCTGCAGAGCATTCAAGGGTGGATGCGGTCCCTTCTTCGCCAGGTTGGACAGGGACT
>Ga0268298_10001282_pt1 | contig 30125 bp, 17 predicted proteins | sample WWTPWeurt_MetaG_FD_194462 | JGI IMG/M metagenome (GOLD analysis project Ga0268298, IMG submission 194462) | Activated sludge microbial communities from WWTP in Nijmegen, Gelderland, Netherland - WWTP Weurt | ecosystem: Engineered > WWTP > Aerobic digester > Activated sludge | place... | reverse complement strand
TGGACCCATTCGGCGCACCCGCCGCAGACGAAGGCGGGGAGCGTCGCCCCGTATTCCCCCGGCGCGAGCGGCGCCGCTTTTTTCACGGGCGCCGCGACGGCGGTCATCCCCCCCAACAACAACGTTCCCCACAGAACGCGCTTTTTCATGCGTTGTCTCCTTTGCGTCGTTTCCACAGCAGGTAAAGCGGCGGGTACACCAACAATTCCAGGACGAAACTCGTCGCGAGGCCACCGACGAGCGGCGCGGCGACGCGCTTCATCATATCGGCCCCGGTGCCGGAACTGAACATGATGGGCAACAGACCGACCATGGACGTCAGGACCGTCATGAGTTTGGGGCGGATGCGCTTGACGGCGCCGTGCACGAGGGCCTCCTCCAGAGCGCCGGGGCGTCCCAGGCCCCCGCGCTTTTTGGCGTCTTCGTACGAAAGGTCCAAGTAAAGGAGCATGAAAACCCCGGTTTCGGCGTCCAGGCCCAACAGCGCGATGAGCCCCACTCCCACGGCGATGGACAGGTTGTAATCCAACGCCCAAAGCAACCACACCGCGCCGACCATGGAAAACGGCACGGCCAACAGAACGATCCAGGTCTTGGCGGCGGAACCCGTGTTCATGTAGAGCAGGACGAAAATCAGGAAGAGCGTCACGGGGACCACGATTTTGAGCCGTTGTCGCACCCGCAACATATTTTCGTATTGCCCGCTCCAAACCAAGGCGATCCCCGGGGGCAAGGACAGCCCCTCGTCCACCCGTTTCTTCGCGGCCTCGACGTACCCGCCCACGTCGCGGCCCTCGATATCGACGTAAACGTAGCCCGCCAATTGCCCGTCCTCGTCGCGGATCATGGCGGGTCCCGCCACCAGGCGGAACTCCGCCAATTGGCCCAGGGGCACCTGGGCCCCGGACATCGCGGTCACGAGCACCCTCTTCAATTTGGGCAAATCATCGCGGAATTCCCGGGCGTAGCGCACGCTCACCCCGTAACGTTCGCGGCCCTCGATGGTCGTCGTGACGGTCTCCCCACCGACCGCCGACATCAACACCCTTTGCGCCTCCTCCACGGTGAGCCCGAAACGGGCCAGCCGGTCCCGCCGCAGGTCCACATCGAGGAAGTAACCGCCCGCGGCCCGCTCGGCGTAGACGCTGCGCGTGCCCGGGACGGCGGGCAGCAACCGCTCGAGTTCGGCCCCCACTTTTTCGATTTTTCCCAGGTCGTCGCCGAACACCTTGATCCCCACGGGCGTGCGAACGCCGGTGGTGAGCATGTCGATGCGGGCCTTGATCGGCATCGTCCAGGCGTTGACCACCCCGGGCAACTTGAGGGCCTTGTCCAGCGCGGCGACCAACCGATCCAATTCCCCGCCGAATTCCTTTCGCCATTTTTCCTTGGGCTGGAGGACCACCGTCGTCTCCATCATGGAAAAGGGCGCGGGGTCCGTGGCGGTCTCGGCGCGCCCCGCCTTGCCGAGCACCCGGTCGACTTCGGGAAAGCTTTTGAGGATTTTGTCCTGGGTCTGCAGCAGCCGCTGGGCCTCGGTGACGGAAATCCCCGGCATCGTGGTCGGCATGTAAAGCAGGACGCCCTCATTCAAGGGCGGCATGAACTCGGACCCGAGCTTGAAAAAAACCGGCGCCGTCGCCGCCATCAACAGGAGCGCGGCCCCGAGCGTGCGCATGGGATGCCGCAGGGTCCATCGGCAGACGGGGTCGTAAAGGGCGAAGAGGCGCCGGCTGACGGGGTGTTTCTCCTCCGGGTAATAGGTCCCGACCGTCACGGCGTTCGCGATCCGGGCGGCCCAGGCCGGTTTGAACCGCCAGGGGTTCATGCGCGTGAAGAGCATGCGCATGGCCGGGTCGAGAGTGATCGCCAGGACCGCCGCCAGGAACATCGTCAGGTTCTTCGTGGTGGCCAGGGGTTTAAAGAGCCGCCCCTCCTGGTCCACCAAGGTGAAGATGGGGAGGAAGGCCACCGCGATCACGAGCAGGGAAAAGAACACCGACGGACCCACTTCCTGGAGCGCGGCCAAACGCACGGCGTGAAAGTCCCCCTTCCGTCCTCCGGCCTCCCATTCCTCGAGACGCTTGTAGGCGTTTTCCACCTCGACGATGGCCCCGTCCACGAGGACCCCGATGGAGATGGCGATGCCGGCCAGGGACATGATGTTGGTCGTGAGCCCCAAGCCGTACATGGGGATGAAAGCCAGCAACACGCTCACCGGGATGGTGAGGATGGGCACGAGCGCCGACGGAATGTGCCAGAGGAACAGGAGGATCACCACGCTCACGACGATCATGGCCAGGACCAATTCGTGCGTGAGGGTGTCGATGGCCCGGTGAATGAGATCCGACCGGTCGTAGACGGGAACGATCTCCATCCCTTCGGGGAGGGACGCCTTCACATCCCGGATCTTGGCCTTCACCCGGTCAATCACGTTGAGGGCGTTTTCCCCCGAGCGCATGACCACGATCCCGCCCACGGTTTCCCCCAGACCGTCCAGGTCGGCCACCCCCCGGCGGATGTCGGGCCCCACGACCACGCGGGCGACATTTTTCACCAACACCGGCGTGCCGTCCGCGCCCCGCCCCACCGCGATGTTTTCAATGTCGGCGACCCCCCGGGCGTAACCCCGCCCGCGGACCATGTATTCCGCGCCGGCGAATTCCACCAGCCGGGCGCCGACATCGTTGTTGCCCTGGCGCACGGCCTCGACGACCTTCAGGAGCGGCACCCCGTGGGCCGCCAGGGCGTGGGGGTTCACGTTCACCTGGTATTGTTTTTGAAAGCCCCCCAGGGACGCCACCTCGGCCACGCCCGGCACCGATTGCAACCAATAGCGGAGGGTCCAGTCCTGGAAACCCCGCAGCTGGGCCAGGTCGTGCCGACCGGTTTTATCGACGAGGGCGTATTGGTACACCCACCCCACGCCGGTGGCGTCGGGGCCCAGCTCCGTCTTGACCCCGTCGGGCAGGCGCGACTGGATCTTCGACAAATATTCCAACACGCGGCTCCGCGCCCAATAGAGATCGGTCCCGTCTTGGAAGATCACGTAGACGTAGGAAAACCCGAAATCCGAGAACCCGCGCACCGCCTTCACCCGGGGGGCGCCCAAAAGGGAGGACACGATGGGGTAGGTGACCTGGTCCTCAATGATGTCCGGGCTTCGGTCCCATTGGGAATAGACGATGACCTGTGTGTCCGACAAATCGGGCAACGCGTCCAGGGGCACGTTCTTGACGCACCAGGTGGCCGCCAGGGCCCCGATCAAGGTCAGGAGAAGGACCAGAAACTTGTTGTGGGCCGAAAAAGCGATGATTTTATTAATCATGGGCGTGTCCGCCGGTCGCCGGGCCCACCACCGCCTTGAGCCGCGATTCCGAGTCGATCAGGAATTGGGCCGACGCCACCACCTCGTCCCCGTCCGCCACCCCCGCCAACACCTCGAAGGCGTCCTCCCCCTCGCGGCCGAGCGTGACTTCGCGGGGCCTGTAATGCCCCGGGGCGGTCTTGACGTAGACAAGGCGGCGCAGACCCGTGTCGATCACGGCCTCCTTGGGCAGGACGCGGCGCTTTCCCAGGGAGACATGGAGGACCGCCTCGAGGAACATTTCCGGCCGCAGGCGCTCCGCCCCCGCGGCGACGCGCACGCGCGCCCGCAAGGTCCGCGTCGCCGGGTCCACCACCCGGTCGAGGGACTCCACCCGGCCCCTCAAGGTTTCGCCTGGCAGCGCGGGGGAGGTCAAGTCCACGGATTGGCCGGGCTTGACGACCCCCGCCTCGTCCTCGTAAACCTGGACGTACACGAGCCCCGGCCCCGTGCCGGCCAGAAGACCCGCGCCCCCCGCCCGGGCCATGCGGTCCATTTGTCCCTCGGTCAGGCCGAATTGGGCCAGCCGCAGGCGCGATGAGCGCAACAATTCCTCGGCGCGCGCGCCGTCCCGTTCCCGGGTGGCGAGCACCTCGCGGTGTTCCGCCAAAGCGGCGAAGAGATCCGGGTCGTGGGAGACCCGGGCGCTGGCCCGCACCCACAATTCGAGGTCCCGGGTTTCCACCGGGGCCGTCCGTACGCCGATCCACTGTTCCTTGTCGGCGGGAACGAAGACCTCGGCGCGGTCCGCCATCGCCGGCGCGCCGTCGGCCGCGGGGGCCGCCGGTTCGATGGGCACCAGGCTCATGTGGCAGATGGGGCATTCCCCGGGCCGGTCCGACGTGTACGTCGGATGCATGGGGCAGTGGACCATCGCTTTTTTAACGTCGCTGGGGGCGGACGCCGGCGCGCAGGCCGTGAAAAGAACGGCGCCCGTCAGCAATCCCATCGCCAATATCAAGGTTTTCATCGTCGATCTCCTGTCGGTAAAGGGTCCAAGGGGGCGCCCGCGGCGACTTCCAACATGCCCCAATGGCGCGCGTATTCGTGGAGCGCGTCTTGGTGTTCCACCTCCGCCTGCGACGCGCTCCGCAACGCCTCCAGCATGCGGAGAAAGTCGGCGCGGCCGGCTTCGTATTGACGGCGGGTCAAGGCGAGGGCGCTGCGGGACGCGGGCAGAATGTCCCGCTCGTAGGACCGGACCGCGTCCAGGCGCGTCCGGACTTCGGTGTGCTCCGTCCGGACATCCCGGGCAACCTCGTTTTGCATGGCCGCCCGCTCAGCCTCGGCCGCCGCGGTCCGGGCGCCCGCCGCGCGGTTTGCCCCCCGCGGCGCGCCCCACAGCGGCAGCATCAAGGAGACGCCGGCTTCCCGCCCCCGCGCGTCGTCCATGCGCTGTTCGTCCCACATGAGACCGATGTCCGGCGCCCAATCGAGGCGGGCCCGCGTTTTTTCGAGGTCGCCGCCGTGCGCCCGGGCGCGGGCCGCGGCCAGGGAGGGGTTCTCGCGCCCGGCCCGTTCCAACAGAACGTCCACGGCGGGCGGTTCGGCCAGGGGGCTCGGCTCGATGGACCAGGGCGCGGTGCACGGCCGCCCCGCAAGCGCGTTCAATCGGAACAACGCCGTGTCCCGTTCCAGCCGTTCCATGCGGATCATGTTGTCCATGCGGCCGCGTTCGGCCTCCAGCGCATAGAGGTCCAGGACCGGCCCGCCGCCGGTTTCCATGCCGCCCCGAACGCCCGCGACCCGCCCCCGCAAGGACGCCATAAGCCCGCTCACAAGATCTCGCTGTTCCGTCCAACGGGCGATGACCGCGTCCCCCCGGGCGACCCGTGCGGCCAGGGCCCGGGCTTCGGCCCGCAGCGCGAGGGCCTGTTGACGAACCCCAGCGTCGGCGGCCCGCGCCCCCTGCCGCGCCACCGCCGCTTCCAGGGACTTTTTTCCGGGGAAAGGCACCGTTTGCGACGTGCGCCAATGGGTCATGCGGTCGCCGGCGGGGGTTTTCTCCCAGGCGCGCCCGACCTCCGGATCGGGCCACGTCCCCCGGGCCCGCGCCTCCGCCGCCAGGGCCCGCGCTTCGGCCCGCAGGGCGGCCAGACCCGGGTTCGCCGCCTCGACCTCGATCAGAACGGTCTCCAACGGGACAGCCCCTAGGGACCGAACCCCGCACGGCAGGAAAAGAAAAAGGAAAATCCAATGTTTCATCGCACGCTCCTATGGAAAAGGTGATCCCAGCGGGGCGGGCGAAAATTATTTAGGGATGTGGAAGAAAAGCCCGGGCCCCGGCGTTAGGCCGAGGCGGGCGGGGCGCGAAGGGAAAAGGCGAGACGAAACCCGGCGGAGACGCCGGGCGGGGGGTGAAAAAAAACGGCGTCAACGACCCGATCAAAGATCGGTCCGGGCTCCACCGTTTCCAGAGTCCGGCCCACCCACAGAGCGGTGGGCGCCGGGAGCGCGGGAGGAAGAACGGCGGAACGTTCCGCCTCGGGGACCAGACAACAAACCATTTGGTCACAGGGCGTGGCGGAGGGGTTTTGTCGCGCGGCCCGATGACAGGGCGGGAGGTCGGTTTCGGCCGCGCGGGCCACGGGCCGACCGTGGGCGCTGGGACACACCTTCCCCGGGAGGGCGAAGGCCCCCACGAGGAACACAGCGGTTAAGACGCTCCCGGCGAATCGTTTCATCCTCTTAATTATGCATCCCTTTCGTTAAAACCGCAATTCTTCCGTCGATGGAGGCGGGGCTGGCGAAGGAGGGGCCGCCGGAACCGCGGGGCGGCCGCCGGTCGGCACCGTGAAGCGCCGGGAAATTCCCACCACCCAGCGGGTGGCGTGAAAGGAAAAATCAATTCGGCGGTGTATGGACGGAAAAATGTAGCTGAGGACTTCGTCGTCCTCGCCCGAGAGCGTGCCGGGGCGGACTTCGGCGAAGAGGAAGAGGTTCGGTGTCAGCGCCCCCGCGGCCCCCAAGGCGAAGTAGGCGCCCGTGGGCGGTTTTTCCCCGTAATCGTCGCCGGCCATGCCGCTCCATCCCAAGGCGCTGGAATCGAGCTGAAGGCGGGTGAAAGTGATGCTTAGACCCCCCAAAGCGTAGGGTTGCAGGCGCCCGTGCGGGTATTTGGCGTTGGCAAACAGGCGGGCGCGCCCGGCCACAAAAAACGACAGGGGCAGGACAAGGGCCTCGACGCCTTCCCCCTCGAGCTTGCCGTGGGACAGCTCCATCCCGAGGCCGAAGTTCGGAGCGGTCTCGACCCAGCCCCCGGCACGGAAGCCGACGAGAGTTCCTTTTTTTAACGTGGTTTGTAACGAACCCGACGCGGTGGGGACGCCGTTGGTCTCTTCGACCCAATCGACGGAGGCGCGGCCGGTGTTGAGACCCCCGCCCAGAACATCGGCAAACATTTCGGCGCGGGAGACCCCGGGGCTTGCCAACACCAACAGCGGGGCGAGGACCCAGGACCGCATGCCTCTATCATACCTCTTTGGCCCCGGGCGGGATGACGGGATTATTTTTCCACGGTCACTTGAAACGTCGGTTTGCCCGCCGCGCCGGCGGCGACCCAGGCGCCGATCAATGCGCCGGCGGCCGTGAAGGCCAAATCGCCCCAGGCCTGGACCACCGCCTCCCGCAGTTGGCCCCAAAAGAGGGCGGCGTTCCATTGGCCGTTTTCAAAGGAAGACCCCATCGCGACAAACGCGTACAGGGCGACCATCGCCCCGACCACGGACACTAAGGTGAAGGCCCCCGCCAGGAATTGAACCCCCCGGCCGCCCTTGCCCGCCGCCTTCGTGGTGCCCCAGCCGATGGCGCCGCCGATGGCGATGGCCAAAAGCCAAAACATGCGTTGGGTCCAAAAGAGAACGGCGTCCCACAACACCGCGCCGACAAGGGCCAGAACGCCCCCGACCAGGATCGCCCGCCCCCACCGCGTGGGCAGGGCGTCGTAGGCCTCTTGCAGGGCCCGGGCCTCGGTGTCGGCCTTCTGCAGGCACCCGGCGCAAATCCGGTCCACCACGCCGTTCACCAGCGCGACCTCGGGGGTCCCCTGGCCGCAGGCGCGGCAGGCGACCGCCGCCGCGCCCACGGCGGCTTTCACCTCGTCCAGGAGGGCCCGCACCCGCTGAACGAGCGATTCGGCCGAAGGCGTTCCAAAAGAGAAAGCCAACCCCAACGTGTAGACCAACAGACCGTTCTCCACTTTGACGTCGGACCCCTTGACCTTCGCCTCCGTGAGGGCGGAGGAGGTTTTCAGCCGTTCGACGACCAGAGCGTCTTTGGTCGGGGCGTCCCAGCGGACGATCAACTGGAACGCCTGGGAATCGCCTTTTTTTACAACGGACAATTGAACCGGGAACGAATCTTTGACGCCAAAAGGGACTCGGGCGTTCAAGCGGGGCGGCAGCCCCAGCAGTTGCCCCGCCTCCGCCACGCGATCTTCGAGCTTGCCCACGGAAACCTCCTGTGTGAAAAGGGTCTTCAAGCCTACACGGCGAAGCGTCGGTTTTCAACGCCTCGGACCTATCGGGAGAGACCCCGCCGTTCGACGCGATACTCCAACCAGGACTTCAGAACCAGGGACAACAACGCCCCGGCCACCAGCAACGACGCCACAGCGAAGGCCGCGGCGAACTGGTAGTCGTCGTAGAGCGATTCAATGTGCAGGGAAAGGGTGTTGGTCTTGCCCCGAATGTGACCGCTGACGACGGAGACGGCGCCGAACTCGCCCACCGCCCGGGCCGCCGACAACACCACGCCGTAGAGCAGGCCCCATTTGATTTTAGGCAAGGTGACGCGCCAAAACATTTGAACCCCGCTGGCCCCCAGGACATGCGCGGCCTCCTCCTCCTCGATGCCTTGGGTTTGCATGAGCGGGATGAGCTCGCGCGCGACGAAGGGCGCGGTGACGAACGCGGTCACCAGGATCACCCCCGGCACGGCGAAGACGATCTTGACGCCGTGGGACGCCAGCCAGGGGCCGAACCACCCATGGGTGCCGAACAACAACACGAACAAAAGGCCGGCGATGACCGGCGACACCGAAAAAGGCAGATCAATGAGCGTGACCAGGAGGTTTTTCCCGGGGAAGCGGAACCGCGTCACGGCCCAGGCCGCGGCCAGGCCGAACAGCGTGTTGAGTGGCACCGCCACGGCCGCGGCGGCCAGGGTCAAGCCGAGGGCCGCGCGCGTGTCCGGGTGAACCAGGGCCCCGACAAAAACCGCGGCCCCGCCGCCGAAAGCGTTGGCGAAAACGACCAACAGCGGCAGCGCCAGAAAAAGCCCCAAAAAGGCAAACACCACAACCAACACCAGACGACGGACCCAATGGCTGTCGTTCACGCGGACGCCCCCTGCCGCCGCCGGGCCCAGGCCTGGAGCGCGTTGATCGAAAAGAGCAGGACGAAGGACACCAGGAGAAGCACCGTTGCGAGCGCGGCCGCGCCGCCGGTGTCGTATTGCTCCAACCGGGTCATGATGAGGAGCGGGACGATCTCGGTTTTGAGCGGCATGTTCCCGGCGATGAAGATCACGCTGCCGTACTCGCCGATGCCCCGGGCCAAGGTCAACGCGAAACCGGTCAGGAGCGCGGGGACCAAGGGCGGGAACACCACCCGACGAAAGATCTGCCAGCGCCCGGCGCCGAGGGTGGAGGCGGCTTCCTCCATGTCGCGGTCCATGTCCTCCAGGACCGGCTGGAGCGTGCGCACGACAAAGGGCAGCCCGATGAACACGAGCGCGATGACGATGCCCGCGCGGGAGAAAGCGACGGGCAACCCCAAGGCCGCCAAAGGGCGGCCCAACCACCCCGTCGGGGCGCAAAGCTCGGTGAGGGTGATGCCGGCCACGGCGGTGGGCAGGGCGAAGGGCAGATCGATCAAACCATCGATGATTTTTTTCCCGGGGAAGCGGTAGCGCACCAACGCCCAGGCCGTCAGGCCGCCGAAAAACACGTTCAGGGCGGCCGCCAGCGCGGACGTCCCCACCGTGAGTCGAAAAGCGGCCAGGGCCCGGGGCGACCCCGCCGCCCGGGCGAAGGACTCCCACGGCAACGCGCCGGAGGTGGCGAAAAGAGCGGCCAAAGGCAACAACACCATCACGCCCAGATAAAAAACCGTGATTCCGAGAGAAAGGCCGAAACCGGGCAGGGGGGTTCGTTGCTTCAGCACAGGTCAACGCCGTCCGGGATCGAAAATTTCATCAAAGGTGCCGCCTTCGGAAAAATGGGTTCGCTGGGCCACCCGCCAACCGCCCCAGGCGTCGATGGACACCAGGCGGGTCCCGTCGACGGTTTTTTCTTCCCCCACGCGAAAATAATGCCGGCGCGCCAAGTCCGCCGCGGCGGGAGAGTGAAGGCCCTTCAAATAAGCTTCGGCCAGGTCCCGCGTGCCGCGGCGCGCCACAACGTCGTCCACCCAAGCGGCGCAGGGTTCCGCGCGGACGGAGATCGACGGCCGAACCAGTGCCCACCCCTCTTCGGGGAAGTCCCGTTGCAAGAGGAGGGCTTCGCTTTCCCAGGCGATGAGAGCGTCTCCCAGGCGACGGCGGCCGAAAGTCATGGCGGCGCCCCGAGCGCCGGAATCCAACACCGGCACGTTGCGGTAGAGGCGCGCGACGAACTCCCGCGCGCCGGCCTCGGTGTGAGCGCGGTCGAGGCCGAAGGCCCAGGCGGCCAGAAAATTCCAGCGGGCGCCGCCGGAGGTTTTGGGGTTGGGCGTGATCACCGACACCCCGGGACGGGCAAGATCCTCCCAGTCGCGAATGTTTTTCGGATTGCCCCGCCGCGTCAAGAACACGATGGTGGAATAATACGACACGCCCCCCGACGGGAGGCGCTCGCGCCAATTGGGCGCGATGTGGCCGGAGCGCTCCACGATGGCGTCGATGTCACCCGCCAGGGCGAGAGTGACGACGTCGGCCCCCAGGCCGTCGATGACGGCGCGGGCCTGTTTGCCCGATCCCCCGTGGGATTGGCGCACGACGACGGTTTCCCCGGTTTTTTCCCGCCAGTGGGTTTCAAACCAGCGGTTGTAGTCTTGGTAGAAAGCCCGGGTCGCGTCGTAGGAGGCGTTGAGGATCTCCCGGGACGGCGTCGCCGCCCCGGCGGGGAAGACGCCCGCCGTTAACGCCAACGCGACCCAGGTCCAGCGGAGCATTTAGAAAGAAACTTGCGCCCGCGTGAAGAACGCCCGTTCCACTCGACGGTCGGTGCCGGCGGTGGCGCCGCCGTCAAAAGACGTGCGGGTGAGGTTCAGTTGGACTTTGGCGTTGGCGCTCCAGTACCACGTGAGTCCTCCCGTCCAAGCGCGGGCCGCGGCGGCGGATTGATCGGGGTCGGCCGCGCCGGAATCAAACGTCGCTTTGTCCGCGCGAAAAGCGCTGGCGCGCGCGGCGGCTTCCCAGGCGCCCCACCCGCCGCGGCGGGGATCGAAAGGTCGGGCGGGTTTCACGCCCCGATCGGTCCGCGGTTCCCCGGTCAACACCCAGGCCGTCGTGACCTGCCAGGCCCGGTGCGTTAAATCGACGGCGACGGCCGTCACCGTGGAGCGGACGACCTGGCGGGCGGTCACGTGCTCCGCCCACAGGCCCATCGGCCCCATCCACCACGCCAGTTGGGGCGACAAACGGCGACGGTCGCCGGCGGCCACGTGGTCCGCCTTGTAGGAAAAGAAAACGTTTTGCCCCTCGGTCCGAAACGAGGGGAGGCGCGGCGCCGCGGTCGTGCCGTCTTCACGGCCGTGCGTGGCGGCCACGCCGACCGACAACGTCTTGAAAGAGCCCCCGGCGAAGGGCGTCCCCCACAGCCGGACGGAAACGTCCTTTCGCTCAGCGCCTTCCGCGTCGGCCGAGGCGCCGTCGACGGCGCCGTTCCCGTAGGACACCGCCGCCAAACCGCGGCCCGCCGGGAAATCCCGATAGAGTCCAAGGCCATTTTCGTACACCGGCGCCAACCCCGACGCGAGGCTTCGTTCCACGAACACCAGCCGCGCGCTGGACTGGATGGTCTCCAGGGCGAAGGGCGCTTTGAATCGGCCGAACCGCGCGCGCCAGCCGGGGGCGGGCTTGATATCCAGGTAGGCGTCGTCCAGGCTCGGCGACGCGGAGACCAAATTGGCCTGGACGCGCAGGTCCACGGCGCCCGGCAGGGCGACGTCCAAGGCCGGCCGAACCCGGCGAAGCAAAAACGTGTCCGTGAAAGACCGGGCGTCGTCGCTGAAATAAAAACGCCCATCGGCCTGCAGGTCACCGGACAGCTTGGTGGTGGTCTGGCCATCCGCGGATTTCACCGCCACGCCCTCGGGGCCCACCGCAAGGACCGGAGACGCCGCCAGGCGGTCTTCCAGGGCTTTCAGCCGTTGTTCCAGCGTGGGCTCCTCGGCGCGGAGAACCGCCGCCGACAGAGCCAGGAATCCCAGCCAAAAATGTCTTCGCATGAATCGCCTCCGATCGGGTGTCACAGCGAAAAATCGTTCCCGCGGGCGATGTGATAGACCGCGGTTTCCGCCCGCAGGTTGGCGGCCCAGCCCACGGGCCCCCGCGCCGTGAGCCCCCGCGCCGCGAGGACGCGGATCCCTTTTTCGGCGCAGAATTCCTCGAAGTCCCGCAGGCTCAAGAAGTGCATGTTGGGCGTGTTGTACCACCGATGGGGCAGGGCGGGGGAGACCGGGGTGCGGCCGCGAAAGAACACGTCGACGCGGGCTTTCCAGTGGCACATGTTGGGGAAGCCGACGATCACGTTTTTGCCCACCCGCAGGGCCTCTTTCAAGACGAAGGCGACGTTGCGGGTTTCCTGCATGGTCTGGTTCAAGATCACGAAATCAAAATCCCCGTCGGGGAACTCCCCCAGGCCGCTTTCGATGTCGCCGTGGTGGACCGACAGGCCTTTTTCCACACACTGGTAGATCGACTCTTCGCGCAGCTCGATGCCCTGGGCCTGGACGCCGCGCTCGCGCACCAGCACGGCCAGGAGGTCGCCGGTGCCGCAGCCCAGGTCCAACACCCGGGCGCCCTCTGTGACCAGCCCGGCGATGGCGACGTGGTCGGGGCGGACGTTCACGCGCCCTCCCGGGTTTTGGCCAGAAAGGATTTGATGAGGCGCGTTTGCTCGTCGTATTCCACCAGGAAGGCGTCGTGGCCGTAGGTGGAATGGACTTCCACGTAGGTGACGTCCCCCCGGTGCGCCCGCACAGCGGCGACGATGTCCCGGGATTGGTAGGACGGGTAGAGCCAGTCCGATTTGAAGGAGATCACCAAATAGCGCGGCACCGGCGCGCCGGGCTTGAACAGCTTTTCGCCCGAGAGATCGAAATAGTCCATGGCGCGGGTGACGTACAAATAGCTGTTGGCGTCGAAACGGCGAACGAAGTTGGCCCCACGGTAGCGGAGGTAGCCTTCGACCTCGAACTCGGCGTCGAAAGAAAATTTAAACCCCTCGTTTTTGAGGCGGCGTGAAAATTTCTCTTCCATGGATTGGTCGGACATGTAGGTGATGTGGCCGATCATGCGGGCGACGGCGAGGCCGCGTTCGGGCTGGCCGTGGTCGTAGTAATTGCCCCCCAGCCAATCCGGGTCGGCCATGACGGCTTGGCGCCCCACTTCATCGAAAGCGATTTGTTGGGGCGAGTGTTTGAGCGTGGTCGCGATGGGGATGACGCTCCGCACCCGGTCGGGGTAGGACGCCGCCCACTGCAAGGCCTGCATACCGCCCATGGACCCGCCCGACACCGCGAGCCAGGCGGGGACGCCGAGGTGGTCCATGAGCCGTCGCTGGGCCTCCACCATGTCGGCGATGGTGATGACGGGGAAGGTTATTCCGTAAGGTTTTCCTCCTAAAGCGGCGGACGCCGCCCCGGGACCGGTCGAGCCGCGACAGCCGCCGATGACGTTGGAGCAGACCACGAAATACTTGTCGGTGTCGAAGGCCTTGCCGGGCCCGACCAGGGGGTCCCACCAGCCGGGGCGGGGTTCGCCCGCGTGCAGGCCCGCCGCGTGGGCGTCCCCCGTGAGCGCGTGGAGCAGGAGCACCGCGTTCGATTTGTCCGGCGATAGCGCGCCGTAGGTTTCGTAGGCCAGGGTCACCGGGCCCAGGGTTTGGCCCGAGGCCAGGACCAGGGGGTCCCTTTCCCCGAACGTGAACGTTCGGGTTTCCACCACGCCCAACGCCGATACCGGCGCGGGGTCTGACATGGGATTAAGCTCCCTTCAAAGCCTGGTCGATGTCCGCCAGGATGTCGTCGATGTGCTCGATGCCGATGGAAAGGCGCACGAAGTCCGGCGTCACGCCGGTGGCTTTTTGCTCTTCGGCGGACAGCTGGGAATGGGTCGTGGTGGCGGGGTGGATGGCGAGGGATTTGGCGTCGCCGACGTTGGCCACATGGGACAAGAGCTTGAGCCCGTTAATGAACTTCACCCCCGCCTCTTGGCCCCCTTTGATACCGAAACCCAGGATGGCGCCGGCGCCCTTGGGCAAATACTTTTTGACCCGCGCCTGTTCGGGGCTGTCGGCCAAACCGGGGTAGTTGACCCAGCTGACTTTGGGGTGCTTTTTCAGGAACGTGGCCACGGCCAAGGCGTTTTCCGAATGGCGCGGCATGCGCAGGTGCAAGGTCTCAAACCCCTGCAGAAACTGGAAGGCGTTGAAGGGCGACATCGCCGGACCCACGTCGCGCAAGAGTATCACCCGCGCTTTGATGATGTAGGCGATGTTGCCGATGGGTTTCAACGCCTCCACGAAGTTGACGCCGTGGTAGGACGGGTCCGGGTCGGCGATGAGGGGGAACTTGCCGTTGGTCCAGTTGAATTTGCCGGAGTCCACAATCAGCCCGCCGATGGAGGTGCCGTGTCCGCCGATGAATTTGGTGGCCGAATAGACGGCGATGTCGACCCCGTGATCGAAGGGACGCAGGAGGTAGGGCGAGACGGTATTATCGAGGAGGAACGGAACCCCCGCGTCGTGGGCCACCTTCGCGATGCCTTCCAAATCGGCCACATCCAGCTTCGGGTTGCCAATGGATTCGGCGTAGAACGCCTTGGTTTTGGGGGTGACGGCTTTGCGGAAAGCGTCGAGGTCGTTGGACTTTACGAACTTCACATTGACCCCGAACTTGGGCAGGGTGTAGTGGAACAGGTTGTAGGTGCCCCCGTATAGGTTGTCGGCGGAGACGATCTCGTCGCCCGCCTGGGCGATGTTCAAGATCGCCAGGGTGATGGCCGACTGGCCGCTGGCCACCGCCAGCGCCCCGACACCGCCGTCCAGGGCGGCGATCCGTTTTTCCAGAACGTCGGTGGTGGGGTTCATGAGTCGGGTGTAGATGTTGCCGAACTCCCGCAGGCCGAACAGGGCGGCCGCGTGGTCGGTGCTTTTAAACTGGTAGCTGGTGGTTTGGTAGATCGGCACCGCCCGGGACCCGGTGGTCGGGTCCGACTCTTGGCCGCCGTGCAGGGCAATGGTTTCGGGTTTCAACTTCGCGTCGAACTGTGTCATGGAAGACTCCGTTTTGGAGCGGCTTTGATCCCGTCCTACAAACCGGTACGTTGCCTGGCGGCAACGAAAAAGCCCGCGCCGAAGATTGCGGCGCGGGCCATCGAATAAGCCGGTGGGATCGCGACCGCTTTAGCGCCCTGTTCGCCCGTTCGGGCCGGCCGGGGCAAGTTGGAAATTAAAGCCTCGCCGGAAATCAGATCCATTATGCCGGTTTCGCCATCGCTTTGTCAAATGGACCACAAAAAAAACGGGGGTCGGGAAATAAATTCCCGACCCCCGTTGTAAAGATCCTGTTATCGAACGACGGCGAATTTGCGCGTGGTTTTTTGAATTTCCCCGCCTTTTTGGGATTCCACCCGGAGAACGTAGACCCCCGTGGTCAAGCCCGACGTGGGGATCGCGGCCTCGTAGACCCCGCCCGCGTTGGAGCCCCCCTCCCAAGTCATTTCCCACACCCGTTCTCCACGCAAGCTATCGACTTCGGCCCGCACCCGGTCGGCCGAACCCGTCACGACCCGGACCGTCCCAGCGGACCCACGGACCGGGGAGGGAAACACCAGGGCCTCCTTCAAACCGAATAACGTCTCGGGTTCGGGCGCCGCAACGGCCGCCGCGGCCATGCCGGGGCGCGATACGTTCACCGTGACGGTGTGGGTTCCGGTGCGCCCCGAGGGGTCGTGGGCCACGGCCTGCAGGCTGTGATTGCCCGTGGCCAACAGCGACGTGTCCCAAACAAAGGCGTAGGGCGCTTCGGTGTCGGTGAACTTCCAAGAACCGTCCACGTTGAACCGAACCTGCGTGACCCCGTTGGCGTCCGACGCGATGGCGCTCACCGGGACCACCCCGCTCACCGTGCTTCCGGCGAAGGGGGTGGAGATCGCCACCACCGGATTGACCGTGTCGGGGGTGGCCAAGGTGGCGCCGACGCCGGTGATGTTATTGACGGAAACATTCCCGTTGGCGTCGTAGGCCCGAACACGGGCATGATAGGTCGTCCCGGCGGCGAGGCCCGTGATGGCGCGGCTCAAAACGTTGCCCACGTTGAGATTCTGATAACCCGACACATAGGTGGCGAAGGTCGGCGTCAGAGAAAGATCCAGCCGGTGGCCCGCGACCCCCACGTTGTCGGTGGCCGCACTCCAAGTGACGGTGAACCCGCTCACCGTTGGATATTTAATAAACACCGACGCGGGGTCGCCCGGGGGCGTGCGGTCGTAGGACGCCACAAACACGATGGTGTGGGAGGAGGCGTTGTTGGCGTAATCGGTCGCGGTCGCGGTCAACGTGTGCGACCCGTTCACCAGAGTGGAAACCGGGATGGCGTATTGATAGGGCGCCGCCGTGTCCGTGAGCTTCACCGCCCCGTCCATCGCAAACACCACGGACTTGACTTGATTGTCGTCGCTGGCCGTCGCCGAGGCGGTCAGGTTGCTGGTCAACACCTGTCCGCCGGTGGGGGTGGAGAGGAGCACCGCGGGCGGCGTGACGTCCACCGTTGCCAAGGTCGCGCGCGAAGCGGTCGCGGATTTGGCGCCCACAAGGGCGTTGGCGTCCACGGCGTTCACCCGGGCGTGGTACGTTGTGCCCGTGGCCAACCCGGTGAGGACGCGAGAGGTCACGTTCCCCACGTTCAAGCCGTTGTAACCCGGCCAGGCGGGGGCGAACGTGGGGTTCGTGGAAACATCCACCACGTAGGAGGCCACCCGCACGTTGTCGGAGGCCGCGCCCCAGGACAATGTCAGCGTCGTGGTGCTCGCGGCCGACAACGCGGGCGAACCCGGAACCGTCGGCGGAACGGTGTCGGCCAACACCGTGACCGTTTGATTCAACCCGGGCTGGCCGAACGACGGACCGTTGTGCGTCATTTGGTACTGCAGCGCATAAACCCCCGGCGTGGACGGCGCCACCAAACTCAATGAAAACGCTTTATTGACCGCGGGGACGATGGTTTCGGAAACCCCCAACAACACACCGGTGGGGCCCCACAGCGCGGGGGTTCCGTTCACGGCGGACAATTGGTATCCCCCGGACCGGGTCCAGGCGGTGGTGCCCGTGTTTTTCACCGTCACGACGGTGGAAAATGTCTTTCTGGCCAACACCGTGGCCCCGACAGCGGGGGACACGGAAATCAATTGGCTTTGGTCCGGGTTGGACACCGTGATCGGCAACGTCACGTCCGTTGTCAAACCCAACCGATCGATGCCGCGCGCCCCGAGAGCGTGGGCGCCGTTTTGCACGGTTCGGGAATCCCACGTAAAGGTCGTGTCCACGACGTAATACGGGAATTCCGCGCCCGGGATCGGGTACACCGCCGCCGGGACGGTGTTGACCACGACGCCGTCCACAAGAAATTGAACCCGGTCCAACCCGCTTTCCCCATCGGCGGATTGAACGGGAAACGCAACGATCCCGGAGACCGGGGAAACCAGGGCGTCGGTGGACACGAGGACCGTGGGGCCCGACCCGTCGACCGCCAAATAAGCCCTTCGGGTGTTGTTCGTTTCATCGCCTTCGGCGATAAGATTGCCTTGATCGGCGAAAACCGAAACGGTGTTCAAGCCCGACACCGACGGCGTTAGGGAATACAACATCCCGGTGTACGACGCCCCGGCGGCCAACGGCGCGGGGACGGACACGCTGCTGATTCGCACCTGGCCGGCGACGGTGTTCGCCGAACGGACGTGGAAAGGGGCCGAAATCGGCAGATTGCCTTGGTTGGTCACGGTGAACTGAATCGCCAAGGGGACCGATTGACCCGCCAACACCGCCGCGGGGCTGAGGGAGACGGTGGAAATCACCAAATCGGGGGCGGATCCCGCCGGCGGGACATACACATTCACAACCGATGTGGTGATGTTCCAGGCCTTATCGAAAGCCATGGCGACGGCCGAATGGTTCCCCGCGGTGACGCCCGCGGTGTTCCAAACGTATTGAAACGGCGGCGTTGTGAAAGTCATCGAAGGACCGCCGTTGATTTGCAAATCCACGCGGACGATCCCCGTGTTGTCGTTGGCGGCGATGTCAAAGGCGACCGCACCGGTGGACACATGATTATTAAGGGGCGACGTGAAGGCCAACGCGGGAGGGGTCCCGTCCACGGTGAAGGGGGCGGAGAGGGTGTTGTTGGATTCGTTCCCCTCGGCGATGGCGTTGATCCCGTCCACGGTCGCCGCGATCGTGTGGTCTCCTTCGGCCGCGACGCCGGGCAAGGGCAAGAGGGAGATGACACGCGTTTGGCCGGGAGCGACGGGCCCCACCGCCGTGGAGGTCGAGGTGCCGTTGGAATAATTGAAAAGGATCACGGTGCTCGGGACCGAAACGTCGCCGTTGTTCCGAATTTGGGCATTAACGGGAATCGATTCCCCCGGCTTGGCCGCGCCGTAGCCCGGCACGGCGGCGAAGGAAACCATTTCCAAATCCGCGGCCGCCCAGGACAACGCTCCCACGAACATCGCACCCAACAGACTCGGAATTTTTTTCACTTAAACCTCCGGGGAAAGGAACGAACGATAAATGTCACGCCAAGGGAGGTATTCTAAGGGCTTCGGGTTAAATTTGCATTAATTAATTGTAAACGAGTTGTAATGGATTGCCTCCCGTCAAAACTCACACTTTCCCCCGCTAAAAATTCAATCGTTCGTAAATGGGTCGTATGGCGGCTCGAATGGACGGCAACTGGCGGAAAAACCACAGGGCCCCCACCAGGCAGCAGACCCCACCAATCTGCAAGGCAAAAGGCGCGCCCCAACGCTCGGCCACGGCTCCGGCGAACAAGCTGCCAAAGGGCGCGGTGCCCAAAAACGAAAGGACGAACAGGCTCAACACGCGTCCCCGTTTGTCGTCGTCCACGATGGTTTGAAGGACCGTGTTGCTGCCCGCCACTTGGATCATGAACCCGGCGGCTGCCAAAAATATCAAGAGGACCGAGAGGGGAACCGAGCGGGAGAAGGAAAACAGAATCAAACCCACCCCGAAGACCGCCCCGGCCCGGGGCACCCAACCCGTGAGGCCCCGCACGGAGGTTCGCGCCGCGAGCGTCAAGGCCGCCACCAGGGCCCCCGCCCCCCCAGCCCCCATAAGGAGTCCGAGTGTTTGCGGTCCGCCGCCCAGGATCGATTTAGCGAACACGGGCATCAGCACCGTGTAAGGCGCGCCCACCAGACTGCTGACCGCCAACAACAACAGGAGCGACCGCAAGGGGGGCGAATGGAACGTGTAACGCCACCCTTCCCGGAACCGCGCCCAGGGACCCTCCGTCGGCACCGCCGCGACGAGGGGGGCCACGCGCATCAACAAGAGGGAGACCAAGACCGCAAAAAAACTGACCCCGTCGATCAAATAGCACCACCCTTCCCCCACCGCGGCAATGACCGCGCCGCCCAGGGCCGGCCCCGCCAACCGGGCGGCGTTGAACATCGACGAATTGAGGGCGATGGCGTTGCCCAGGTCGTTCTTGTCTTCGATCAAGGAAATGACGATGGATTGGCGGCAGGGCATCTCAAAGGCGTTGATGACGCCTTGCAAAACGCTCAGCGCGACCAAAACCGGGATCGAGGCCAGGCCCGAAAACACCATCGCGGCCAAGGCGAAGGATTGCAGCATGGAAGCCACCTGGGTCGCGATCAGCACGCGGTGCTTGTTCCAGGAGTCGATGTAGACCCCGGCCACGGGGGTCAACACCGCCGCCGGAATTTGGCCGGCGAAGCCGACGACCCCCAACAGAAGCGGCGACCCCGTCAGGCGGTAGACGAGCCACACCGTGGCCGTGCTCGTCATCCACGTGCCGACCAGGGAGACGATTTGCCCGGCGAAAAACAAACGGTAATTGCGATGGCGCAGGGCGCGGAACGCCCGGCCCCACACGGCGGTCAACATGGAAGTCCTTTCGTGTCGCGCCCGCCTTGACAGGCGGGGAAGCCGGGGGTACCTTTAGACGGGTCCCCACGGGACCCGCCGACAACGACATGATACAACTCGGGGAATACACCTTTCAAATCGCCGACACCGACGCGTTGCGTGAGGCCCTCCACCGCCTGCGCTACCAGGTCTACGTTGAGGAATACGGCTTTGAAAAAGCGGCCGACCACCCCGACGGACTCGAAAAAGACGCCCTCGATTCCCACGCGATCCCGTTGGTCGCCTTGGACCGCAAAGGTCGAGTGGTCGGCACGGCCCGTTTGATTCGTCGTTCGCCCCTGGGCTTTCCGGCCCTGGGGTTTGCGGACGCCGACAAGCGCGCCGCCTACGAGGCCCCGGCGCGGGTCGCCGAGGTCAGCCGTCTCGCCATGGACAAGGAATTCCGGGGCGCGGCGCTCGAATTCCGACGGGAAATGGATTATTTCTTTCGCCATTTGATCCGTTCCCGAAAAACAACCCCGCCGCCCTTCTTCACGGCCAACAACGACGCGGTGCCACGGCGCTTGGTCGTCGTCCTGGGGCTCATCAGCGTGATATACGAAACAGCGGCCGCCAACGGCATCGATCACCTGATCATGGCGAGCGAAAGGTCCCTGTGGCTTCTCCTCAAGCGGTTCGGCTTGCCTTGGCTTCCCATCGGGCCCGAAACCGATTACCACGGACGGCGCGCCCCCTACGCCTTGATCATGGCCAAGGCCAAGGAACCTGTCGGTCAATTCCGTCAGAAAATCATGGCGGCCTTGATGAAACAGCCGACCGCCCCCCCCCCGGCGGTGCAGGAGAGGGACCTTGTCAAAGGTCTTGATTTTCGGTTGGGCGGATTCCAATTCACAGCCGCCACATCAGGCGAACTGTTGGACAAGGTGTATCGTCTCCGATACAAATCCTACGTTCAGGACATCAAGGTCGCCGACCCGACCCTCTTCCCGGGGGAGCGGCACGTCGACCCCCAAGACGCTTGGGCGATCCACGGCTTGGCCCTGGACAAGGAGAACAACGCCGTGGGCACCCTCCGTCTGGTGCTCAATTCCCAGATCGGGTTCCAAACCCTGGAGGCCGCGAGCCCAGAGCAACAAAAAAAGCTGGCCGCCTCCCGAAAAATTGCCGAGTTGTCCCGTTTGGCGTTGGCCGACCCCTACGCCCGGGCCTCGGCCGACATCTGGTCGGCGCTTATGTCAATCCAGATTCCCCCCTTTTCCGCGACGACCAAGGAACGGCCTCTGGCGCCGGGCGACCGTCGAAAAGGGGCGATCCTCCTCCTGGGACTGTTCCGGCTTTTGTACCGCATCAGCAAACGCCTCCGCTTGAGCGCCTGGTGTTTTATGGGCGACCCCGACGCGGTGGCCGTTTACGCCAAACACGGCGTGGTTATGCATGAAATCGGTCCCGTCATCAACGAGCCCGTCGGGGCACGCGCGGCGCACCTGGTGAACTTCCACGAGATTGAGAAACACCTCCTCAACTTCGGAAAAATCAAGATGGTCGGCCAGGAACTGATTCCCCAAGCAACCACACCGACCCTCCGCGGGGAACGTGAGTGATTGGCCGCGGGGCGGGCGCTCCCCCGGTGGAACAGGGGGCGGGATGAGGGGAGAAATTTCCGCTTGAATCGAATGCATGAGGACACACGCCGGCGATGAGCCCGGGACAGGACTTCACAATCCCGGGGGTGGACATTCTCGGGGAGATCGGCCGCGGCTCCGGCAGCGTGGTTTATCACGGCCGGCACGGGGACGAGAACCTTGCGATCAAAATCCAGCGGCACCGCGACCCGGAGGAATCCGTTCGCCTCCGTCGCGAGGCGTTGGCGCTCGCCCGGGTCCGCCACGCCGGTCTCGCCCAAGTGCGGGACGTGGGCGAAACGGAGGGGCGGGTGTACATCGCGATGGAGCTTGTCCAAGGGCATTCCCTGGCCGACCTCCTTTCCGGCGGTCCCCTTCCCGTGCCCACCGTCGCGCGCATCGGGATCGACGTGGCGGGGGCGCTCAACGCCCTGCACAACCGGGGCTTGGTCCACCGCGACATAAAACCTTCGAACATTATTTTGGACCACAACGGCCGAACCCGGCTTATCGATTTGGGCTTCGTCGCCTCCATCGAATCGGATAAAGAAAGGGCGGGGTTCACCGGCACCTGGCGCTACGCCTCGCCGGAACAGGCCGGTCTCCTGTCCCGTCCGGTCGATGGCCGGTCGGACTTGTACAGCCTGGGTTCGGTTCTCTTTGAATTGCTGGCCGGGCGCGCCCCTTTTCCGGCGGAGACCGTCTCGGAAATCATCGCGTTATTGGGGGCGGGAACGATCCCCGACATCCGCTCGCTCCGGGCCGATGTCGGGCCGGTGTTTCCACACATCCTTAAGGGGTTGCTGGCCAAAGACCCCGACGATCGCTACCAAACCTCCGACGCCGTGGCGGCGGATCTCGAAGTCGTCTTGCACCCGGACGCCCCCGGCCTGTTCCTCCCTTCCACCCACAGGGACAAAAATCCCACCGTGATCAGTTTCCCCCTGATCGGGCGGGAACAGGAACACGAACTTTTGCAACGGCTGTGGGGAGAGGTCGCGGAGGGGCAGGGCCGCGTTCTGCTCGTGCGTGGGCCCGCGGGGTCGGGAAAAAGCCGCCTCGTGCGCGAGTGGTTCCTGCGGCCCCCGGACGTGAACGAACTCCTGCTTTACGGAAAGTGCGCGCCGTCCGACACCACGCCCCTGGGCCCGCTCCGCCAGGCGGTGGAAGATTGGTTGGTTCGAAACGAACGCCTTGGCGGGGAATGGCGGCAGCGTGCGGACGAACGGGTCCGCGAGGCGGCCGGCGACACCGGCGCGGTCCTGCGAACCTTTTCGCCCCGCCTGGCGCGGATTCTTCAGGACCGCGGTCAGGCACGGCCCCCCGTTTCGGATCAGTTTTTCGATATTGTGAGCGAATTTTTCCTTCGCCTCGCCCGGGGCGTCGGCCGGGCCGCTTTGGTCATAGAAGACGTGCATTGTTTGGACGACGCCTCCGCCAAGGTGCTCGAACGGTTGTTGCCCCATTTACGCCGGGCCCCCCTCCTTGTGGTGGCCACACGGCGGGAGGGCGAGCCGGGCGCCGCGGGCCAGGTGTTCGTCAACAGCGCACCGGATGAAATCAGGCTCGCGCCGTTCAATCAAGAGGCGATTGAGCAATTGACCCGTTCTTTCCTGGGGGGGGAAGGGACCGATCCCGGCGTGGTCGCCTTTGTGACGGAACGGTGCGAGGGGAATCCTTTTGTGTTGAACGAAATTCTCCAGTCCATGATGGACACCGGGGCCCTCCGCCTCGACTGGGGCCGCTGGGTGATGGACACAGTCCGGAGAGGGCTCCCGCGGTTGCCGTCCAACATATTGGACCTGGTGTTGTCGCGCATCACGGATCTGGGACCCGGGACCAGCGCGATCCTTTCCGCCGCCGCGGTCGTGGGGAATCGTTTCCCTGTCCGTTGGTTGCCGGCGTTGTGCGGGGTGGACCCCTCCCAAGTCAACGCCGCCCTGGAAGAAGCCCGCCGGGTCCATTTGGTGGAACCCGAGACCTACGGCGATTGGACGTTCGCCCACGATCGCGTGCGCGAGGCGTTGCTCAGCGGCCTCGCGTCCCACGCGAAGAAACGTCTTCACCGAAAAATCGCCGACATACTGGAACGGTCCCCGCGGGAGGGAACGGATCTCTACGCCCTGGCGGAACACCTTTATTGGGGCGATGGGGAATACCCCCGAACCGAGGCGTCGAACCGGGCGGCCGCCGAGGCCGCCATCCGGGAATATGCCTTCGAACGCGCTCTCGTTTTTTTTGAACGGGCCAAGGAGGCGATGCGGGCCGCCGGCAAAAAACCCGAACCCGCCTTTGACCGGGCCCACGCCGAAGCGCTCGCCGCCACCGGTCGGACGGAAGAGGCCGACATTTGTTTTAAGGCCGCCCTGGTCGGAGGCGCCGAAGGCACCGAAGCGGCCCGCGTCCGTTACGGCCTGGCCAAAATCGCCTTGGGCCGCTTGGATACCCGAGCCTCCCGGTTGGAAATTGAGCGCGGGTTCAAGGCCCTCGGGACGACTCCCCCCCGCCCCGGCCCTCTGGGAGTGCTGATATCCCTGCTTCGGGGAGCGTGGGGCCTTCTCCGTGAGCTCGCCGCGACCTCCATCGCGCCGCCCCAGCAATACACCCGTTGGCGATTGATGGTTAAACTTCACGAACACTTGGTTTTCACTTCCTATTTCAACATTGACCCTTTGACCATGCTGCAGTCGATTTGGGAAAACTGGCCGATGATTCGCCGCCTGGGATTGTGCTCGGAAAGAGTCGCTCATTATTCCATGGTGACCGGGACAACCGGTTCCCTGGGGTTGTCCCGTCTCTGTCGCTTCGCCGGCCGGCGAGCCATCGAGACCGCCGAAATCCTTCATGACCCCATCAGCGGGGCGCGGGGCCGCTTGTTCGCCGCGATCGGTCTCCATTTCCTCGGCGAAACCCTGATCGCCGAAAAAAAGATGCGACAGCTCCTCGCCGATAAGGGGGCTTTGTTGGAAAACATGGATTTCCTGACCGGGACGGCGGACCTCTCTTGGAATCTTTTGATGCGCGGGTACGCGGCCGAGGCCTGGGAAATTATCCAAAAAGGCATCGAGCGCTCCGACCGTGCCGGCGAGGCGCACCCCCTGACCTTCGGCCACACTTACCGTTGTTACGCCGGCCCAGCCCTCGCCATGATCGGACGTCCCGCCGAGGGCGTGGCGCACTTAAACACTTTCGAAAAAAGGATTAATCCTTCCGCCCAGGACCGCTGGCGCCGTGGACAACTTTTATCGCACCGCCTCCTCTTCTTTCTGGAACAAAACGAACTGGGGGCGGAGTTCGAACGGACGTGGTCGTCTTTCCGCGCGTTGAACCTGAACCCCCGGCGCACCCCGCTTCAACTGAAACAATGCTATGTCGCGCTGGCCTACGCCCGCGCGCGGCAACGGGAGCGGGCGCCGGAGTCGGACCGTCAGGCCGCCCGGGACGCTCTTCGAATGACTTTGGCGGAACTGAAGCGGGCGGGGGCCCATCCGACCCTTCGGGCCCACCGGTGGGTGATCGAGGCCAAGGCGCGACGGATGGACGGCCGACCCGGGGCGGCGCATCGCGCCCTCGACCGCGCCCGCGCCCTGGCTTTGGCCACCGACAACCCCTGGGTGCACTTTGAAATCCTGGGCGAGACCGCCCGGGCGCTCGCCCGGCGGGGCCAACAGGAGGCCGCTCAGCGCGAGGCGTTGGCGGGCCACAAATACGCCCAGGACCACGGGTGGATCCGGCGCGCCCGGGCCCTTGCCGGGGAGTTTCAGTTGATGGACGCGCTCCCCGGCGCGGCGCACAAGATGCTGGCCTCGTCCGACACCCCCCAGACCGTCCTTCTTCGGCGGCATTTCGACGCCCTCCTCGATGTCACAACCGCGTCCATGAGCCGGATCGATCCGGACGATCAAGCGCGGGGGGTCTTGGACGAAATTGTGCGCATCCTCGGCGCCGAGCGGGCTTTCCTTTTCTTGAGCGCGGACGATGGAAAAAACCTGACCTTCACCGCGGGCCGGGACCAAAATCGCCGGGACCTTCCGGACGCGGGGTTGATCAGCCGCACCGCGCTCGACCACGCGTTGACGCACCGCGCCCCCCTGGTCATCAACACCGGCGACGGGACCGCGGTCTCCGCCGCGGAGAGCGTGGTGGCGCACGGCCTGCGCAGCTTGATCGTGGCGCCCATCCTTTACCACGCGCGTTTGATCGGCGTGATCTACGCGGACAGCCGGGTGGCCTCGGGGCTCTTCGCCCAGGAGGACTTGGGAATTCTGAACGCCTTGGCGAATCACATCGCCGTCGCCATGGAGACGAGCCGGGCGCTTCGACTTGAAATTCAATTGCGGAGCGAACACGCGCAGGCCCAACTCGGCGAAACCGTCCGCCGGGTGAGCGCGGACCTGAATTCCACGCTTGAATTGCCCGATGTCTTGTCCCGGCTGTTGGGCCACGTGGCCCGCTTTGTGGCGTACGACCGCGGGGTCGTCTTTTTGGTGGAAGGGCAGCGGGCGCGTCCGGTGGCCTCCCGGGGGTTCGGCGCCGACGAACTCCCCGTGGAGCCCGTCGCTTTGGCGTCCTACCGGTTTCTCGAGAAAATCGTGCGGGGGGGCGAACCCTTGCTGTCCTCGAAAGACGCGGGGCTCCGCGACGCGCACTATCTGGGTTTGGCGGCCGTGGGGTCTTGGTTGGCCATCCCGCTCCGCGCCCGGGAGGAAGTCACGGGGTTCCTGGCCATCGACCGCTTTTCCGGCGACCCGTTCAACGAACGGGACGCGGACATGGTCGCCACTTTCACGGGCGCGGCCGCGGTGGCCGCGCAAAACGCGCGCCTGTTCGGAGAGACGCAACGGATGGCGACCATCGACGGGTTGACGGGCCTCTTCAACCGGAATCACTTTTTCCAGCTCGCCGAACAGGAAATCCGCCGCGGCCGCCGCCACAAACGCGGGATCACGGTCCTGATGGCCGACATCGACCATTTCAAGAAGATCAACGATCGCCACGGGCATCAGGCCGGCGACCGCGTGTTGGCGGAGGTCGCGCAATGTCTGCGCAAGTCCGTGAGGGATGTCGATATCGGCGGGCGATACGGCGGCGAAGAGTTCGTGGTCTTGTTGCCGGAGACGCTTCCCCCCCAAGCGCTCCTCGTCGCCGAACGGGTCCGCCACGCCGTGAGCGATTTGAAGATCACGTCGGAAAGCGAGCGAATCCCGGTGACGATTTCCCTGGGCCTTGCGGGGGATCAAAGTCCCGAATCGCTGAGCGCGCTGATCAAAACAGCGGACGCCGCACTTTATCGAGCCAAAGAATCCGGCCGCAACCGTGTTGTCGTTTAAATACCGCTAAGGAGAGAATCATGAAAACTGTCGTGCGATCGTTGTCACTCGGGGCGGCCGCTTTGTTGCTGACCGCCGGGCGTGCGTCCGCCGAAGGCATCCGGGTCTACGGTGTCTCCCCGGAAGCCCAGGTGCGGGCCGAAGCCGTGGTGGCGTCCGGGTCCGACGCGGGGACCAATTGGTACAACCCGGCGCGTTTGGTGGAACTGGAAAAACCGGGCATGGCTCTCAACATGGACAACTTGTTCGTCAACGCGACCTACGTCAACCCCCTGGGGCAGGCGGAATCCGACCGCCGCCGGCACTTCCTGGTGCCCGCGTTCTACGCCGCAACCCCCTTCGCCAAGGGCCGTTGGGCGCTGGGCCTCGGTGTGAACTCCCCCTTCGGGGTGGCGACCGCCTACGACAACGACTCTCCTTTCCGCTACATCACGACGGGCGGGGAAGTCCTTTTGACGGCTGTCAACCCGAACGTGGCCTGGAAAGCGACCGACAAACTCTCCTTGGCCCTGGGGGCGAATTATTACCAATCCCAAGCGGAGCTCAACCAGCAATACCGTTGGGCCGCCGTCGTTCCCGGTTCACCGGACGGGTCCATGAAAATCAAGGGCGAGGGCAGCGGGTGGGGCGTGAACACGGCCCTTTCCTGGAAACCCCGGGAAGGCCACGCTTTCGGTCTCAGCTACCGATCCCAGGTGGTTGTCACCCTGGAAGGGAAAAACACCGAAATCGCCAATGTGCCGGCCCCGCTCCAACCGCTTTTCGGGACAACGTTTCGCACGGGAGGCAAGACCACGCTCCGGTTCCCCGACATCGTCAACGTGGGCTACGCCATCCGCCCTTCCAACCAATGGCTTGTGGAGTTCGGCGGGCATTGGGTCAATTGGACGGATTTTGACCGGGCCAACTTCGATTTCGAGTCCAACCCCGCCTTTTTACCGGACAACACGCTTCCGATCTATTGGAAAAACGCCTTCGCGTTGCGGGTGGGGTTTGATTTCAAGAAATCGGAAACCCTGTCGGTCGGCGGCGGTTATTTCTTCGACAAAACACCCACGCGGGAGAGCACCTACAGCCCGCTGATCCCGGACTCCGACCACCACATGTTCACCACGGGCTTGCGCTGGAGGAAAGGCGCGTTTGAAGTTTCCCCGGCGGTGGCCTACCTCTACACCCCCCGCCAGCGCGTCACCAGCGAACGGACGGACGCCTTCGGCCAGGGCCAGACCACCAGCGGCACCTACGAGTTGCACGGCTACAAGGCGGATTTGGGCGTCACGTACAGCTTCTAGAGAACCCCCCACGCGCCGGGATCGCGCCTTCGCCTTTGCCAACACCCCCCAAAAACAAACCGCCGCCCCGATCGTGGTGACCGGGGCGGCGGTGCTTTTTTGAATCGTCCGACGGGGTGCCTTACTTTGTCACCACCGCCGCGGCCATGGGCGGCAGCGCTTCCGCGCTGTTCACCGTGGAAACGCTGGGGGCCGCCTGATTGGCCAATCGTTCGTAGAACGCCCAGCGGGCGTCAATGGCTTTTTGCGCCAAATCCATCGATTGGAGGGTTTGGTCGTCCTTCCCTTTGGTCAGCGGGACGAAGCGGTTTTCCCCCAGCAAATGGTCCCGCAAGGGGAGGGTTTTTTTGCTGTCCAACTGGAAGGGGTTTTTGCCCTGCTTGGCCAAACGGGGATCGTAGCGGAAGAGCGGCCAGTAACCGGAATCCACCGCGCTTTTCGTCTGCTTGATGCTGCCGCTGAGATCGTAGCCGTGCTCAATGCAGGGGCTGTAGGCGATGATGAGCGACGGGCCGTCGTACTGCTCGGCCTCAATAAAGGCTTTGAGGGCCTGGTTGTCGTTGGCGGCCATGGCGACCTGGGCGACGTAGATGTTTTGGTACGTCATGGCGATGAGGCCCAGGTCTTTCTTGGGTTTGCCCTTGCCCCCGGAAGCGAATTTGGCGATCGCCCCGAAGGGGGTTGATTTGGACGACTGGCCGCCCGTGTTGGAGTAGACCTCGGTGTCCAAGATCAAGACGTTGACATTTTCGCCGCTGGCCAGGACGTGGTCCAGCCCGCCGTAACCGATGTCGTAGGCCCAGCCGTCGCCGCCGACGATCCAGAGGGATTTACGCACCAGGTTCTCGGCCAGGTTCTGCAGGTCTTTGACCTTGGGGCCGCTCAGGGTTTTCAGCTTTTCCTGAATTTTGGCCACGCGGTCGCGCTGCTCTTCGATCTGCGTGTCGGTGATCTGTTGCGCGTTGAGCACGCTGTCGGCCAACTCGGCGCCGATTTGGTCGCGTAGACCGCTCACCAGGTTGCGGGCGTAACCCACTTTTTTCACGTAGGAGAGGGTCATGCCGAACCCGAACTCGGCCGCGTCTTCGAACAAGCTGTTGGACCAGGCCGGACCGAACCCGCGTTGGGATTTGGACCAGGGCGTGGTGGGCAGATTGCCGCCGTAGATCGAGGAGCAGCCCGTGGCGTTGGCCACGATGGCGCGCTCTCCGTAGAGCTGGGTGACCAGCTTGAGGTACGGGGTCTCGCCGCAGCCCGCGCAGGCGCCCGAGAACTCAAAGAGCGGGTCGCGCAGTTGGACGTTTTTGACGGCTTTCATGTCCATGGAATAGGAATTGATGTCCGGCAGGGCGTCGAAATAGGCCCATTTGACTTTTTCCCGCTCCCGGATGGGCGGCTGCTCCACCATGTTGATGGCGCGGTAGCTGGGGTCGGTTTTGGATTTGGCGGGACAGACCTGCACGCAGAGGGTGCAGCCCGTGCAATCCTCGGGGGCGACTTGGATGGTGTAGAACTTGTCCTTGAACGACGGGCCGAACATGGCCTTGGCTTTAAGGAATTCGGCCGGGGCGGCGTCGGCGGAGGCTTGATCGTAGATTTTTCCGCGGATGCAGGCGTGGGGGCAAATGATCACGCACTTGCCGCATTGAATGCAGAGCTTTTCGTCCCAGACGGGCATTTCGAGGGCGAGGTTGCGCTTCTCGTACTGCGTGGTGCCCGAGGGGTAGGTGCCGTCGGCGGGCAACGCCGAGACCGGCAACAGGTCGCCTTCGCCTTTGATCATCATGGCGGTGACGTTTTGGACGAAGTCCGGCGCGTCGGCGGTGACGGGCGGCTGCATGGCCTTGGACGAGGAGACCGTTTGCGGGTATCTCACCTCGGCCAGCGTCTCCAAGGCTTGGTCGACCGCGGCTTTGTTCATGCGGACGATCTCTTCGCCTTTTTTGGACCAGGTCTTTTCGATGTATTCCTTGATGTGTTTAACGGCTTCGGCCTTGGGCAGGATGTTGGCCAGGCTGAAGAAAGCCGTCTGGAGCGGGATGTTGAAACGGCGGCCGAGGCCGACTTTCTTGGCCACGCCGTAACCGTCCAGGACGTAGAACTTCACCTTTTTTTCGATGATCCGCTGTTGGGCGGTGGCGGGGAGGTCTTCCCACACTTTGTCCGCCGAGAACGGGC
>Ga0268298_10001280_pt1 | contig 30144 bp, 27 predicted proteins | sample WWTPWeurt_MetaG_FD_194462 | JGI IMG/M metagenome (GOLD analysis project Ga0268298, IMG submission 194462) | Activated sludge microbial communities from WWTP in Nijmegen, Gelderland, Netherland - WWTP Weurt | ecosystem: Engineered > WWTP > Aerobic digester > Activated sludge | place... | reverse complement strand
TACGAGTTCTTCCTGAAGCGGAAGTAGTTTTCGGCGCTTGCCGGAGTTCCGCGCGGGCTGGGGCGCCGCATCGCGACTCGCGTCGCTCCCACGGGCGCTTTCGGTAGGAGCGACGCAAGTCGCGATTCCGGCACTGGAGGAAGCGCGACGCGCATTTGAACGGAATGCACGCGCGCCCTCCGTGCGGCCATCAGCCCCCCAGCTTGGCGAGCTGCGGCTTGAGCTTGCCCACCGTGGCCTTGAAGCCCGCCAGGCGGTCGCGTTCCTGCTGCACCACCGCGGCCGGCGCGCGGTCTACGAAGCTGGCGTTGCCGAGCTTGCCTTCGGCCTTGGCGATCTCGCCCTCCAGGCGGGCGATCTCCTTGCCCAGACGCTCGCGCTCGGCGGCGACGTCGATCTCCACCTTCAGCATCAGGCGGGTTTCGCCCGCGACCGCGACCGGGGCGAGCTCGTCGGCGCCGATCTCGTCCACGACCTGCACCTCGGCGAGCTTGGCGAGGCCGGCGAGGTAAGGCGCGTACAGCGCCAGCGCCGCCTTGTCGCCCGCGGCCACCAGCGGCAGGCGCTGCGCCGGGGAGATGTTCATCTCGCCGCGCAGGTTGCGGCAAGCGTAGATCATCGCCTTGAGCTCGGCGACCTTGGCCTCGGAGGCCTCGTCGATGCGCTTGGGCTCGGCCTGCGGGTAGCGCGCGCGCATGATGCTGTCGCCTTCCTTGCGCCCGGCGAGCGGGGCGACCGTCTGCCAGAGTTCTTCGGTGATGAAGGGGATCAGCGGGTGTGCCAGGCGCAGCACGGTCTCGAGCACGCGCAGCAGCGTGCGGCGGGTGGCGCGCTGCTGCGCCGGGGTGCCCGACTGGATCTGCACCTTGGCGAGCTCCAGGTACCAGTCGCAGTACTCGTCCCAGACGAACTCATACACCGCGCGCGCGACCAGGTCGAAGCGGTAGGCGTCGAAGTGCTCGGCCACCTCGGCCTCGGTGCGTTGCAGGCGCGACACGATCCAGCGGTCGGCGAAGGAGAAGTCGAGCACCTCGGTGGAGCAGGCGACGGTCTCGCCGATGCCGCAGTCCTGGCCTTCGCAGTTCATCAGCACGAAGCGGGTGGCGTTCCACAGCTTGTTGCAGAAATTGCGGTAGCCCTCGCAGCGCGCGAGGTCGAACTTGATGTCGCGGCCAGGGCTGGCGAGCGAGGCGAAGGTGAAGCGCAGCGCGTCGGTGCCGAAGGCGGGGATGCCCTCGGGGAATTCCTTGCGCGTCTTCTTCTCGATGCTCTGCGCCTGCTTCGGGTTCATCAGGCCGAAGGTGCGCTTCTTGATGAGTTCGTCGAGCGCGATGCCGTCGATGAGGTCGATCGGGTCGAGCACGTTGCCCTTGGACTTGCTCATCTTCTGGCCTTCCGCATCGCGGATCAGGCCGTGCACGTACACGTGCTTGAAGGGGATCCTGCCGGTGATGTGCTTCGTCATCATCACCATGCGGGCGACCCAGAAGAAGATGATGTCGAAGCCGGTGACGAGCACGGTGGAGGGCAGGTAGAGGTCGAGCGCGTCGTTGCTCTTCTCCGGCCACTCGGCGGTCCAGTCGAGCGTGGAGAACGGCCACAGCGCGGACGAGTACCAGGTGTCGAGCACGTCGTCTTCCTGGCGCAGGCGGCCGGCGTCGTGGCGGGCGTGGAGCAGGGCGAGGCGCTCGGCGATCTCGGGGTATTGCTCGGCGGTCTGGCCTTCGCGCTGGCGCGTCTGCACCTCGGCGTCGAGGGCGTCGATGCCGCGCTGCAGGTCGGCCTTCCAGGCGCGGATCGCTTCTTCCTCGCAGGTGGCGACGTAGATGCGGCCTTCCTCGTCGTACCAGGCCGGGATGCGGTGGCCCCACCACAGCTGGCGCGAGATGCACCAGTCCTGGATGTTGTTGAGCCACTGGTTGTAGGTGTTGACCCAGTTCTCGGGGTAGAACTTGATCTCGCCCGAGGCCACGACCTCGAGCGCCTTGTCGGTGATCGACCTGCCGTCCGCGCCCGGCTTGCTCATGGCGACGAACCATTGGTCGGTCAGCATCGGCTCGATGACGACCCCGGTGCGGTCGCCGCGCGGCACCTGCATCTTGTGCGCCTTGACCTCGAGCAGCAGGCCGAGCGCCTCGAGCGCCTCGACCACCTTCTCGCGCGCCGGTACGCGGTCGAGCCCGACGACGCCCGCCGGCATCGGCACACCCTCCAGGGTGACGCCGTCGGCGGTGTAGCGCTCGGCCACCGCGGGCACGGCGCCTTCGAGGGTGAGCACGACGATGGTGTCGAGCTTGTGGCGCTGGCCCACCGCGTAGTCGTTGAAGTCGTGCGCCGGCGTGACCTTGACGCAGCCGGTGCCGAACTCGCGATCGACGTAGTCGTCGGCGATGATCGGGATGTGACGGCCGGTGAGCGGCAGCTCGACGGTCTTGCCGATGAGGTGGGCGTAGCGCTCGTCCTCGGGATGCACCATCACCGCGACGTCGCCGAGCAGGGTCTCGGGGCGGGTGGTGGCGACCGTCAGTCCTTGCAGGTCACCGATGGGGCCGTCGGAGAACGGATACAGGATGTGGTAGAGCTTGCCGTCCTCTTCCTCCGACACCACCTCGAGGTCGGACACCGCGGTGCCGAGCTTGGGGTCCCAGTTCACCAGGCGCTTGCCGCGGTAGATCAGGCCCTCGTTGTAGAGGCGCACGAAGGTCTCGGTGACGGTGCGCGACAGGCCCTCGTCCATCGTGAAGCGCTCGCGCTTCCAGTCCGGACTGGTGCCGAGGCGGCGCATCTGGCGGGTGATGGTGCCGCCGGAGTATTCCTTCCACTCCCACACCTTCTCCAGGAAGCGCTCGCGGCCTAGGTCGTGGCGGCTGACGCCCTGGGCGTCGAGCTGGCGCTCGACGACGATCTGGGTGGCGATGCCGGCGTGGTCGGTGCCCGGCTGCCACAGCGTGTTGTCGCCGCGCATGCGGTGGTAGCGCGTGAGCGCGTCCATGATCGTCTGGTTGAAGCCGTGCCCCATGTGCAGCGTGCCGGTGACGTTGGGCGGCGGCAGCAGGATGCAGAAGGCGGCGGGGTTCGACTTGTCGAGCCCGGCGTCGAAATAGCCGCGGGATTCCCATTCCGGGTACCAGCGACGTTCGATGTCGGCGGGCTCGAAGCTCTTGGCCAGTTCCATGGTGTTCTACGCGCGTGAAGGCAAAGCGCGGATTATAGCGGATGGAGCACCGGCGCCCCGGTACGAGCGCGCCATGGGGCGGTGTCGCGCCCTTCTCCCCTGCCGAACCGCAGTGGTCCGCCGTGGGAGCGACGCCAGTCGCGATTGCGGTGGCCGTCCGGCCGCAGCGCAAGGCGGCGGTCCCGCTCGCGACTCGCGTCGCTCCTACCGGGCAGGCGGAACGTCGTGGGGACGGTCGTCGAACAGGCTGCTGACGCGTGCAGAGATCCCGGGCAGCAACGTGGCGCGCAGGTGGGCGAGGGCTTCGTCCTGGATGCGCTCGCCGAGGCGCTCGAGTTCGCGGGCGATGATCTGCGGCAACTCGCGCGCGGCCCATTCGTCGATTTCGCGCGCGATCGCGGTGTCGAGCTCGACCAGGCGTTCGGCGAGCTGCTGCTCTTGCGCCGCGGCGCTCCGTGCCGGTGGCGATGTCGCGGATTCGGCGGCGGAGGGCGCGGGCTGCGGGTGGGGTGTCTGCGGCGCGGGTGGTTCGGGCTGCGTGACGGGCTCCGGCGCTGCATCGCGCACTGTCGACGCGGCAGGCTCCCCCGCAGGCGTGAATTGCGCCGCTGCAAGGCTGCGCACGAAGGACGGCATGGCCGCCGCGCTCGCCACCGCGGCCGCCGCGAACGGCGCCTCGACCGGCTGGAAGATTTCCGCAGGCAGATCGAGGTCGTCGACGACCTCGGTCAGGATCGGCAGGTCGTCGTCGTCGAAGGCCTGCATGGTCGCGGGCGAGATCGCCGGCGCGGCATCGGCGGGCTCGGCGGGGCCCGCGCCGCCCGGCGATGGTGTGCGGGGGGAGGCTGGCGTGGCGTCCCCGCGATGGCGGCGCAGCAGCGCGTCGGCCTGGCCGAGCAGGTCGTCGGCGCGCTCGAGTTCGTCGTCGGAGTCGTCTTCCCAGCCTCTCACAGCGCCACCCTGCGTTCGGCGTCGAAGGCCTTCAGTTCGTAACCGCGCTGCCGGTAGGCGGCCCAGCGCAGGCGGGCGGCGTGCACTTCGGCGGCGTCGCGGCCGACGATCTCGACGACCATGCGAAACCCTTCCGCCTCGGCGGGGACGTCGTCGGCGAGGTTGAACAGCATGTCGGCGTGCGGCCACGGGCAGGGCTCGCCGGCGGCGCCCAGCACCACCGGGGTCTCCGCGGCCAGCGCCGACCCGACGCCGACGTGGGGCACGAAGTCGAGCGGCACAGCGGTCCATAGCGCCTGGTCGAGTCGGCGCAACTGGGTCGCGTCGGTGCAACGCAGTGCCACCTTGCGGCCGCGTGCGTGCGCCCCGGCGGCCAGCTCGTGCGCGAGCGCGAGGCGGTCGGGGGTGTTGTGATAGAACTGCACGCGCGGGGCCATGGCGGCCGCCGGCCGGCGCTCAGGCCGCATGGGCGCGGGCGCGCCCGATCAGGAAGCTGCTCAGCAGCGGCACCGGGCGGCCGGTCGCGCCCTTGGCATCGCCCGACACCCAGGCGGTGCCGGCGATGTCGAGGTGGGCCCACTTGTAGGCCTTGGCGAAGCGCGACAGGAAGCAGGCCGCGGTGATCGTGCCGGCGTAACGGCCGCCGATGTTGCCCATGTCGGCGAAGTTGCTCTTGAGGAGTTCCTGGTAATCGTCCCACAGCGGCAGCTGCCAGGCGCGGTCACCCGACTCGGTGCCACGGCGCAGGATCTCGGCGGCGAGCTCGTCGTCGTTGGCGAGCAGTCCGCTCGGGATCTTGCCGAGCGCGACCACGCAGGCGCCGGTGAGCGTGGCGATGTCGATCACGCACTCGGGCTTGAAGCGCTCGGCGTAGGTGAGCGCGTCGCACAGGATCAGGCGGCCCTCGGCGTCGGTGTTGAGCACCTCGATGGTCTGCCCCGACATCGAAGTGACGACGTCGCCGGGCTTGGTGGCGCCGCCGCCGGGCATGTTCTCGGTCGTGGGGACGAGGCCGACCAGGTTGATCGGCAGGCCCATCTGCGCGACCGCCTTGAAGGTGCCGAGCACGCTCGCGGCGCCGCACATGTCGAACTTCATCTCGTCCATCTCGGCTGCGGGTTTGAGCGAGATGCCGCCGGTGTCGAAGGTGATGCCCTTGCCGACGAGCACGACCGGCTTCGCCTTGGCCTTGCCGCCCTTGTAGTGCATGACAATGAACTTGGGCGGCTGGTGCGAGCCGCGCGCCACGGACAGGAAGGAGCCCATGCCGAGCTTCTCCATGTCGTCGCGCTCGAGCACCTCGACGTCGAACTTGTACTGCTTGCCCAGGGACTCGGCCGTTTCCGCCAGGTGGGTCGGGGTGCAGTGGTTGCCGGGCAGGTTGCCGAGGTCCTTCGCCAGCGCCATGCCGCTGGCGATCGCGTGGCCCTGCAGGACGGCGGTGTCGAGCTCGGCGCCGAGCTCGCAGCTCACCAGCAGGCAGAGCTTCTTCGCGCCACGCTCCTTCCGGGTCTTCTTGTCGGACTTGAGTGCGTCGAAGCGGTAGGCGCCGTCGGCGAGGATGCGCGCGGCCTGCTGCAGCCGCCACGCCATGTCGCGACCGGAGAGCTCTGCGTCGGCGAGCGCGACCACGGCGTCCTTCGCCGGCCCGGCGGAGATCGCCTTCGCCGCGGCGGCGAGCGCGTCGCGGTACGCCTTGTCGCCGAACTCGTCGTGCTTGCCCAGGCTCACCAGCAGCACGCGCTCGGCGAGCACGCCGGGCAGGTCATGCACCAGCAGCGTCGCGCCCGCCTTGTCCTCGAGGTCGCCACGCTTGATCAGGGCGGCCAGGCGGCCTTCTGCAGCACCGTCGGCCGCGGCCGAGAGGGCGGGGAGACGGCCTTCGGCAAACGCGCCGAGCACCAGCAGGCCAGTCTTGAGCTTGGCCGGGCTGCCGGTCTTTATGGTAAATTCCATGCGTTTTTCCTTGTTTGGATGCCTGGTTTCGATTGCCGAAGATTATGGCGCGTTCGCAACCGGGGCGTCAAAAACGCTTCCCATCCACATCCGCCGCGGCCTGCCGCCCGGCCTCATCCCGGTATCGACCCCCGCCCGATGATCTTCCGGCGCGCCCTGCAACGGGAATTCGCGCAGACGGCCGCCGCGGTCTTCGTGGCGCTGTTCGCGATCCTGATCTCCACCGTGCTCATCCGCCTGCTCGGCCAGGCGGCGGGCGGGCGCGTGCCGCCCGATGCCGTGGTGGCGCTGATCGGGTTCGGCGCGCTCGCGCAGCTGCCCACGGTGCTGACGCTCACCTTGTTCATCGCCATCCTGGTGTCGCTGTCGCGCAGCTACCGGGATTCCGAGATGGTGGTGTGGTTCGCCTCGGGTGTGCCCCTCACCGCCTGGATCCGGCCGGTCCTGATGTTCGCGCTGCCCGTCGTGCTGGTGGCCGGTGGCGGCTCGCTCTACCTGACGCCGTGGTCACAGCAGAAGAGCGCGGAATACCGCGAGCGCCTGGAGAATCGCGACGATACCCATCGTGTCGCGCCCGGCGTCTTCCGCGAGTCCGCGAGCGCGCAGCGGGTGTTCTTCGTCGAGGTCGGCGCCGGCGAGGATGGCCGGGTGCGCAATGTCTTCGTCAGCGAGCAGACCCGCAGCGGCCAGTTGGTGGTGATCGCCTCGGCCGAAGGCTACCTGCGCGGCGATGCGGACGGCCGGCGCTTTGTCGTGCTCGAGAAAGGGCGGCGCTACGACGGTACCCCGGGTACGCCCGAGTATCGGGTAATGGAGTTCGATCGCTACGAAGTGCAGGTCGAGCAGAAGCAGGTCGCGGGCCAGCAGGCACGCATCCGCGCGCTTCCGACCGCGGTGCTGCTCGCGCAGCCCGAGCCGCGCGGCCTCGGCGAACTCGTCGGCCGCTTCGGCGTGCCGGCGGTCGCGTTGCTGCTGGCCTTGATGGCGATCCCGCTGTCCTTCGTCAATCCGCGCGCCGGGCGTGCGAACAACCTGCTGGTGGCGCTGCTCGTGTACCTGCTCTACAGCAACGCGATTTCCGTGTTCCAGTCCTGGGTTGCGCAGGGCAAGCTGCCCTTCGTGGCCGGATTGCTGCTGCCCCACGTGGTGGTGCTGGCGGTGCTGGCGCTGATGTTCCACAAGCGCCTGGCGATCTCGCCGTTCTGGCGGAGGCGTGCATGAGCGCACCCGCACGGCCGCCCGAAGGGAGGCGCTCGGCGCCCTCCCGAAGGATGTCGCCCGGCGGCAGGAGGGGAGTCCGGTGAGTCCGGTTCTGCTGCGCTATCTCGCGCGCGAGATCTTCGCCGCCAGTGCGCTGGTGCTGGTGGCCTTTCTCGGCCTGTTCGCCTTCTTCGACTTCATCAACGAGCTCGAGGACGTGGGCAAGGGCGGCTACACGCTCTACCAGGCCCTGGTGTATGTCGGACTCACCCTGCCGGCGCGGGTGTATGAGCTGATGCCGATCGCGGTGCTGATCGGCACCCTGTATGCGCTGGCGACCTTGGCGAAGAACTCCGAGATCACCGTGATGCGAGCCTCGGGGATGTCGAACGCGCTGCTGACGAGCGTGCTCGGCCTGATCGGCGGAGTGTTCGCCGTGCTGATCTTCCTGGTCGGCGAATACGTGGCGCCGCCCGCGGAGGCCGCCGCGGAGGAGTGGAAGCTCACCGCCACGCAGGCGACCGTCTCGCAGCAACTGCGCTCGGGCCTGTGGGTGAAGGACGGCCGGCTCGTGCTCAACGTGCGCACGCTGATGCCCGACCGCAGCATGCGCGGCGCGCGCATCTACGCCTTCGATGAAGACTACGCGCTCGAATCGATCGCCGAAGCGGCGACCGGCGTGTTCGACGGCAGCGGGGAGTGGAAACTGCTCGACGTGCAGCGTACGCGCTTCCACGGCGATCGCACCGAGGTCGAGCGCCTGCCCGAAATCCGCTGGCGTTCGGAGCTGACGCCGGAGGTGCTGGGGGTGCTCATGGTGTCGCCCGAGCACATGCCCTTCGGTCGCCTGTGGACCTACATCAACCACCTGCGCGACAACAACCAGAACGCCGACCGCTTCGAGATCGCGCTGTGGAAGAAGCTGATCTACCCCTTCACCGCGTTGGTGATGATGGCGCTGGCGATGCCCTTCGGTTTCATCCACGACCGCATGGGCGGCGCGAGCGCGCGCATCTTCATGGGGGTGATGCTGGGCGTGGGCTTCCATCTCCTCAACGGCCTGTTCTCCAACCTCGGCATGATCAACGCCTGGCCGCCCTTCATGGCTGCGCTGACGCCCAGCCTGATCTTCCTCGCGGCCGCGTTCTGGCTCATGCATCGCGTCGAACGGCGCTGAGCAGGGGGCCACGGAGGAGGCGTCCCGGCGCGTGTCCAGGCGTCGCTCCTGCAACGGACTCCCAGCGCCGCAGCCGCGCCGCAGGAGCGACGCAAGTCGCGATCGACGGGCCGGCGTGGCCGCGCCTGCCAAGCCCCGCCGCGCGGCTGCGGTGAACGAAAAAACGGGCCCGAAGGCCCGTTTCGATGAAGCGAACGCCGGAGCGATCAGGCTTCCTGTTGCTGCTGGGCGGCACGCTTGGCGGCGGCGGCCTTGTAGTCCAGCTTTTCCTTGATGCGCGCCGACTTGCCCGAGCGCTGGCGCAGGTAGTACAGCTTGGCGCGACGCACGTCACCGCGACGCTTGACCTCGACGCCGGCGACCAGCGGCGAGTAGGTCTGGAAGGTACGCTCGACGCCCTCGCCCGAGGAGATCTTGCGGACGATGAAGGAGGAGTTCAGGCCGCGGTTGCGCTTGGCGATGACCACGCCTTCATAGGCCTGCAGACGCTCGCGGTTGCCTTCCTTGACCTTCACCTGGACGATCACGGTGTCGCCGGGACCGAACTCGGGGATGGTCTTGCCCTGCGAGACGCGGGCCATTTCTTCCTGTTCGAGTTGCTGAAGCAGGTTCATTGCAGATACTCCATCGATGTTATCGGCCTTCGCCTCTTGCGTCGGCCTGGCCGCAGAGCAGGTCGCAACCTGATGCGCGCCGTTTGTGAAAGGACGCTCAGCCGCGCTGGGGTTCCAGTGCGTCCTGCGTCCCGGCTTGCTCCTGCCTGAACTCTTCAAGCAGTTTCAATTCGGTCTTGCTGAGCTGGCGCGCCGCGAGCAGGTCGGGGCGGCGCAGCCAGGTGCGGCCGAGCGACTGCTTCAGGCGCCAGCGGCGGATTGCCGCATGGTTGCCCGACAACAGCACCTCGGGCACGCCTTCGTCTTCGTACCGCTCCGGCCGCGTGTAGTGCGGACAGTCCAGCAGGCCATCGGCGAAGGAATCCTCCTGCGCCGAACCGGCGGTGTTCAATGCGCCGGGCAGCTGGCGCACGATCGCGTCGAGCAGCACCATCGCCGGCAGCTCGCCGCCCGACAGCACGAAGTCGCCGAGCGAAAGCTCTTCGTCGACCTCGCGGTCGATCAGGCGCTGATCCACGCCTTCGTAGCGCCCGCACAGCAGCACCAGCGCGGGCTCGGCGGCCAGTTCCAGTACCACCTCCTGCTCCAGCCTGCGCCCCTGCGGCGACAGGTAGATGACCCGCCCGCTACGTCCAAGCGCCCTTTCCTGCGCCGCGCGTGCGGCGCGGATCGCCTGCATCAGCGGCTCGGCCAGCATCACCATGCCGGGGCCGCCGCCGTAGGGGCGGTCGTCCACCGTGCGATGCGGATCGCTGGTGAAGTCGCGCGGATTGTGGAACCCGAGCGCGTACAGCCCGCGATCGATCGCCCTCCGCGTGATGCCGCTGCCGGTGAGCGCGGCGAACATCTCGGGGAAGAGGGTGATCACGTCGTATCGACGCGGGCCGCCTGCAACGCCCGAAGGGCTCGCCTGCTGTGTTTCGCCTTGCGGGCTCTGCGGATTCACCGGCCTTCCACAGTCCCGTGTTACCAGTCTTTCTGCCAGGCGACCCGGATGCGCCGCGTGGCCAGGTCGACGTCGAGCACGTAGGCGGCGACGAAGGGGATCAGGCGTTCGACCCCCTCTTCACCTTCGCCTTCACGCACCTGCAACACGTCGTGCGCGCCGGTCGAGATCAACCCTGCGACCGTGCCCATCGCTTCACCCGCCTCGTTCTCGACCGCCAGGCCGACGAGGTCGCCCCAGTAGTACTCGCCCTCGGCAGGCTTGGGCAGCGCCTCGCGCGGCGCGGCGATGTAGAAGCCGTCGATCGCCTCGGCGGCGCCCCGGTCGGATATCTCGGCCAGTGCGGCCACCAGCCCCTTGCCGTGCGGCCGGCAGGCGCTCAACGTGTATTGCTTCCACGCCTCGGCGGGCGCGTCGTCGTCGCTGCACAGCCACCAGTGCGACATATTCCGCCACGAGACGGGGTCGTCACCGAAGGGATGGATCTTGATCCAGCCCTGAACGCCAAAAGGGGCGACGATGCGCCCCAGTACGATCATGCGCCGCTCGGCCGCTGATCGAAGTCGATCAGGCCGCGGCCGTGCCGGCCTGCTTGACCAGGCGAGCGACGGTGGGCGAGAGCTGGGCGCCGTTCTGCTGCCAGTAGGCGAGGCGCTCGGCGTTGATCACGAGGCCTTTCTCGGCGCCCGAGGCGATCGGGTTGTAGAAGCCGACGCGCTCGATGAAGCGACCGTCGCGGCGGTTGCGCGAATCGGCAACGACCATGTTGAAGAACGGGCGCTTTTTGGCGCCACCACGGGCAAGGCGAATGACGACCATCTGGATGTTCCTGATCGGTGGATGCGAAAAACCGCGGATTATAGGGGAGTCGCCCGTCGCGGACAAGGTTTTATTGCGGCCGACGAGCGATTCCTCGGCATCTTCCGCGTACCGCCGCCGGGTGTCCGCAGTGTTGCGGCGTGTGCGCGCGGGATGGGGATAGAATGTGACCCGAGCAATGTTTCTCCGGGGACCATGGAAGCGCCTTCGACACCGTCCGATGCCGAGCAGTCGCTGCTGCGCTGGCTCGACAGCGAGCCTGCAGACGCGGTGGAGGATGACCTCGCCGCGCTGCGAGCGCGCATGCACGACGCTTTTGGCGGCACCGCTGCCGGTCCGGCGACGAGCGACGCGTTGTTGTGCGCGCTGGCCGAGCGCATGGGCGACATCGGTGGCCGGCTGCGGCCCTTGCTGCTCGCGAGACAGCTCCCGGTGGACGTGCCGCTGTTCGAGGCGAACGAGCAGTTGTGCGTGCTCGCGCTCGATGTCGCCACGGCCGTCTCGGCTGCAGCCGGGCGCGCCGGAAGGGCGCGGCCGGGGGGCGGAGCGGAGCTCTGCGAATACGCGATCGGCGTGGTGACCGAGATCTTCGTGCTGAGCGCGCTGGCGGCGGCTGCGCCTCCCGCGGGGACTTGGCGGTTGGCGCACGACTTCGCGGCGCACCATGAGGTTGCCAAGGCGGCGGCGGACGATCCCCTGCGCTGTGCCTACCTGCGTCTGCTGGCCGTCGCGGTCGCGCAGCCCGAGGGGCTTACCGGCCGCGAGATCGCCTGGTTGTACGACTTTCTCGATGCGCGTGTTCTCGGCGCCGCGGTGCTCGCGCGCGGCACCGGCGACACGAGCGCATCGGCGTGGTGGATCGACCTCGGCGCCGACCTGGGGCCGCAATCCGTGGCGCGGCGGCCGGCGCCCTCGGAGTCGGTGCTCGGCGGCGATCTATGGAGCTTCAATCCGCGCCCGATGGCGCAGAAGCTGGGCGAGTGCATCGAGTGGGTGACGGCGCGCATGACCGCGGCGGAACTCGCGGGCATGCAGGGCGAAGTCGAGTCGCTGGATGCCGAGGAGGCGCTGTTTCCGCCTGGCCTCTCACCCCTCGAGACGGTGGCCTTGCTGCGCCGCCTTCGCAGCCACTGGATGGCGGCGCCGGTGCGGGGGCAGCCGCGGCGCCAGCACCAATACGTGGTTCAGGTCGGGATCGGCCTGCAATCGGTGTGGGATCTGGGCAGTGAGGGAAGGGATGATCCTGCGTTGCTGCAGGAGTGGATGGTCCTCAACGAAAGCCCGGGCGGCCTTGCGATCATGAGTGTGGCCGGCGTGCGCGGCGAGATCGAGGCGGGCGGCGCGCTGGCCCTGCGGCGCAAGCCCGAGCAGGCCTGGTCGGTGTGCATCGTGCGCTGGGTGCGCAGCGATTGCCCGGGGCAGGTGGAGGTCGGGTTGCAGATCATCGGGCAGTCCTTCCATCCGGTCATGGTCGGCTTTCGCGGGCGTGCGGTGCAGCAGCTCTCGCCCGCGCTCGCGCTGCCGATCATGGAGCCGCTGCGCCGCCATCCGGCGATGCTCGCGGTCGCCGGCACCTACGCCTCGCGCCGCTTCGTCTTCGTACGCGGGACGCAGACGGTCTATGTCGCCCAGGCACGCGCGCTCGGGCTCGACCTGCAGACGCCGAGCGTCGAACTTTTCCAGTACGAGATCGATCCCTATCCGATCTGAGCGCATTGCCCGCGTGCGCCTTCGGGCTGCGGGTGGCCGGCGACGCCGCGCGATATAATCCGCTCCCCTTCCGGAACTGGCATCCGATGCACGAAATCCTCGTCCTCTACTACAGCCACCGTGGTTCGGTGCGCGCGCTCGCCGAGCATATCGCCGCCGGCATCCATCAGGTGCCGGGCGCGGTGGCGCGGGTGCGCACGGTGCCGCGGGTGTCCACCGTGTGCGAGGCGGTGGAGGACGACATCCCGGCGTCCGGGCCGCCCTACGTCGAGGTCGCCGACCTGGAGGAGTGCGTCGGCCTGGCGCTCGGCAGCCCGACGCGCTTCGGCAACATGGCGGCGCCGATGAAGTACTTCCTCGACGGACTCGCCGGTGCCTGGCTCAACGGCGCCCTCGAGGGCAAGCCGGGCTGCGTGTTCACCTCCTCGTCCAGCCTGCATGGCGGGCAGGAGAGCACGCTGCTGTCGATGATGCTGCCGCTCTTCCATCACGGCATGCTGGTGCTCGGCCTGCCGTTCTCCGAGCCGGCGCTCGGCGAGACGCGCAGCGGCGGCACGCCCTATGGCGCGAGTCATGTCTCCGGGAGCGAGGGCGACGCGGCGCTCAGTGCCGAGGAGGTCGCGCTCGCGCAGGCGCAGGGCCGGCGCCTTGCCGAGGTGGCGATGCGCCTGGTGGGGGCGCGATGAACGCGCGCGCGCTGAGCCTGGTGTCGAGCGTCGCGCTGCTGGCGCTGATCGCGCTGTGCGTGGTGTGGGAGGGCTGGCTCGCCCCGCTGCGTCCGGGCGGCTCGTGGATGATGCTGAAGGCGCTGCCGCTTCTGCCGGCGGTGTTCGGCGTGCTGCGCGGCCGCCGCTACACCTCGCAGTGGCTGTCGATGCTGTCGCTGCTGTATTTCACCGAGGGTGTGCTGCGCGCCACCGACCCCGGGCTCACCGGCGTGTTCGCCCTCGTCGAGGTCTTCCTCGCGGTCGTGTTGTTCACCAGCACGATGCTGCATGCCCGTGCGACGGCTCCCTCCCGCGCGCAGTGAGGCGGGCGGGGCGGGGTCGGCAAGTTCCGCACCCGCCCTTCGCTCCTGACGCCTTACGCCCTCATACCTGCGGGTTGAGCCGTTCGGCTCCCACGTGCAGCTTGTTGAGCGCGTTCAGGTAGGCCTTGGCCGAGGCGACGATGATGTCGGTGTCGGCGCCCTGTCCGTCCATCACGCGGCCGTCGCGCGACAGGCGCACGGTGACCTCGCCCTGGGCGTCGGTGCCGCTGGTGATCGCGTTCACCGAGTAGAGCAGCAGCTCGCTTCCCGTCGTCGCCACCGTCTCGATCGCCTTGAAGGCGGCGTCCACCGGGCCGGAGCCGTTGGCACGGGCCTGCTTCTCGGCGCCGCCGATCGACAGGGTGATCTCGGCCACCGGCGTCTCGCCGGTCTCGGAATGGAAGCGGGTCGACACCAGGCGGTACTGCTCGGGCGCCGGGGTCACCGCCTCGTCGCGCATCAGCGCGGTGAGATCCTCGTCGAAGATCTCCGACTTGCGGTCGGCGAGCTCCTTGAAGCGCGCGAAGGCCTGGTTCAGGTGCTCCTCGCTCTCGATCTCGATGCCGAGCTCCTGCAGGCGGGCGCGGAAGGCGTTGCGACCGGAGAGCTTGCCGAGCACGAGCTTGTTGGCGCCCCAGCCGACGTCCTCGGCGCGCATGATCTCGTAGGTCTCGCGGTGCTTGAGCACGCCGTCCTGGTGGATGCCGGACTCGTGCGCGAAGGCGTTGGCGCCGACGATGGCCTTGTTGGGTTGCACCGGGTAGCCGGTGACCTGCGAAACCAGCTTCGAGGCCGGGACGATCTGCGTGGTGTCGACGCCGGTCTCGACCGGGAAGATGTCGGCGCGGGTGCGCACCGCCATGACGATCTCTTCGAGCGATGCGTTGCCCGCGCGCTCGCCCAGGCCATTGATGGTGCACTCGACCTGGCGCGCGCCCGTGCGCACCGCGGCGAGCGAGTTGGCCACGGCCAGCCCGAGGTCGTTGTGGCAATGCACCGACCACACCACCTTGTCCGAGTTGGGCACGCGCTCGATCAGCGTGCGCACGGTGGCGGCGAACTGCTCGGGGACGTTGTAGCCGACCGTGTCGGGCACGTTGATGGTCTTCGCGCCGGCGTCGATCACGGCCTCGAAGATGCGCACCAGGAAGTCGATCTCGGAGCGGCCGGCATCCTCTGCGGAAAACTCGACGTCGTCGGTGTATTCGCGCGCCCAGCCGATCGCCTTGACCGCCTGCTCGACGACCTGATCGGGCGTCATGCGCAGCTTCTTCTCCATGTGGATCGGGCTGGTGGCGATGAAGGTGTGGATGCGGCCGCGCGCCGCCGGCCGGATGGCCTCGCCGGCGCGGCGGATGTCGTGCTCGTTGGCGCGCGCCAGCGAGCACACGGTGGATTCCTTGATCGCCTCGGCGATCGAGCGCACCGCCTCGAAGTCGCCGTTGGAGGCGGCGGCGAAGCCGGCCTCGATGACGTCGACCCGCATGCGTTCGAGCTGGCGGGCGATGCGCAGCTTCTCGTCGCGCGTCATCGACGCGCCGGGGCTCTGCTCGCCGTCGCGCAAGGTGGTGTCGAAGATGATCAGCTTGTCTTTCATGGCTTGCTCCCGGGGTCGGATGAAGCGCCCTCGACGGGCGCGGCGGCGGCGTCGCCGGCTTGTGCGGTGTACGCGGCCGCCTGGGGTGCGGCGGGTTCGGCGCGATGGGTGCGGCGCCGGCGCCAGCGCAGCGCGGCGACCACGTAGCCCGAGCCGGCGTAGGCGAGGAAGAGGCCGAAGAGGATGCCGGGCGGGTAGCTGGAGATGAGCGCGAAGGCGAGCACCAGCGCGATCAGCACGATGAAGGGCACGCTCTTGCGCAGGTTGATGCTCTTGCCGCTCCAGAACAGCACGTTGCTGACCATGGAGACGCCGGCGAAGATGGTCAGCACCGCGGCGTACCAGCGCAGCTCGTTGCCGGCGAAGCCGTTGTCGATGCCCACCCACACCATGCCGGCGACCAGGGCCGCCGCCGCGGGACTGGGCAGGCCCTGGAAGTAGCGCTTGTCGACCACGTCGATGTTGGTGTTGAAGCGTGCCAGGCGCAGCGCGGCCCCGGCGCAGTAGATGAAGGCGGCGACCCAGCCGAGCTTGCCGAGGTCCTGCAGCGCCCACTCGTACATCACCAGCGCCGGTGCGGCGCCGAAGGAGACCATGTCGGAGAGCGAGTCGTACTCGGCGCCGAACTCGCTCTGGGTGTTGGTGAGGCGGGCAATGCGGCCGTCGAGGCCGTCGAGCACCATGGCGACGAAGATCGCCACCGCGGCGTACTCGAAGCGCTGGTTCATCGCCTGCACGATCGCATAGAAGCCGGCGAACAGCGCTGCGGTGGTGAACAGGTTCGGCAGGATGTAGATGCCGCGGCGGCGCTTGTCGGACAAGGGCAGCGGGGCGTGTTCGTTATCGGGCACCTTGGGCGTCGCCTCCGTGGATTCCAGGATCGTCATTTTAGCGTACGCGCGCGCCGTGCCGGCTGCAAAAGCGCCCGCGCCGCCGCATGACGATCCTGCGGTGCGTGCGCTTGCGCGGGCGATCGGGCGCAGCAATGAAAAAGGCCGGCACCGCGAGTGCGGTACCGGCCCTTGGACCGAACGCCGGGGCGATCAGTTCTTCGACTTGTCGACCAGGGCCTTGGCCTTGATCCACGGCATCATGTCGCGCAGCTGGCCACCGACCTTCTCGATCTGGTGGTCGGCGTTGAGGCGGCGGTAGGCGGTCATGCTCGGGTAGTTGGTCTTGCCCTCGAGGATGAACATCTTGGCGTACTCGCCGGTCTGGATACGCTTGAGCGCGTTGCGCATGGCGGCGCGCGACTGCTCGTTGATGACCTCGGGCCCGGTCACGTACTCGCCGTATTCGGCGTTGTTCGAGATCGAGTAGTTCATGTTGGCGATGCCGCCCTCGTACATCAGGTCGACGATCAGCTTGAGCTCGTGCAGGCACTCGAAGTAGGCCATCTCGGGGGCGTAGCCGGCTTCCACCAGGGTCTCGAAGCCCATCTTGACCAGCTCGACGGCGCCGCCGCACAGCACGGCCTGCTCGCCGAAGAGGTCGGTCTCGGTCTCTTCGCGGAAGTTGGTCTCGATCACGCCGCCCTTGGTGCCGCCGTTGGCAGCGGAGTACGACAGGGCGATGTCCTTGGCCTTGCCCGAGCGGTCCTGGTAGATCGCGATCAGGGTCGGCACGCCGCCCCCGCGCAGGTACTCGGAGCGCACGGTGTGGCCGGGGCCCTTGGGGGCGACCATGATGACGTCGAGATCGGCACGCGGCACGATCTGGTTGTAGTGCACGTTGAAGCCGTGGGCGAAGGCGAGCACGGCGCCCTTCTTGATGTTCGGCTCGATGTCGTCGCGATAGACCTGGGGCGCGGTCTCGTCCGGCAGCAGGATCATGACGAGGTCGGCGGCCTTGACGGCTTCGCCGATTTCCTTGACGGCCAGGCCGGCGGCCTCGGCCTTGGCCCACGAGCTGCCGTCCTTGCGCAGGCCGACGGTGACATTCACGCCGGAGTCGCGCAGGTTCTGGGCATGGGCGTGGCCCTGCGAGCCGTAGCCGACGATGGTGACCTGCTTGCCCTTGATCAGCGAGAGGTCGGCGTCCTTGTCGTAGTAAACCTTCATGTCTTTCCTTTGGTTCGATGTGGAGCGGGGGAGGGGGGAGCTCAGACCTTGAGCACGCGGTCGCCGCGGCCGATGCCGCAGACGCCCGAGCGCACGGTCTCGAGGATCAGTGCCGGGTCGATCGCGCCGATGAAGGCGTCGAGCTTGCCCTGGTTGCCGGTGAGTTCGACGACGTAGGAGGCGTCGGTGACGTCGATGATGCGGGCGCGGAAGATGTCGGCGGTGCGCTTGATCTCCTCGCGGTCCTTGCCGGTGGCGCGCACCTTGACCAGCATGAGTTCGCGCTCGATGTGGGCGGCCTCGGAGATGTCGACGACCTTGACGACCTCGACCAGTTTGTTCAGCTGCTTGGTGATCTGCTCGATGATCTCGTCGGAACCGGTGGTGACGATGGTCATCCGCGACATCGAGAAGTCCTCGGTCGGAGCCACGGTCAGCGATTCGATGTTGTAGCCGCGCGCCGAGAACAGGCCGGACACGCGCGACAGCGCGCCGGATTCGTTTTCGATCAGGAGGGAAATGACGTGACGCATGGTGATGTGTTCCGGATTCGGTAGGAGGCGATCAAAGGTCTTCGGCCGACAGGATCATCTCGGTGAGACCCTTCCCGCCCTGCACCATCGGATAGACGTTTTCGGTCTGGTCGATCTGGAAATCGAGGAACACGAGCTCGTCCTTGTGGGTGGTGAAGGCCTCGCGCAGCGCACCCTCGACGTCGGCCGGCCGGTCGACACGGATGCCGACGTGGCCGTAGGACTCGGCCAGCTTGGCGAAGTCGGGCAAGGAGTCCATGTAGGACTCGGAGTAGCGCCCGCCGTGGAACAGCTCCTGCCACTGGCGCACCATGCCCAGGTAGCGGTTGTTGAGGTTGCAGATCTTGATCGGCAGGCGGAACTGCTTGCAGGTCGAGAGCTCCTGGATGTTCATCTGGATCGAAGCCTCGCCGGTCACGCAGGCCACCTGCATGTCGGGGTTGGCGAGCTTGGCGCCCATGGCATAGGGCATGCCCACGCCCATCGTGCCCAGGCCGCCCGAGTTGAGCCAGCGCCGCGGCTTGTCGAAGCCGTAGTACTGCGCCGCCCACATCTGGTGCTGGCCGACGTCGGAGGTGACGATGGCGTCGCCGCCGGTGACTTCCCACAGCTTCTGGATCACGAACTGCGGCTTGATGATCTCGTCCGAGTTCTTGTAGACCATGCACTTGCGCTCGCGCCACTGCTCGATCTGCTTCCACCACGAGGCCAGCGCCTCGGGGTTGGGGCGCGCCTCGCCGGATTCGATCTGGCGGATCATCTCGTCGAGCACTTCCTTGACGTCGCCGACGATCGGAGTGTCGACGCGCACGCGCTTGGAGATCGACGAGGGGTCGATGTCCACATGGATGATCTTGCGCGGCTCTTCGGCGAAGTGCGCCGGATTGCCGATCACGCGGTCGTCGAAGCGGGCGCCGACGGCGAGCAGCACGTCGGAGTAGTGCATCGCCATGTTGGCTTCAAAGGTGCCGTGCATGCCCGGCATGCCGAGGAACTGGCGGTCGCTCGAGGGGTAGCCGCCGAGGCCCATGAGGGTGTTGGTGATCGGGTAGCCGAGGAGCCGCGTGAGCTTGACGAGCTGCTCGGCCGCGTTGGAGAGCACCACGCCGCCGCCGGTGTAGATCATCGGGCGCTTGGCTTCGAGCAGCAGCTGCACCGCCTTCTTGATCTGGCCCGAGTGGCCCTTGGTCACCGGGTTGTACGAGCGCATCGAGATCTCTTTCGGGTACTCGTACTCGCAGCGCTGCATCGACACGTCCTTCGGGATGTCGACCAGGACCGGGCCGGGGCGGCCGGTGCGGGCGAGGTGGAAGGCCTTCTTCATCGTCGCGGCGATGTCGCGCACGTCCCTGACGAGGAAGTTGTGCTTGACGCACGGGCGGGTGATGCCGACCGTGTCGACTTCCTGGAAGGCGTCCTGGCCGATCGCGGCGACCGGCACCTGGCCGGAGATGATCACCATCGGGATCGAGTCGCAGTAGGCGGTGGCGATGCCGGTGACGGCGTTGGTCGCACCCGGGCCGGAGGTCACCAGCGCGACGCCGACCTTCTCGGTGCTGCGCGCGAAACCGTCGGCGGCGTGCACGGCGGCCTGCTCGTGGCGTACCAGCACGTGGCGGACCGTTTCCTGCTGGAAGAGCGCGTCGTAGAGGAAGAGGACCGCGCCGCCCGGGTAACCGAAGACGTACTCGACCTTTTCTTCCTGCAGGCACCTGATTACAATTTCGGCTCCGGACAGCACCATCGCGAACTCGCTCTATTGGGGTTTGGATAAACGCAGAACGTTACCGGCCGCTTGCGGTTTGGTCAAGGCTGCAGGCGGTGGCCGGGAGCGCATGCGGCGACGCGCGCGCGATTGACGTTGTCCTGCGGGGCCGCGATCCCGATCCCGCCGCCGGCGGCCGCAGCGCAGGTCCTCGCGCACGCGCTCCTCCCCGGTTCCCCTACCGTTTTCCCTTTTTGCGCCGCCGCCATGCGGCGGCCTGGATCGACTCATGACGCGCAGCAAGAGCCGGGCCGGCAAGGCCGTCCCCGACGGGGCGCGCGCCGCCCAGCCCCCGGCACGGGATGCTTCCTCCCTCAAGGACACGGCCGGTGCAGGCCCAGCCGACCGCCCCTCCGCCGAGCTTGCCGGACTGCGCCGGCGCCTCGCTTCGATGCTGTACGAATCGATGCTGATGCTCGGCGTGCTCGCGCTCACCTTCCTCGTTCCCTACCTGATGCTCGGCATCGCCGCCGGGTTCGCCCCGCCCGGCTGGTTGCTCTGGCTGCACGTGTTCGGCGTGCTCGGGGGGTATTTCGTGTGGTACTGGCGGCGCGGCGGGCAGACCCTCGCGATGCAGACCTGGCGATTGAAGATCGTCACCGGTGCGGACGGGCGCATTGCCTCGCTCGGGCGCTGCTGGCTGCGCTATGCGCTCGCCTGGCCCTCGGTGCTGCTGGGCGGCATCGGCCTGGCGTGGGCGTTGGTCGATCGCGACCGCCAGTTCCTCCACGACCGCCTGGCCGGCACCTGCATCGTGCTGCTGCCCGCACCCGCGAAGGCCTGATCCGGCGCTTTCCCGAGTTTCCGCGCGCGCCTTTTCGTCCGCCGGCCCTGGCGGCGCGGATCGGGTACCATTCGTGCGAAGGCTTTGGTTCCGCTCCGCGCGCCCCCGTATCCGGGTGTCTCGCCGGGTGACACGAGGATCGAACGATGGCCGGGATGCTGGCCCACGGGCCCTACGCCGAATTCGCCGTGCTGCTGATCGTCTCCGCCCTGGCCGGAGCGTTCGCGGTGCGCCTCCGCCAACCGGTGCTGATCGCCTACATCGTGGTCGGCATCCTGGTGGGCCCGGCGGTGTTCGGCATCGTCACCGCGCACGACGAGGTCGCCCTGCTCGCCGAGATCGGTGTCACCGTGCTGCTTTTCGTGGTCGGGCTCAAGCTCGACCTGCATCACATCCGCCACATCGGCCCGGTCGCGCTCGCCACCGGCCTCGGCCAGCTCGGCTTCACCATCGTGTTCGGCTTCCTCATCATCGTGCTGATGGGCAAAAGCCTGATGGACGCGCTCTACGTCGCGGTGGCGCTGACCTTCTCCAGCACGATCATCGTGGTCAAGCTGCTCTCGGACAAGCGCGAGCTCGACTCCCTGCACGGGCGCATCGCGGTGGGTTTCCTCATCGTGCAGGACGTCGCCGTGGTGCTGGCGATGATGACCATGAGCGCGCTGCGCGGCCACGGCGACGACGCCATCCTCGCCGTGGCCGGGCACCTGGCGCTGCGCCTGGTGGGCGCCGGCGTGCTGATGTTCGTGCTGATGCGCTACGTGCTGCCTTGGCTGGTGCACGCGATGGCGCGCACGCAGGAGCTGCTGCTGATCTTCGCCATCGCCTGGGGCACCGGGCTCGCCGCGCTCGGCGAGCTGGCCGGTTTCAGCAAGGAGGCGGGCGCCTTCCTCGCCGGCTTCTCGCTCGCCTCGACGAGCTACCGCGAGGCGATGAACGCGCGCCTGACCGGCATTCGCGACTTCATGCTGCTGTTCTTCTTCGTCGACCTCGGTGCCAAACTCGATTTCTCCACGCTCGGCGGTGAGCTCTGGCCGGCGGTGATCCTGTCGCTCTTCGTGTTGATCGGAAACCCGTTGATCGTCATGGCGATCATGGGCTACATGGGCTACCGCAAGCGCACCGGCTTCCTTGCCGGCCTCACCGTGGCGCAGATCAGCGAGTTCTCCATCGTGTTCGTGGCGATGGGCATCACCCTTGGTCACGTCGGTGTAGAGGCGCTCGGTCTCACCACCCTGGTCGGGCTGGTCACGATCATGGTGTCCACCTACATGATCCTGTACTCGCAGCCGCTCTACGAGCGCCTCGCGCCGCTGCTCGGCGTGTTCGAGCGCGCGCGCCCCTTCCGCGAGCTCGCGGTCGAGCGCCAGGGCAGGGCGGCGGGGCAGCCCGACATCGTGGTGTTCGGCCTCGGCCGCTATGGCGCGCGCCTGATGCGCCAGCTCCGCCAGGCCGGCATCGCCGTGATCGGCGTCGATTTCGACCCCGAGATCGTCCGCCAGCTGCGCCGTCAGCGCCTGCCGGTGCGCTTCGGCGACGGTGAGGACCCCGGCTTCCTCGAATCCCTGCCGCTCGCCGATGCGCGCTGGGTGGTGACCACCTTCCCGCAGTGGGATTCCAACCGCGCCTTCCTGCACGCGCTCGGCGAGGCCGGCTTCAAGGGCCGCATCGCCGGCGTGGTGCGTGACGACATCCATGGCGCCGCGCTCGGCGCCGCCGGGGTGGAGCGCGTGCTCAACCCCTTCAACGATGCGGCCGACTACGCGGCGCGCGCTTTCGCGGCGGAGATCGCCTACGAGGACGCTCACCGCACGGACGCACCCGCAGCTGCCGGCACGCAGTCCGCAACGCCGGCGCAGGATCCGGCCGCCGCGCAGCCCGCGGCGAGCCCGCGGGCGAACGCGCCCGACCGGCCCCAGGAGACCGAACGATGAACCCGATCCGCACCCTCGTCGCCCCCACCGACCTCTCGGCGCTCGCCCGTCATGCCGTGGTCCGTGCCTGCCTGCTCGCGGCCGAGCTCGGTGCGCGGGTGTCGCTGCAGCACGTGGTCAATTCCGGCGCGCTCGACACCTTGCGCCAGCTGCTCGACACCGACTCCGTCGGGCTGCAGGAGAAGCTGTTCGAGGAGGTGCGCGGCGAGGTCGAAGCGCTCGCCGCCGAGATGCACAAGCGCCACGGGGTGACGCCCGAGCTGCACCTGGCGGTGGGTGGCGTGCTCGGCGAGATCGTCGCCCACGCCGAGGCGATCGACGCCGACCTGCTGGTGATGGGGGCGCGCGGCGCAGGCTTCATGCGCGAGCTGCTGATCGGCTCCACCACCGAGCGCGTGCTGCGCAAGTCCGTGCGCCCGATGCTGGTGGTCAAGCAGATCGCCCACGAGCCCTATCGCCGCGTGCTCGTGCCGGTGGACTTCTCGGCACGCGCGCTTGAGGCGCTGGAGTTCGCGCGGCGCGTGGCCCCGCAGGCCGAGTTCGTGCTGCTGCACGCCTTCGAGGTGCCCTTCGAGGGCAAGCTGCGCTATGCCGGCGTGGAGGAGAGCGCGCTGTCCTCGCTGCGCGTCAACGCGCGCCGCGAGGCGGGTGCGCAGATGAACGAGCTGGTCGCGCGCGCGGGGGTGGACGAGAACCGCGTGCGCCGCATCGTGGTCCACGGCGAGGCCACGACGCAGATCCTCGAGCAGGAGCAGGAACAGGATTGCGACCTGATCGTGATCGGCAAGCGCGGCCACGGCCTGCTCGGCGAAATGCTGCTCGGCAGCGTCACCAAGCACGTTCTCGCGCGTTCGACGGCCGATGTGCTGGTCTGCGACCGCAAGCCCGACTGAGCCGCGCCGCGGGCAGCCTGGCGCCGCTCGCGCCGTGGTCCCGTCGTCCTGACCGGTCCTGACCGCAGCTTTGCGCCAGGCATGCCCGCCCTGTGCGGCTCGCCCGCCAGGGCGTACACTCGCGCCCTTGCCGCGCCCGCGAGGCGCCGATGGAGAACATAATGAAAACCGAACATGCCCCGACGATCCAGCGCGCCGACTACCGGCCGCTGGCGTGGACGGTCGAGACCGTCGACCTGCACTTCCGCCTCGACCCCGAGGCCACCCTGGTCACCAACCGAATGTCCTGCGTGCGCAAGCGCGACGCCGCCGACGGCCCGATCCGGCTATGGAGCGAGGCGCTCGAGCGCGTGTCGCTGAGCGTAGACGGCCAGGCCCCGCAAGCGCTGCGCGAGGACGGCGGCGTCATCGAGATCGACGCTGCGGGCGATCGCGTCGTGGTCGAGGTCGTCACCCGGGTGAATCCGCGCGCCAACACCACGCTCTCGGGCCTCTACCTGTCGAACGGCGGCTTCTTCACCCAGTGCGAGGCCGAGGGCTTCCGCCGCATCACCTGTTTCCCCGACCGTCCCGACGTGATGGCGCGCTACACCGTCACGCTCGAAGCCGACCGCGAGGCCTGCCCGGTGCTGCTCTCCAACGGCAACCTGGTCGACGCGGGCCTGCTGCCGGGTGGGCGCCACTACGCCAAGTGGGAGGATCCCTTCCGCAAGCCCTCGTATCTGTTCGCGCTGGTCGCGGCGAAGCTGGTCGCGTTCGAACGCAAGGTCGAGACGATGTCGGGCCGCGAGGTGCTGCTGCAGGTGTGGGTGGAGGAGGGCAACCTCGACCGCGTCGAACACGCGATGGATTCGCTGGTGCACTCGATGCGCTGGGACGAGGAGACCTTCGGCCTGGAGCTCGACCTCGACCGCTTCATGATCGTCGCCGTGGCCGACTTCAACATGGGCGCGATGGAGAACAAGGGGCTGAACATCTTCAACACCAAGTTCATCCTCGCCAAGCCCGACACCGCCACCGACCTCGACTACGAGAACGTCGAGAGCGTGGTCGCGCACGAGTACTTCCACAATTGGACGGGCAACCGCGTCACCTGCCGCGACTGGTTTCAGCTCACCTTGAAGGAAGGCCTCACCGTCTTCCGCGACCAGCAGTTCTCCGCCGACATGCTGGCGCGCGCGGCCGGCCCCGAGGGGGCGGCCTCGGCGCGCGCGGTCAAGCGCATCGACGACGTGCGCGTGCTGCGCGCCGCGCAGTTCCCCGAGGACGGTGGGCCGATGGCGCACCCGATCCGCCCCGACAGCTACCAGGAGATCAACAACTTCTACACCGCCACGGTCTACGAGAAGGGCGCCGAGGTCATCCGCATGCTGCACACCCTGCTCGGGCAGGAGGGCTTCCGCAACGGCATGGACCTCTACTTCAGCTACTTCGACGGCCAGGCGGTGACCTGCGACGACTTCGTCGAGGTCATGTCCGAGGCCAACAACGGCTTCGACCTCGACCAGTTCATGCGCTGGTACGAGCAGGCCGGCACGCCGCGGGTGAAGGCGAGCGGGGAGTGGAACGCGGCCGACGGCAGCTACACGCTGACCCTGGCGCAATCGACCCCGGCCACGCCCGGCCAGCACGTCAAGTTGCCGCTGGTAATTCCGGTCGCGCTGGGCCTCATCGGTGCGGACGGGCGCGACCTGCCGCTGCGGCTCGAGGGCGAGGCCCAGGCCGGGGCGACCACGCGCGTACTGAAGCTGACCGAGGAGGCGCAGGTGTTCCGCTTCGTCGGCCTCGCCGCCGAGCCGGTGCCCTCGCTGCTGCGCGGCTTCTCCGCGCCGGTGATCCTCGAACTCGACGAGGATGATGCGCGCCTGGCCTTCCGCATGGCGCACGACGCAGACCCCTGCAACCGCTGGGACGCCGCGCAGCGCTACGCCGAGCGCGTCGCACTGGCGCTCGCGGCCGACCCCGCGGCGACGGTGCCGGAGGCCTTCGTCCGCGCCTTCCGCGCCCTGTTGAACGACGCCGCGCTCGACCCCGCCTTCCGCGCCCAGGCGCTCGCGCTGCCGGGCGAGGCCTATCTGCTCGAGCGCATGTCGCCCGCCGATCCCGCCGCGCTGCGCGGCGCGCTGGTGCGCATGATGCGCGCGCTCGGCGCCACCCTCGCCGCCGACTGGCTGGAGGTGGTCGAGCGCCTGCAGGTAGCGGGTGAATATCGCTACCACCCGGGCGACGCCGGCCGTCGCGCGCTGGTGAATCTCGCCCTGCGCTACCTCGCCGCCGCCGGCGTGGCCGAGGGCCTGGCGCGGGCCGAGGCACGCTTCGCCGCTGCCACCAACATGACCGAGCGCTTCGGCGCGCTCGCCGCGCTGGTGCACAGCACGAGCCCGGCGCGCACCGCCGCGCTGCAGGCCTTCCACGACCGCCATCGCGACGACGCTCTGGTACTCGACAAGTGGTTCGCGCTGCAGGCGGGCGCCTGGCGCTGGGGCGAGGCCGCCGAGCCGGCGCTCGCGCGCGTGCGCGTGCTCCTCAGCGACCCCGCCTTCAGCCTGTCGAACCCGAACAAGGTCTACGCCCTGCTGGGCACCTTCTTCCGCGCCAACCCGGGCGAGTTCCACGCCGCCGACGGCAGCGGCCACGCCTTCTGGGCCGAGCAGGTGATCGCGCTCGACGCCCGCAACCCGCAGGTCGCCGCCCGCATGGCCCGCGCGCTGGAGAACTGGCGTCGTTTCACGCCTGCGCTGCAGGCCAGCATCCGCCCGCAGCTCGAACGCGTGCTCGCCACGCCGGGGCTGTCGGCGGACGTGGCCGAGATCGTCGGCAAGGCGGTGGGGGAGTGAGCCGCGAGGCGTCCGCTCGGCTCGACAAACCGAGGGGGTTCGTAGGAGCGACGCCAGTCGCGATCCGTGCGCCCGGGGGGCGGCGCCGGCGCAGCTCGACCACAGCAATCGCGACTTGCGTCGCTCCCACAGCGCGGCTCGAAAGCCGAGGCGGTTTCTGTGGGAGCGACGCAAGTCGCGATGAGCGCGCTTCCGGGCCGCGCTGGCGCAGCCTTCCCGCGCGCCCCGCGACGCATCCCGCAGACGACGACGCCGGACCCGACTCCCGTCGGCTCCGGCGTCTGCTTGTTCGGCGGCGATGTCGCCGCGCGGCTCACTCCGCGGCGAGGTCGCCGGCGATGTAGCTCTCGAGCTGCTTGATGGTCTTCTCGTGCTGGGTGACGATGGACTTCACCATGTCGCCGATCGTCACGATGCCGAGCACCTTGCCTTCCTCGACCACCGGGATGTGGCGGAAGCGCTTGGCGGTCATCGTCGCCATCACGTCGTCGGCCGTGCCCGTCAGGCCGACCGTGTAAGGGTTGGGCGTCATCAGGTCGCCGACCTTCACATCGCGCGACACCAGCCCCTTGAGCACGACCTTGCGGGCATAGTCGCGCTCGGTGAAGATCCCGACCAGCTTGTCGCTGTCGGTGACCAGCACGCAGCCGATGTCGAACTGCGCCATCAGCGACAGCGCGTCGAAGACCGAGTCGGTCGGGCGCACCGCATGGAAGGTGCTGCCTTTCGCCTCGAGGATCTGCTTTACCGTCGTCATCATCTTTCCACTCCCCCTTCTTCGTTGAAATGCGCGCCGCAGGTCGCGGCCGGGCCTTTATTTGCGGGTTTTACGGTTTTTAACCAGATCCGTCCGCGGATGCAAGCGCGGGCGAACCCGGATCCAGCCTCCCGCTTCAGATTTCCAGGTTGTCGATCAGCCGGGTGCGGCCAAGTTTCGCCGCGGCGAGCACAACGAGCACGTCGTCTTCCTGCACCGGCGGCTGCAGGTCGAGGCGGCGGCGCACGGCGACGTAGTCGGGCGCCCATCCTGCTGCGCTCAAGCGGGCCATCGCGTCTGCCTCCAGCCGCGCGAAGTCGCGCTCGCCGGTGCGCACCGCGGCGCGGATGCCTGCGAGCAGGTGATGCAGCAGGGGCGCGCGCGCGCGCTCGTCCGCGCTCAGGTAGCCGTTGCGCGAGGACAGCGCGAGGCCGTCCTCGGAACGCACCGTCTCACCCGGTACGACCTCGATCGGCATCGCCAGTTCGCGCACCATGTTCGACAGCACCATGAGTTGCTGGTAGTCCTTCTTGCCGAACAGCGCGACTTCGGGGCGCACGATGTTGAGGAGCTTCATGACCACGGTGGCGACACCGCGGAAATGGCCGGCGCGGAACTCGCCCTCCAGGATCGACACCTGCTCTGCGGGAGGATCGACGTGGTAGCGCTGCGGCTGCGGGTACATGACCGACTCGTCGGGCGCGAACAGGTGCTCGACTCCCGCGGCGGCGAGTTTCTCGCAGTCGGCGGCGAAGGTGCGCGGATAGCGGTCGAAGTCCTCGCCGGCGCCGAACTGCAGGCGGTTGACGAAGATGCTCGCGATCACGCAGTCGGCGTGTTCGCGCGCCTGGCGCATCAGGGCGATATGGCCCTCGTGGAGGTTGCCCATGGTGGGCACGAAGGCGACGCGTCCGGCGCCCGCGCGTGCGGCGCGCAGGCTGTCGATGTTTTCGTGGATCTGCATTTGCGGTTCCTCGCGTGCGCGACGCGGGCTCAGTAACAGTGCTCGGGAGCGGGGAAGCTGCCGTCCTTGACCGCGGCCGCGTAGCGCGCGACCGCTTCCTCGATGCTCGCCGCGCCTTCCATGAAGTTGCGCACGAAGCGCGCCGTCTTGCCGGGGAACACGCCGAGCAGGTCGTGCAGCACCAGCACCTGGCCGTCGCAGGCGGCGCCCGCGCCGATGCCGATCGTGGCCATGCTGGAGAGGCTGGCGGTGATCTCGCCGGCGAGCGTGGCGGGCACCATTTCCATGACCATCAGTGCGGCGCCGGCCTGCTCGAGCACGAGCGCGTCGGCCTTGAGGCGCGCCGCACCTTCCTCGCTGCGGCCCTGCACGCGATAGCCGCCGAGCTGATGCACCGCCTGCGGGGTGAGGCCGATGTGCGCGCACACCGGCACGCCGCGCTCGACGAGGAAGCGCACGGTCTCGGCCATGAACTCGCCGCCTTCGAGCTTGACCATCTGCGCCCCGGCGGCCATCAGGCGGGCGGCGTTGCGCATCGCCTGCTCGCGGCTCTCGTGGTAGCTGCCGAAGGGCATGTCGGTGACGACGAAGGGGCGCGCCCCGGCACGGGCCACGCATTCGGTGTGGTAGGCCATCTGCTCGAGGGTGACCGGCAGGGTGGATTTCTGTCCCTGCAGGACGTTGCCGAGCGAGTCGCCGATCAGGATGGAATCGACGCCGGCGCGGCCGAGGAGCGCGGCGAAGCTCGCGTCATAGGCGGTGAGCATCGCGATCTTGCGCCCTTCGGCGCGCATCTTGCCGAGTTCGAAGAGGGTGACGGGCTTCTGGTCCTGGAGATAGCTCATTCATCGCTCCTGTTGGGAGGCGGCAGTGTCGGCCAAACTGGTGCATTGCACAAGCCTCGCGGCCCGTGCCGGGCACGGGCAGCCATCGTCGGCGCGCGCCCGCCGACTGCGCTCAATCCGCGTAGCCGAAGAACTCGCGGTAGCTGCGCATCTCGCGCAGGCGTTCGAGCAGCAGTTCGAAGTCCTCGTCGCGGTCGACCGGGTTGAGCTTTCCGGCATCCACGATGAAAAGCGGTGCGGCGTCGTACTGGTAGAAATAGCGCGTGTAGCGCTCGGCCACCTGCTCGAGGTAGAGCTCGGTGATGCGGCGCTCGGCATCCAGGCCGCGCTTGCGGATGCGCTCCATCAGGGTGTCGGGGCGCGCCTGCAGGTAGATCACCAGGTCGGGACGGGGCGCGTTGGCGGGCTGCAGGCCGTCATGCACGCGGCGATAGAGCGCGAGTTCGTCGGGCGACAGGTTCTGCTCGGCGAAGAGATGGTCCTTGTCGAACAGGAAGTCGGCCACCACACGACGCTCGCCCTCGATGGGGCCGAGCGTGGAGAGCTGGTCGATGCGCTGGAACAGGAAGGAGAGCTGGGTCGCCAGGCCCCAGCGCTCGGACTGCTGGTAGAAGCGGCCGAGGAAGGGGTTGAGCTCGGCCTGCTCGAACACCGCCTCGGCCTGGAGGCGGTCGGCCAGACGGCGGGCGAGGGAGGTCTTGCCGGCGCCGATCGGGCCTTCGACGACGATGTAGCGGGCCTTGTCGAGCATGCTGGGCTGCCTTTCCGGTGAGCGTGCGTCAGTTGCGGAAGATGAAATACACCGCGCCGAGCATACACAAGGCGGCCCACAGGTAGTCAAGCTTGAGCGGCTGCTTCATGTAGAGCACGACGAAGGGCACGAAGACCAGCAGGGTGATCACCTCCTGCATGATCTTGAGCTGGGCGAGGCTGAGCGTGGTGGCGCCGATGCGGTTGGCGGGCACCTGCAGCAGGTATTCGAAGAGCGCGATCCCCCAGCTCACCAGTGCGGCCACATACCAGGCCTTCGTCTGCATGTTCTTCAGGTGGCCGTACCACGCGAAGGTCATGAACACGTTGGAGGCGGTGAGCAGCAGCGCGGTCTGCATCCACACGGGAATCGAGCTGACGGACTGGATCCAGGCGGCCATGGGCGGACGGAGGGCGGGTCGGTGGCGAGCGGGTCAGGGGTGGGTGCGGGGGGCGCTGTCGGCGGGGGTGAGCACGCGTTCGATCGCCTGGCCGGCGAGCGCGGGCAGCAGCGCCGCGACCGCGCCGCGGCCGGGAATGCTGGCGGCGGGATCGATCTCGGCCAGCGGCAGCAGCGCGAAGGCGCGCTCGTGCATGCGCGGGTGGGGCACCTGCAGGCCGGGCTCGTCGATCACCGCATCGCCGTGCAGCAGCAGGTCGAGGTCCAGCGTGCGCGGCGCCATCGGGAAGTCGCGGCGGCGGCCGCTGTCGTGCTCGATCGCGAGCAGGGCCTCCAGCAGCGGGCGCGGCGCGAGCGCGGTGTCGAGCGCGATCACCGCGTTGAGGTAGTCGGGCTGGCCGGCCACGCCCACCGGGGCGCTGCGGTACAGCGAGGAGCGCGCGACGA
>Ga0268298_10001279_pt1 | contig 30148 bp, 26 predicted proteins | sample WWTPWeurt_MetaG_FD_194462 | JGI IMG/M metagenome (GOLD analysis project Ga0268298, IMG submission 194462) | Activated sludge microbial communities from WWTP in Nijmegen, Gelderland, Netherland - WWTP Weurt | ecosystem: Engineered > WWTP > Aerobic digester > Activated sludge | place... | reverse complement strand
CTCGCGTCCATGGATGATCGTTCAAACTTACAAATATATTACGAGCTTACAATTCAATAGACCCTTGGCATAAGCCCTTTAATACGTACCGGAAAGATATGCCTTAAAGGCCATGGGCACCTTTGCTCCGGAATTAGTGGGTACCTTTGCTCCGGATTTAGTGGGCACCTTTGGGCCGGATTATACAACCCTTCCATGTTTGCCCGTTTTGTGTCCGGTCGTGAATTAAATTAATCTTTGATTTGTCTTTGTATTTTCATTTGTTATCTGTCCACCGTGTAATTCAGTTCAGTTACTCCGCATTTAAATTGTCGAGTAGTTGGCAATAGTTTTAGTTTTATTTTTTCCTTGATGTCTACAACCAATGGAATGCCATGTCCAAGAACAATTGGATTTACAAATAGCCAGTAGCCATCAATTAAGTTCTTTCGAATTAGTGAATGCGTAGCTGTCGGACTACCAAAAAGCAAAATATCTTCGCCCGATTGTTGTGTTAGTTCATTTATTCTGCCCGCAAGGTTGTCGCTGATAACTGTTGTGTTAAACAATTCCTTTTCTTTCATTGTCCTGGATAATACAACTTTGTGAACTTTATTATACCATTTTGAGTGTTCTATGGCGTGTTTGGAAGGGTTTGGTTGTTCGCCTGCTTTTGGCCAGTAACTTTCCATCATCTGATAAGTTACTCGTCCATATAACGAGGTGTCGCCTTTGCCAATCCGCTTACCGATATAATCAAAAAGTTCCTCATCATGTTTTATCCAGTCCATTTCTCCATTCGGCCCTGCTACAAAACCGTCAAGTGATATGTGCATAAATGTAATTATTTTCCTCATGTAACCAATATATTGTGTGCTTGATTTGTAATTATCGTTTAACAATGGCAATTTTTAGCTGATCGTTCTTTTATTTAAGTTCTGACAAGATTAGTTTCTTCATTTCAAATGTGTTCTTCATTGCTTTATCTCTAACTTCAGGGTTGTTGCTGCTGATGAGGTCAAAATACTCTTCAGGAACAATTTGCCACGATAAACCATATTTGTCTTTACACCAACCACAGGAACTTTCCTCGCCACCGTTGGCAGTCAATGCAGCCCATTAATAATCTACTTCTGGCTGGTCATCATTCCATTGGGAGGGAAGCATCTTCGGGATGCGATTGTTCGTGGATCTTTATTTATCAAGGCTGCCGTATCTTTCAGTTATTGGTGCTGTTTAATTTGCTCCACCAATTTCAAGAAATCCGGTTCCTTGTAATAGAGATGCCCCTCTGGGTTTTCCGCTTTTTTGAGAATGTAATCTTTAATGCTGACGCCGTCTTTATTTTTGTAATAGGGGTCTGCTCCGTTTTTCAACAAGGTCTGGCAACAATGCCATTGTCCATAATATGCTGCATATAAAAGGGGCGGGAGGCTATCTTGGTGTTGTTCGTCATATTTTTTTACATTGAGGTCAGCTCCATATTTTACAAGCAAATCAATGACCTTTCCATCATTATAATAACCATTTATAGCAAAAAAAAGTACTGTTTGTTCTGGCCATGGGATGCAATTAGGATCTGCACTATGCTGCAAAAGCAATTCGACGAAGTCGGCTTTTCTGCTATTAGCCAAATAAGCAAGATTACTACAATTGCTGGTATCAATTTTTGCGCCAGCATCGAGTATATATTTTACGGCCTCCAATTTGCGCGTATTCGACTCATCGTCTGCATTGGCATCGTACAAAATATCTTGCAGCAATTGTTTGTGTTGAATATGTTTCGGATGCGATTGCAACAAAGTTTTCCACTGCTTCACTTTACCCTTATGGAAGGCATCAAACAATTGTGTCAAAATTGGGTCCTCATATTTTGGTGGTTCACGAGGTGTGCGGGTATCCTGAAAGATCAAACTTGACCCCGACAATGCGAGCATAAGGACGACAAAGCCTACAAAACACAAAAGCCCTATAGTGAGTCCAAGGAATTTAATCCCGTTATTTATCGGCAGATTGAATACCACCAGAAAGACAATTGCCGCAACAGGCAACAATATCAAGGGTTTGCCCAAGCCTCTGGTGGCTGCATCTCCCCCTGAATTGGTCTCCGACGACATAAATACCAGAAAAATCAGCAATCCGGCAATGATGAGATAACTTAGTATTGAAAGCATTTTAGTTGACATTTTTCAAACCTTTTCGTTAGATTTTAACTAAAAAAACGTAAAACCGAGAGATGTAAACACCCCATTATCAAGGGAACAGCGCATGGCAAATTTTCTCGGTCCGTACTCCTTATGGTTGTACTTGGCTTTATGTTTGCCACGAACGATCGGAGCTTGAGACAGGCAGAGCATTTACAAAGACTATAGACAGCAAATATCTAAGACGAAATTAACGACTTTTCCTGCATCGAAAACCGATCTGTTCAATTTGCTTCAATTTCATTTTCTCACCATTAATTTTATTTAACGTAAGTTTCTTCAAATATTCTTTTGATCCCTTTTATCTCGTTATAATTTAGATTTCCAAATACTTTCATTATTCGTTGTTTATCAACCGTTCGAATTTGATCAATAGCTACCATTCCTTTCATTTCTTGAAATTCTATTTGTATTCGACTCGGATATTTCTTGAGTGTCGTTGTGAGAGGTGCTATTACAACCGTTCGTAGATTATAGTTCATCTCATTAGGTGATACTACAACACAAGGTCTTGTTTTCTTAATCTTTCTTCCTATGGTCGGATCAAGGTTTATTATTATTATTTCGTATTGGTTGATTTTCATTCCCACTTGACTCTTCTTCAAAAAATTCCTTTATCAACAATTCATCATCTCCATTTTTATGCATTTCTTTAAATGACTTGGCCCAATTAGTTCTAGGTTTTTTCAGTGGTTCAGTGATAATGTAATGCTCCTCCATTCTTAAGTGGACAAATTCGCCAATTTTATACTTTTCAAGTATGGTCTTACTCAAGCGGAGTCCCTTAGAATTGCCTATTTGTAAAACTTTTGCTTCCATTTTTCAATTTAACTATACAAAGTTGTTACAAAGTAATCACAACATCAAATTATTTTTAAAATTATTATTGGTGAGAACGGCAGTTGTATAGGCGAAGGCACGGCATTAGAATTCCTTCACCCGAATTAAAGCACAAATGTTAATAGAAATAAAAATGCTCAATTACTTTTTTCCGGTCAGCCGTGTTTTTACCAATACCGTGTTACCTGCCGTTTATTTCATTTTTGTCTGTCAATTATTTGTTTTAAGGCTTGTTCGATTGCTAAAATATGCCAACCACCATACACTACCATTACTTTATTATGTGTCTGCAATTGAGTTTCAATTTGTGTGAGTAAATATCTGTCACGAAATTCTTTTGATTTTCTCGTAACATCACAAAAATGATGTCGTCTGCTAAATGGTGCAAAGTCTTGTTGATTGATTGTGTCTATTGTAAACTCAGTTTGAAAATACTTTTTATAAAGTTTTTTGTAATAGTCAAATGTCTTTTCATTGTCTGTTAGTGCTATATTGTTCTTCACGTATTCCTTTTCAATAAAGTTGTTTACATAGTTTGAGTCTATTTCTCCTCTATATTGTCCAAACGCAAATGGGAAAACAAATCGTTCCGAACCAAAAAATAAAATTGCTTCTTCTTTTGAATAAGTCTGTGACAGTTCGTAAAACTCATTTCCAAATGGCTCATCTCCATTTATTGTTTTAATTCCTACTTTGTCCGCTAAATATTTTTCAAGTCCAAGTTCTGCGTCCATAGCAATAGCAAAGTTTCTATTAGGATAAGTTTTATGCAAATTGCCACCTTCATTAATAATAACTTCTGGATTAAATTCGTAGAAAAGTCTTTCAATACTATCAAACATTGGATTCAGCGTGTCTCTTGAGTGCATTGTCCCGATAACAAGGAGTTCTTTGCTTCCTTTTTTGAAGGTTAAGATATATGGATCTCTTGGCATTTTGCCCAAACTATCCACCTTGATATCAAGATAGGATATGAGTTTGTAATCGTCATTCGGTTTTGTCTTACAACTAAAAATAGTCATGAACATTATCAGAAATAGTCCTATTGTTAATTGTCCTTTTGTCACTGTTGAGTGTCTCGTTAAAATAGCAGGTAATCGGGTTACGCAAGTGAATTTCACCCCTGCGTTCCCACGGAACTGTACGTGAACCTCTCGATTCATACAGCTCTTCCTGTTCTTAAATCGCTGACAAATATAGTCATGGTTGTACCAATCTTCTATGTGCAAAAAGTGCAGGATTGTCTCGGTAGCGCTTATGTAACCAACGCCATGACGCATACTTGTACATGCCTTTTTCCCATTTATCCCATTTCAACAATCGGTGATTAAGTTGATTCCTGACATCCCTCTTGCCAGCTTCCCAAAATTTATGGAAGTATTTTATGGTGCCTTCAATTAATGGATTAAGCCCTCTTGCTAATTCCTCAATCGGTTTGCGCCGCTTGTGAAGTTCCATTGCTCTGAATTTTTCCCTAATGGCTAGATTGGAAGCAATGCTTACAAATGTTCTGGGTAATAATATCCGACGACCTTCAATCTCTCGCATCACAGGCATCCCGTTTCCAACATCTGCAGCATAAGGCGGTTTGAAAACTCTCACGGAAAAGCGTCTTCGGAAGGCTTCTGAATCTAGAATTCTCCAACTCAATTTCCATTTCTTCCATCAGTTTAAAAGCTTTCAATCACTCGGTTCTTAGTGACTAATTCAAGTCACACACGTAAACGCATTGACGCCGTACGGCGAATTGCTGTTCCGTCACCCCGGTTTGTGGTTGTATTTAGGAACCGAATTTCCCAAACTTATCGAAATGCAGCCGGCAACACTAAGAGCGTAGCAAAAAACTGTCGGCGGGTTAGTTGCAAGTCCAGCCTAAAAACTAAAGATTGCAATTGGTTTACTGTTGATTGTTATTGCGTCCGCTCCGTATTGCGCAAATGCAATGTTGGTGGTAGTTGTTTTTTAGTTTGCAATTTTCGTTAACCATTGTTTCATATATTTTAAATGCACAGGCTTTCTGCCACCTGTATATAAACTATGGTTTGCGTTTTCATAAATTTTGAAGTATAAATTATTGCTTTGATTGGAAGCCTTGACGAGTGTCATACTTTTATCTACTTCAATTAATTGGTCGCTTTGTCCCCATATAAATAATGTAGGAACTCTCAAATTCCTTGTAAATTCAGTGAAATTAATGTCCAACTTAGTTTTATACCACTTTGCCCATTGTCCATTTTCATGTACTGGTTGTCCTAAGATTTCAGTAAACCATTCTTCATTTCTAAAACTATTAAACAAGTTGATGTAATCACTATATCCATTGCTTGTTCTAACAAAGTCATTCAATAAGTCCTGCAGTTTCATCAAGTCGTCCATTTTCTGTTGACTAACATTTGAAAACCTCTTAATACTTTGAGATTTTACAAATTTGTTCTGTTCAGCAAAAGTCATTGCCGTAAATGATTGTGCAATTACAAAATCAACCTCTTTGCTCTCAGATGCAGCCCATACAACAACGTTACTTCCTTCACTGCCACCCCAAAGTCCAATTTTTGAAATAGTTGTGTCTGAAGTGAAGTGGTGGACAATAGATAATACATCGTCTTTAAGATATGAAAATGGAACAGTCAACCAATTACCCGTTGAACTGTCACAACCTCTTTTATCATATGTAATTACAGAAAATCCAATACTACAAAATTCTTTTGTGAGTAGCTTATAATATTCATTCTGTCTGTTGTCGTTGCCCGAACCGTGAACTAAGATTATAAGGGACGAATTTTTTTGTCCAACTGGTTTGGTCAAAGTAACAGCAAGTCTTGCACTATCTTGGGTAGTAATCTTGAAATTTTGTTGAATTGTCTTTACTCCTTGTCCACAGCCGCAAAGCACAATGTTCAGAAGAAACAACCAAATGAGATTAAATTTTGTCACTGTTTAATATTGAAATTAAGGTCGATCCACAATTCCCACCAATCGGGTCACGCAAGGGAATTTCACCCCTGCGTTCCAACGGAACTGTAGGTGAACCTCTCGATTCATACAGCTCTTCCTGTTCTTAAATCACCGACAAATATAGTCATGGTTGTACCAATCTCCAATGTGTAAAAAGTGCAGGATTGTCTCGGTAGCGCTTACCTAACCAACGCCATGACGCATACTTGTTCATGCCCTTCTCCCATTTAAGACATTTCAACAATTTGTGATTAAGTTGATTCCTGACATCCCTCTTGCCAGCTTCCCAAAATTTATGGAAGTATTGTATGGTGGCATCAATTAATGGATTCAGCTCTCTTGCTAATTCCACAATCGGTTTGCGCCGCTTGTGAATTTTCATTGCTCTGAACTTTTCCCAAATTGCTAGATTGGAAGAAATGCTTACAAATGTTCCGGGTATTAATATCCGATGACCTTCAATCTCTCGCATCACAATCATCCCGTTTCCAACATCTGCAGCATAAAGCGGTTTGAAAACTCTTGCGGAAGAGCGACATCGGAAGGCTTCTGATCTAGAATTATCCAAATCTATTCCCATTTCTTCCATCAGTTTAAAAGCTTTCAATCCCTCGGTTCTTAGTGACTAATTCAAGTCACACACGTTTTGCGACTTTGCGTTCGGACGGGAATTTTACCACTAAATTTCTATACAAAGCACAAACGTTAACCCAACTACAAAACTGTCAAACGAAGCACTGCACATCACATTGTCATATAGCCCTTGTTTGCTACTCTGTCATCTAAGTGTTTGTTGTGTTCTTGTCAGAATACTTGTCGGCTGTGTGGTGTCCGATTGATTGCATTTTCTTTTGACTTTGCCTATGTGGATATGTGCAAGGTGGCAAAGGCTAATGTGAATGCACATGAGTGTATATATTTCGTATAATTGTTATCATATTATGTTGGTTAATAATTGATACGGGGAATGAGTTTCCTATTCCTCCATTTTTCTTTTTGTAGTTTGTGGATTTAATGTTGTCCGAAGCCATAAATATCCCAGTGTCCCTGCAACAAGCGAAGCAAGAAGAATTGCAATTTTTGATTGAGTGATTAGTTCAGAACTGTCAAACGCAAGTAGCGTAATGAAGATTGACATTGTAAATCCAATTCCTGCAAGAAGTCCAACCCCTAAAACTTGCTTCCACTTTAAGTCCTCTGGCAGTGCACATAGTCTAAGAGAAACGGTGATAAAACCGAAAAGAAAAATTCCAAGTGGTTTGCCAACTATTAGCCCTGTAAAAATTCCAATGCTGTTTGTTTGCGTTAAACCTGTCTGCCAACTGCTGTCAATGGGGATGCAAGTGTTGGCTAAAGCGAACAAAGGAAGAATGAAGAACGCAACAGGCTTATGAAGCCAATGTTGAAAAATATAGGAAGGAGATTTTTCTCCTCCGTCACCAAACGGAATTGCAAATGCTAAAAGCACTCCTGTAATTGTTGGATGAACACCAGAGTGCAACATAAAATACCACATTATAACTCCACCAATTAAATACGGAATTAGGTTGTGAACTTTCAGTCGGTTTAGAATGAGAAGCAGTCCAAAGATGCCTAATGCAATAAACAAGTCCGTAAATGCTAATGTACTCGTGTAGAAGATTGCTATGACAATGATCGCTCCCAAGTCGTCAATAACTGCAATGGCTATCAGTAAAACTTTAAGTGAGGAAGGAACACGATTACCCAATAGAGAAAGTATTCCAATTGCAAATGCAATGTCAGTAGCCATTGGAATACCTGCACCTGCTTGTGTCGCTGTCCCGAAGTTGAATAAAAGAAAAAGTCCTGCGGGCAGAAGCATACCGCCAATAGCTGAAAAGATAGGAAGTGAAGCCTTCGTACGACTTGAAAGTTCTCCGATGTAAATTTCCCGTTCTAATTCCAAGCCAATGAGTAAAAAGAAAATGGACATTAGTCCGTCATTAATCCAATGCGTTAAACTATGTCCGCCAATTTGAAAATGCCAAACCTTCAAATAACTTTCTTGAAGAAAAGAATTTGCAATCCAAAGTGAAACCGCAGTGCAAGCAATTAAAAGGATGCCTCCCGCCTTTTCGCTTTCAAAAAACTCATTGAATAACTTAGTGAGCTTCATTTTTGTTTGTTGTCAATAGTCCTAACATCATTACAATAACTGAAAGGGTAATTGTTTGTATGATTAAAGATTTGTTTACGATTGAAATATTTTGTTCGGGTAGAATAGCTAAGAAAAGCAAAATTGTAATTAGTCCTCTTGGTGCTATAAATAAAAGCGGGGATGCTTCCAATTTTGAAAGTTTAATTGCAATTAACCTGACTACAATAATTGAAAACAAAATTGCGGCCGCCCAAGGAATTGTTACAGGGTTTAATATTTCATTTGCCTCCATTAAAAAACCAAACAGCATAAAAAATAATGCACGAATTAGGAATGTTGCTTCCACTGTAATCTCCTTAAACTTCTTAACTTCTCTATCTAATTTTTCGGGTCTTAATCTTTCAATCCATTTAAACCTTTTCATTTCGTCAAGATTACCAAGAAATAAACCAAATACAAGTATGAAGATTAAGCCTGGCAAATGATAAACTTTAGAAACTGCATAAATGAGAATGACCATTAAGATAATAGGGGTATAAGTGATGTGATGTTTAATGCGACTTAGCAGAAATGAAAGTCCTAAAACTGCAATAAAGGAAATGACAACAATGAGAATCAATTCCATGGCAAAATTGCCAAATGATTGTGCATTGATAATTTCATTAAGTGCAATAAAATTAAAAAAAAGCACACCGAAAATATCGGATAAACTACTTTCGTAAATGATAAACTCCTTGCTAAATACAGAAAGATTTCTAACACTTGGAATGGCAATAGCACTGCTGATAACACAAAATGGAATTGCATTTACTAACGCTATTTTATAGGAAACCTGTTCAAAATATTGAAAAGCAAATGCAAAAAGAAAAGCCAATACAAACATTGGTATGAGTGCATTGAGCAATGACTTTTTAATTACATTGAATTTGGATCTATTTAGTTCAAGTTCCAACGAACCTTCCAATACTATTAGAATTAAACCGATTGTTCCAAATATCGGCAACAGTGAATTTAAGTCAGGAATGCGTAATTGAAAGAAATCAGTTGATTGTCTGACAGTCCAACCTAAAAGCAGAAGCAGAATAACAGCAGGAATTTTTGTGAGAGGTGAACTAATGTCAAAGATATATGCCAGTAAAAGCAACAAACAAATAGTAATGATGATAGTAATGGTCATATTTTATTTAGTCAGGTTAAGCAGTTCGGCAAAACTTTGTTCATTCAGTATTATGTCCGCATGATGGTTTAGCAATTCGTCTTTTGAACAAAATGCAATACCAAGCCCTGCTTCTTTAATCATGCAAAGGTCGTTCAAACTATCGCCAATGGCAATACAGTTTTCTTTTTGGATGGTATATTTTTCAAGAATGCTTAACAATGCGTTGGTTTTGCAAAGTGAATGCTTGCACAAGCTTTTTGCATTGCTGACAAAAAAGGAAGGGATTTTGACTTCACCAGTGCAAATACTTTTTGAAAATTCCAGTTCATTAGAAAGTGAAAAGTCCATTCCAAGTTTGTTTTTAATTTGGTTGGTAATGCAGTCGTAACTGTCGGAAATAATACCAACAATATAGTCCCGTTCTTTTAACTGTCTGATTATTTCTTTGGTTCCTTCTATTATAGGAATGCTATCAGCAATTTCAATGAGCTCACTGATAGCTCTTCCTTTTAGAAGCGTGGCAATTCGCTTTGTGAGGATTATAACATCTGTTTCGGCAGAACGAATGTTCATTAATTCCTTTTTGAAATTGAATTTCTCGGCACAAGTATCAATGAAACGACCATTCAAAAGTGTGTTGTCCATATCAAATACTACCAATTTGCTAAGTGTGCTGAGTTGGTTATCTAAAGCAAATTCCATTTGCGAACGGATTTCGTTTAGCACACCAAGTTCTTCAAAATTGTAATGAGGATTTTTTGAAGATGCCGCTTTCATAATAATTGTCTGTGCAACTTCTTTGCTCATTTTTCCAAGTGCCTGCCAAGGTTTACTTTTATTTTCAATGTAGCCAATCTCAACTTCTTTCATCCGCACATTCATCAGGTGCATATCTATGAGTATGCCAATGTCCACGCCGTAATCGTCACGAAAATTTAATTGCTTAAAGAGGGATTTTTTACCGGCAATCATTCCGCTAAGTGGTTGATTGAATCTAAGTAGTTCAGGAAAGAATATGCTCATCAATGGTTTAGCGGCAAGTTCTGTTACCCTTCCGGCATTTCGGCTAAAAGAAGATTTTACAAAATCAACTTCCCCATTGAGGATAGGGTCGGTAAGTAGTTTAATGGTGTAATGCGGGTATGGGTCTATATCACCGTCAAGAAAAGCGATGATGTCGTTACCCGCACAAAGCACACCGTCTTTCATAGATGCTCCTTTGCCAAGTTTGGTGCTGGTGATAACTTTTGCTCCGTTTTCCTGTGCAATAGAAACGGTTTTGTCAAACGACTTATCGTCCACAACAATCACCTCTGTTACATGTGGTTGTCCCTTTGCAAAGTTCACAACGCTGGCAATATTCTCCTCTTCATTAAGTGTCGGTATAATTACAGTTATCATTGGTCTGTCATCTGTTTTATATTTACCGTCAAAGGTAAAATTTTACGCTGTCAATCTTTTATGAAATACAGTCTTTGTGCGTTGAGCAAAGGCAAATGTGAAGCAACTGAAGGCTGGGTTTGTGGTTTGGCATTGCTTCTCTTTTGCTTTTGCGAAGAATAGCTAAACGGCTTTGCCGGATTTTTACTGTCGTTTGTTGTCCGCGCCAATCATGTTTGATGGCAGCAGTGTCGCCCCGCAGTTGCCGCTAATCGGATCACACAAGAGAATTTCAGCCCTGCGTTCCCACGGAACTGTACGTGAACCTCTCGATTCATACAGTTCTTCATGTTCTTAAATCACTGACAAATATAGTCATGGTTGTACCAATCTCCAATGTGCAAAAAGTGCAGGATTGTCTCGGTAGCGCTTGAGTAACCATGGTACTGACGCATACTTGTTCATGCCCTTCTCCCATTTAAGACATTTCAACAATTGTTGATTAAGTTGATTCCACACATCCTTCATACCAGCTTCCCAAAATTTATGGAAGTATTTTATGAAGCTTTCAATTATAGGATTGAGTTTACTTGCTAATTCCTCAATCGGTTTGCGCCGCTTGTGAATTTCCGTTGATCTGAATTTTTCCCAAATTGATAGATTGGAAGAAATGCTTACAAATGTTCCGGGTATTAATATCCGATGACCTTCAATCTCTCGCATCACAGGCATCCCGTTTCCAACATCTGCAGCATAAAGCGGTTTGAAAACTCTTGCGGAAGAGCGACATCGGAAGGCTTCTGATCTAGAATTATCCAAATCTATTCCCATTTCTTCCATCAGTTTAAAAGCTTTCAATCCCTCGGTTCTTAGTGACTAATTCAAGTCACACACCGTTCGAGACTTGCCGCAGGGCTTGAATTGTTATTGTGTCCGCCCGGCACTGAAGCCGATTAGAATTGCTGTTGCTGAAGTTAACAATTAAAAACCAAATAGAATTTGGTCAAGCCCGATATTAGCTGATAGTAGTACAACTGCCGATTGATATTCCGTCCGCCAGCCTTGCGGAAAACCTTTTGTTGTTCGAAGCCTTTTACTTTATCTCTAATTCTTTTAATCTATTTTTAGCTTCTTCCATATCAGAGTTTAGTTCAAGTGTCTTTTTATAGAATTTTATGGCTTCTTCTTTTCTGTTCAAACTCAAATAAATATTTGCCATTGACAGTGCCACAAAATCCTTATCAGGAAACTCTTGAACATTAAGCTCTGCAATTATTCTTGCATCATCATATCTTTTCAAACTAAGTAGTTTTTCGCCGAGATAATACATTTGGAGCCAATCTGTGTAATAATGAACTGTATCAGATTTCATTTTTTTATATTCTGTTACAGCCTTTTCAGCATTAAAACTTCCGATTATTATTTCCATTTTTATATGTATCGGCTCTTTTAGAATGACAGGCTTGTTGTAAAGCACTTTTAATAAATTCTTAATAATTCCAAAAAAATCTGTTGGAGCGCTGTTACATAAAATTACTGCCATGCTGTTTGTTTCAGGTATCCTAATCATGAACGAAATAAATCCTTCAGTAGAACCTAAATGATAATTGGCAGTAACACTGTCTGTTGTTGTATATCGAAAATTTTGATTAAACCAACCATATCCATAACGTGCTGGCCTCATTCCGGGTGTAAACATTTCATTGGTTAATTCTTTGTTTAGTAAAGAATTGTTTGAAAGGGCCAAATGAAATTTAAAAAGATCTTCCACAGTAGTGTAAATATCACCCGTTCCCATGGTATTAGATTGGTCTCTAAAATCAGCACTTAGATAATTGCCCAAACGATAGTCGTAACCAGAAGCTCTTTTTGTTACAATTTTTGTATGTAGATAAGAGCCTGAATTTTCCATTTTGAGTTTATCAAAAATCTCATCTTTCATTGCTTGTGCATACGGTTTTCCCGTTATTTTTTCAATGATGTATCCCAAAGTGAAATAACCCCAACTACTATATAAATACTTTGTGCCTGGGGTAAAAGCAATTGCAAAATCCTGATATATTCTTAAATACTCTTCCCTGGTGAAACTTTGTCGGCTAATTCTTGGAAAAAAGTCTTTGATGACGTCGTAATTGGGAATTCCCGAGGTATGGCTAAGCAATTGCCTGATAGTAACTTTTGCAGCAGGTTTATTTTTAAATTCAGGCAAGTAATCTTCTACAGTTTTATCTAAACCTACTAGCCCTTTTTGTACAAGTATTAGCATTAAAGTAGCAGTAAAAGGTTTTGAGATAGAGCCAATCATAAATTTTGTGTCTGTGGAATTTGGTATATTCCACTCTCTATTTGCCAAACCAAAAGCTCCTTTATAGATTATTTTACCATCTTCAGCAACCAATACTGCACCGTCAAACATATTAAAGCTGTGGTAAGTATTCATTATGTCAGACAGCTTTTCCTTTTTACTTTGAGCAAGCAAAATCTGTCCAACGATGAGACATAAAATTAATAAAGCACTTCTCCTTAAAAACATATTTACCTGTCAATTTAGAAGTTTGCAATAAGGTTTCGCAAAACGGGCGCATGGGCAATGTGGTGGCGAGCGTTGGCTTTGTGGGTTGGGCTTTCGCCGCTATGTGCGACCATGATTTGTTTTCGGTTTTATTGTATTTGAATTATTGCTTTTACAAGCCTAAAAATTTAATATTGTAACGGTGACCCAACCACCTTCATATCATGTTCCATAAAGGGGTCGAGTCCTGCGGGCAGTTGTATATTGCCTCCGATGGAGCGGAAAAAGTCCTCCATTTTTCCGGCGGGCTGGAAGAAGAACAGAAGATTGCCGGAGTCCTCTAATTGCGCCCAGGTATGCGGCACTGCCCTTGGCAGAAAAATCATGTCGCCCGCACCGAGCCTGAATTTTTCGTCGCCACACTGGAATAGGTACGTCCCTTCGGCAACGTAGAACACTTCATCCTGGTAGAGGTGTAAATGCATGGGCGGGCCGCCCATTTCGCTGCCGTGGTACTCGAAAACGGACAGTTCACCGCCTGTGTCTATGCCGGAAACCTTGATGTCATTGGGACTTATGCCATTGATAATGGTACTTTCCCCGAAGCGGCCCTGGCCGGCGCGCACTACGAACCCCTTGCTCAGTTGCGATGCAACAACATGTTTTTCCGTGGCGGAAATGGCGGGTCCATGGTTGGCGATGCCGCTGGTTTTGCCCAGTTCCTCGTACTGTTCGCGGGTACCCTTACCTTCCAGTTCGGTCAGCCGTAAAAAAAACTCTTCCATTTTCCCAGCAGGTTGCAGGAAGTAGAACATCTTGCCCCGGTCGCTCATTTGCACCCAGGTATGCGGCACCGTTCGGGGTAGGAAAATCAGGTCACCCGCCTGTAGCATCTGCTTTTCTTCGCCCAATTGAAACACATATTCGCCTTCCAGGACAAAAAACATTTCATCCTGAAAAAGGTGCGAATGTAACATCGGGCCCACTTTTTCCGTGCCGAGGTAGTAAAAAGTCGAGAGCATGCCCGCCGTGTCTTTGGTCGAAACCTTGAGGTCGTTGGGATTCACGCCGTGAAACGGTGTCGGCTGGTGAAAACGACTGTCGCCTGCTTTTACGACAAATGCTTTGGCGGCCCTATTCCCTGTCCACCTGTTAGTTGAACAGGCAAAAGCCGGAAAGGATAATAAAGAAGTGAGGATGAAATCTCTGCGTTGCATAATAGCGACAATTTAGCGAATGTGCATTTATTATTACCGAGAACGGTTTAGTTTACACGCAGTGCCGGGCTATGAAGACAATTTATTTTTAGCGTTACGCAATGCAGGCATTGCGATGTGCACAGTGTTATGACCAGTCATATTTTAACTCTTTAATTTTTGAAAATTCTTTTTTGTTAAGTTTCCTTTCTTGTTCGAGGTCATAATCATTTTGTAACCCTAACCAAAAATTTGCTGTGTTTCCAAAATATAATGACAACCTCAAAGCAGTATCAGCTGAAATACTTCTTTTCCCTTTAATTATTTCAGACATCCTTGTTTGTGGCACAAGTATTTCTTTAGATAACCTGTACATGCTGATTTCCATTGGATCTAGGAATTCCTTTTTAAGGACCTCACCCGGGTGTATATTCTTTAATTTTGTCATTTTAGTGGTAATCTATAATTTCTACATTAGATGCATTTGGACTATTCCATTCAAAAATAATTCTCCATTTCTCGTTAATTCTAATGGAATACATTCCCTTATATTTTCCTTCGAGTTTTTCCAATCTATTCGCTGGCGGAATACGCAAATCATTGATATTGTGAGAATTATTTATCATCCTAAGTTTTCGGCGCGCGGTTTGTTGAATATTTATGGGGAGCTTTTGAGATACAAAACCTTTCCATATCTGCTTCGATTCCTTATCTCCAAAACTTAAGATCATAATAATGCTTCACAATACTAACGCACAAAGATATTGTTTTGTTTCAAATCAAACAAAATTTTATGATTGCGCATAACGTCCGGGCTATAGGCAGTGGCGGTTCAATGCACTTATCTTTCTATCTAACGGAATCTGTTTCAAGGTAGTGATCTATGGGTTAACAGTTATCCGCCATTGACTATAGCCGATGTTATAAGCACTTGTTCCACTTAGTTGTCTTCAAATGAATATGATCCAAGAAGAATTTTTGACGATAGCTTTTTTGAGGGAGATCCTGTTTGATTGTCTCTTTGATAGCTTACTTTGTAAGCACTTATACCATCCTTCATTTTATTGTAATGAATGGTGGGAATCGTATCAGAATTAGTATCCCATTCAATTGAGGTTAAATAGTTAATCTCCAGTCTATTATCCCTAAGTATTCTAGCATACCAAAGTGTTTCCCCAAAATCTCCACCTTCTCCACCATTAGTCTTTCCCACCAAAAATTGTTTGCCTTTTGAATTCGTTAGTTCTAGAATCTCAACACTTGAATATTTCGTGGCAAATGATGTTTTGAAGTAATCAATAAATTCAAAAGTATCTGATTCAGATGTCTTCCATCTTGTCAAAATAGTTCCTTCACTGTCAACGTGAAACCTGAATGGAATTATGACCGTATCACCAGAAAAAGCATATTTAATAACAGTATCATTTTCTTGTTCAGGGATTATATAATTGAATATGAAAAAATTAGTCTGGGTGAATCCATAAATCTTATTGAAGAATACGAATGCTGAATCATTAATAAAAACCAGTGTATCAAGTATGAACCCGTTATTGATCATTTCAGATTTCCGGATTTTACCAGAAAACAAGTTTATTGTGTTCTGTGGCAAAAGAGATGGATTTACACTGATAAAATTCTCCCAACGATTTCCAGGACCTGAAATATAATTTACTGTTGGCTGAATTGTGACGTTTGGGATGGTATCAAATACAGTTGGACTTGGAGAAGGGGTTGAGCTTGTATTGGATTGTTTACATGAAATATGTAAAATGGTAAGTGTTACAAGTAGACATATTTTTGTTCTATTCATTATTATATCGTCCTAAAATATCCGATTACTTATAACGTCCAAGTACATGCGATGGACGAAGCGATAGCAAGTCTAGCGTCATGTACAATGTTGTGTGTAGTGTTTTCATTGTATTAGTAATTCCTTCAATTCTTTAAAATTTCTTGGTAATTTCTGCTTATCGCTTAATTCAACTTCTCCTTCATACTTTGTAAATAGAAATAAAGGAATTGACAACTTAAGTTTATGTTTTATTGCAATTTCTGGATTATTGATTTTCTTTATAACAGCGTCTAATTTAAAATCATCTACACCACATGTTTGCAATTTATCAATAATAGAATCCACGACTTTTTTACCTTCATCTTTATTAAGTTTATCAAGTTCATCTATTAATTCTTCAAATGACTTATCTGGCAAATAACTTTTTAGCCATTCTAATATTTTATTTGAGTTACATAGTGAGGCTATCTCAACGTTCAAGTCATCCAATTTTGAAAGAACATCATTGATATTTGTGGATAATTGTTTTGAATTTGATTCTTCAATTGCTTGGCTAATTACTTGGTAAAATTCTATAACCATTGATAGCCAGTTCTCGACTAAATTCAAATAACTGACTTCTAAATCAGAATTGCCAGACTCTAATAGTTTATCCTGTTTAATTCTAAGCCTTTCCTCAGCAGCAACAATCAACTTGTCTTTATCATAGTTCTCTTTCTTTATTTCAACTTTTGACAAGGTTAAAATATCATTGGTCATTCTTACAAGAAATTTGAGCAGTTCATCTCTACTTCTTGTTTTGAATGAGGACAAACCCAGATATTTGTTATGCTTTGGTTCGATTAAAAAGATATTCATAGGAATCTTTCCTCTTAATCTTTCTTTAAGTTCTTTAAACCTTCCCACATTCGGCATTGCTTTAAGCCATTTTTGAAAAGTGGTGTATAGAGAATCTAAATCCCTTTCATCTAAATCAGGTGGCGGATTTATGGGTTCTAAATAGGTAAGTAATTCTAATCGATGGTCGTCAGTAAATTCTTTATTATCTACTGTTCCATTTTCTATAAAATGCTTTACAATTCTATCAAAGATGTGTCCTCCAATGTCAGGTCTTCCAAAACTTTCAATTAGATAATCTAAATAGTCTTTTATTTCATCCATTCCGTTCTCTTCTCCTAAGAAGGTTTCAAGAGCATGAGCAAAATACTTTACATTGTTTAGAATTTGAGAAGGAATAAAATCAAACTCCTTTTTATCAAAATTTCCTAATTGAGCTACTTTTCTGTGAGTATCACAACAATCAGGAAATTTTTCAAACCAATTTGATTCCATGCTCGAAATTGAATTCAAAAATGGTTCAGAATCTCTAAATGCATTGTTGCTGTCATACCCTATTAATGCATAGGATTGAAACGGATGTTTGAAAATAAGACCACCTTCAATCTTAAACATTGGACCTATCTTGCTTATTTTGGAATATTTTGAATCTTCTTCTTTCATTTAGGTTATTGGTACTCTTTTTTTTTCATTACACACAACGGATGGCTTGCTGCCGTGCGTTGGCTTTGCGGGCTGGCTGTTCGGCGGCATGGACAGCAAGCCTTTGTTCGTGGTGATTTCTTCTTAGCAAAGTTACCATGCATTAAACTATCCCCAATTATACAAGTCTAATTCACTCAAATCATTTTTTGAGCAATGAAAAAAAATTTACATGTTTTCATGGTGGCGTTTTCCCTGATTTTTCACAATTCCACCGCCCAAACCTTCAACGAAATCCTCGGCAGACCAACCAATAAATCGATGACAATCAGCGCGTTATTCAGTCAGGTCGTTGAGGTGAAATTTGAGTACGGAAAAACCCCGGGGAATTTCACAGCCCAAACTTCCACGTTCACGAGCCTGCCAGAAACGCCCGTCGTCACCGATTTGCAGCCGCTCGAAGCCAATACCCGCTATTTTTATCGGACGGTTTACCGGCAGCCCGGCGCGGCAAATTTCAAATTCGGGGAAATCCGAACCTTTCACACCCAGCGCGCTCCGGGGGAGAAATTCACCTTTACCATCGAAGCCGACGAGCATCTCTACGACAAAAAAGGCATCCGCAGCCTCTACCAAATCTGCCTCACCAACCAAGCCCGCGATTCTGCCGATTTCATGCTTTCGCTCGGCGACACCTTCGGCGACGACCACACGCCGCTCGAAACCACAAGCGAGGACATGCGAGAACTGCACCTCGACTACCGCCAATACCTCGGTCAACTTTGCCATTCATCGCCGTTTTTCTTTTGTCTTGGCAACCACGAGGGCGAAAGCGGTTATTGGCTTGACCAAACGCCACCTGACAACATCGCGGTTTATGGCACCAACTGGCGGAAATTTTACTACCCGAATCCCTATCCTAATGATTTTTATTCCGGAAACAAGACGCAAGAGCCTTACGGCATTGGGTACCCAGAAAACTACTACGCTTTCAAATGGGGTGATGCGCTGTTCGTCATACTCGACGTTTACCGCGACTGTGATGTAGATGAAAAACCAAAAAACTGGGATTGGACACTCGGTAAAACGCAATACGAATGGTTGAAAACCACCCTCGAAACAAGCAATGCCACACACAAATTCGTATTTGCTCATCATAATCGAGGGCAAGGTCGTGGAGGCATCGAACCAGCACGCGGGTATGAATGGGGTGGCTATGGCAACAATGGCAATGGCGCGTGGGAGTTTGACCAAATGCGCCCTGGTTGGGCAATGCCAATTCATCAATTGATGGTTGCCAATCATGTGAACATCTTTTTTCAAGGGCACGACCACCTCTACGCCCTGGAAAAAATGGACGGTCTAGTCTATCAGGAAGTGCCTATGCCTAGTGACACGAGTTACGAAATCGGCGTGCTTGCAAATGCCGACGCTTACACCGACCTCACAATTGACGGGTCCGGTCATCTGCGCGTCACGGTTGACGAAACTTGTGTGACTGTGGATTATGTTGCCGCCTACCTGCCTGAGGATACGCTTGGCGTGCATAAAAACCGGGAAATCCGTCATACTTATAAAGTAGGTGCATGTGCGACATCGACCGAAGGAGGAGACCAATTGGTTGACAGTCCTATTCTTGGAATTTTCCCAAATCCCGCAAAGGAAAAACTGACCGTCAAGGCAAAAAAAATCACTGCCTTCGACCGAAAGATTGACATATACAATTTGCAGGGCCAATTGGTTAGGTCGGGAGTTTTGAGTTCCGGGGCAGAAATTTTAGAAATAGATTTGGCGGGTATGTTTTCGGGGGTTTATACGGTTCGTTTTTCGGATGGACAGTTTTCCGGTATGAAAAAAATTATGGTTTTCAAAAATTGATTTTCCCATGCATATAAAATACGCTCTTATAGCGTCTGTTTTTGCAATCATTTTCCCCTACATCGCTGTGCTTGCACAGTCAAACGGTTCTATCACCCAAGGCAAAGGCACGACAACCGTCGCTGACCTGCTGCCCAGTTGCCCTAGCAATCACATCACACCGCTCGGCATGATTGCTTCGTCTGACAGTAAAATGTGGGTTGTACCGGCCGAAACCAATTTCCTAATTGGCCCAAAATGCACAGATTTGTACAACACCTGCATCGGCGTGACTCCGGCGAATCTCGCGGCAGCTAATTTATCAGGAGTTCCTGTCGTGGAAATTGACCACGATGGTGAGGTCATAACAGGATTTTTATTTTCGGATAACTATTTTGAATTGTTTGTCAATGGTGTATTGGTGGGTATTGACCCGATTCCGTTCACGCCTTTCAATTCCTGCGTTGTGAAATTTAGGGTAAAAAAGCCCTATAGCCTCGCAGTGAAATTAGTAGATTGGGAGGAAAACCTAGGTCTAGGTTCAGAAATCAACAATGGCAGCAATTTTCACCCAGGCGATGGTGGCTTCATCGCCCAATTCAGCGACGGCACAGTGACCGACGCCTCTTGGCGAGCACAAACTTTTTACATTGCCCCGATTCAGGACCTAAATTCTGTAGTAGAAATGCCAGATGGCACACACTCTACCGTAAGAGCCACCACTTCACCGACTTGCGACGCAACCTGCTACGGTATTCACTACGACGCTCCAGCAGACTGGATGAATCCGAATTTCGATGCTTCGGCCTGGCCTTCGGCCTTGCTTTATACGGCAGCGCAAGTGACAAATCAAGCGGCTTTTAAAAATTTTGAAACGACCGCTTGGGCAAACGCCCGCTTCATCTGGACTTCTAATTTGATTTTGGACAATGTGGTTTTGGCTCGGAAAACTGTGGGTCTAACGGGTACTTATGACCTCAAGAACCGCCAAAGCATCCGTGTAGAAAATCCTTTTTCAGATAAAATCAGTCTGTTTTTTGAACAGAACATTCGCAATTTGAGCCTGAGTTTATTGGATTTATCAGGTCGGGAAGTTGCGCATTGGAGTGAAGTTTCAGTTTTTGTTGGGCAAGAAACGAAATTGACATTACCCGAAAATCTGCCTGTCGGGCTTTATATTTTACAACTTCAAGATAATGAAAGCAGCCTTTCGTTCAAGATGATTCACCGCAATTTTTAATTTTAAAAATTAGAAAAATGTTAAAAAAATCCACACTCCTCTTACTTATTGCAATTGCGTTTTGTACCAATACTTTTGGTCATAACCCATTAGCAAGCGACGCTCCCCTCCGCGAATTCCTTCTAAAAAACAATCGCCACCTCCATGCCTCATTCTTAATGATGCGCCAGGATAGTGCATTTCTGGAAACCGAAAACAACACAATTAGGGCTTTCCAGATCAACGATTTTTCAAAAAATGACCAACAATTTTTCGATGCAAAAATGGCGGAGATAGTCCAAATTAACCAGCCCAGTGCATCAAAAACTGTGCAATTTGCTACAAATCAAAATGTTTCTAAAACGAAAAATGGCAGTTGGACTTTGCTTTTGCTCTGCCTCGTTCCGTTTGTAGCCGCATTTCAGATTTTCAAAAAAAGCAAAAAATGGTCGCTGGCAACTGTACTCTTCGGTGCGGTAATTTTAATGAGTTTTAATGCGGGGAATATCTTGGGTACTGACCCACATTTCCTCGATGCTGCCTTCCAGCCTTTCAAACCACATGTGGCGACACACTGGGACGCAAATTGGTTTTATGTAGAATCAAATGGCATCCCAACCACTCACTTGATGATGACAGGCATCACCAAGTGGCAACAACAAGTGCCGATTCCGCAATGCTACACCGGTACGAACGCATGGCAAATTCCGCTCAATCCAACACTTGCGGCGCAACCCGTCCCGGTCAATGACCAACATTTTTTGCGTGGTGCGGTGGCAATTGCTGCCAACGGTATCCCTATTTTCAATCCCCATACTAATACGGGCGTAGATGCTTTTCTTGATGGTCAACTCGACCAATGGGGTGGACACAGCGGACGTGCCGACGACTACCATTACCACATCGCGCCCCTGTTTTTGGACACTCAAACAGTTGATATTCTTCCGATTGCATTCGCTTTAGATGGATTTGCGGTGTATGGCAGCCAGGAACCTGACGGTTCTCCCATGCTCCCACTTGACGCCAATCACGGGCATTTCGATGCGATGGGTGTGTACCATTATCATGGTACGCCGGAGGCTCCATATATGATAGGCAATATGGTTGGACAGGTGACTGAGGATGCTACTATGCAAATCATCCCGCAAGCACGCGCTCAGCCTGTGCGTCCCTCGCTTACACCGCTCAGTGGTGCGACCATTACCGATTTTCAAAAGAACGGTAACTTAAACGGTTTTATCCTGACCTACACTCGTAGCGGGCAGACCTACAAAGTGGATTATTCATGGACTCCGGCTGGCGTTTACACTTACAAATTCATCTCGCCCAATGGCACGACCATGGAAACTTATAATGGGCAGCCACCCTGCACCTCGCTTGTTTCTACCTACGATTATTTTGAAAAAACGGTGGATGTAGCAGTCTTTCCTAATCCGACGTCGGCCAGTTTTTTTCTGAAAATCAATGGCTCAGAAAGGGTGAGTTTACGTAGCATTTCAATTTTTCAGATGAACGGGCGGCTGGTTTTTCAAAAAGAAAACCCCGGGGACTATTTTGAAATTAGCGGTTTAGCGGGTGGTGTTTATTTGGCGAAAATTCAATTTGAAAAGGGCGAGATCAGCCGAAAAATTATTATACAATGAAGTTTCTTGTAAATAAATGGGTCATGTTTGTTGCATTGGTTTTGGTGTTTTCAAAATCAACTATTGGTCAAAACATTCCCAAATCTATGCTCCGTTTGCCCGACACCGGGCAGTCCCAAAGTTATACCAACATTCCTGGCGAGGATTCTGATTTTGAACAAAACCCACCATTTTTTATCATAAACGGCGACGGAACAGCCACCGATACCGTCACCGGGCTGATGTGGCAGCAAGCCGATGGTGGTGAAATGACCATCGAATCTGCTGAAACCTATTGTCAAAACCTAGCGCTCGGCGGTTATTCCAATTGGCGATTGCCCAATGCCCAAGAGGCGTTTTCCATACTCAATCACGGCAAACAAAACCCGCCACTCGACACGGCGATATTCCCTAAAACTGATGCAGAATATTGGTGGACGAGCGAAAGGCAGATTGGCAATTCAGCTAAAGTTTGGGTCACCAACGCTGGTGGGGGTATCGGCAATCACCCGAAAAGTGAGACTGTAAGCGCGGGTGGAACCAAGAAATTTCACATCCGGGCAGTCCGAGATGTGACTCCACCACCGCTGATATTAAGCCAATTCACTAATTTGGATAGTATCATATTGGATAATTTGACCGGATTGGAATGGCAACGTTTTGCTGTGCCGGACTCGATGACTTGGGAAAATGCTCTTGTTTTTGCTGAAAATTTTCAATTACAAGGCAAATCTGACTGGCGGCTGCCGAATATCAAAGAACTTGAATCTCTAAACAACGAAACACTCAGCCAACCTTCCATTGACATCAATTATTTTCAAAGAATCGATTCGAAAAAGTATTGGTCGAGTACGAGTTTGCCCAATCAGCAGGGACAAGCTTGGTTTATGGACACGCGGTTTGGCGTTATTTCACATGAATTGAAAACGGTAAAAAACAGTGTGCTTTGTGTACGCGGACATTCAGGCTTGAGAACAGCGGTTTCTTCTATTTCCGGAGCAGATTTTCGGGTATTTCCAAATCCGTTTTCTTCAAAAATTTGGGCAGAAATAGCGGAGTCAAATGAGGTTTTTCAACTACTTGACAACTTTGGGCACCGCGTTTTTTCAGGGAGAGACATTTCAGCACAAGACTTTTCCTGGCTGCCTGCAGGCATTTATTTTTTAACAATTAATGGAAAAAATGGGGTTGCAGTGAGGCTCCTTAAAATTTAATACAATGAAAAATCAATTTCTTCTCTTTGGCATCGGGCTGCTCTTTTTTATCATAAAAACTCAAGCTCAAAGCATCCAGCACGCTGAAATCCTCGGAAGGCCAACTGACAAAAGCATAACCGTACAAGCCGTATTTGAGGAAGCCGTTGAGGTCTGTGTCCGCTATGGTACGTCGAGCGGAAACCTGAATATGCAGACAACATGGCAAAATTTCTCTGCCGGTTCACCGGCAGAAATCGTGTTGTTGAACCTCGAACCTGACACCCGCTATTTTTACCAAATCTGCCACCGCAAACCGGGCGAACCGAACCCGACCTTGCGCCCGGAGTACAGCTTTCACACCCAGCGTTCTGTGGGCAGCACATTTACATTCGTCGTACAAGCCGATCCGCATTTAGATAATTTATCGGACACTGCGCTTTACCGTCGGTGTCTCCAAAACCAACTCGAAGATGGACCCGATTTTATGGTAGACCTTGGCGACATTTTCATGTCAGACAAGATGAAAAATGCCCAAAACCGGATCACCCACGACACAGTAACCTACCGTATACGCTACATGCGTGGTTTTTACGAAAGCGTTTGCCACTCGTTGCCCCTTTTTATGGCAATGGGCAACCACGAGGGTGAAGCAGGCTGGCAATTCAACGGCACAGCGGATAATGTAGCTGTTTACGGAACACTCGACCGTAAAAAATATTTTCTAAATCCCGCGCCTGATGGTTTTTACACAGGTGACGAAACGGAGCATCCTTTCATTGGTAAGCGTGAAAACTATTACGCCTGGCACTGGGGTGATGCGCTTTTCGTGGTACTGGACCCATACTTCTATACAAAACCAAAGCCCGATTCGCTAAATGGTTGGCGTTGGACACTAGGCAAAACTCAGTATGATTGGCTTAAAACAACGCTTGAAAACAGTCGGGCTACTTTCAAATTCGTATTTGCACACCAATTAATCGGTGGTGACCCACTTGGTCGCGGAGGCATTGAATTTGCCGACAAATATGAATGGGGCGGAAAAAATCTTGATGGTTCTGAGGGCTGGACGGCCAATCGTCCAGGCTGGTACAAACCTATCAAAGACCTGTTAACTGAAAATCGCGTGACAACGTTTTTTCACGGGCACGACCATTTTTTTGCCAAACAGGACAAGGAATGCCTTGTGTATCAACTTTGTCCGCAGCCGAGTTTACCTAATTTCGTCGGGCCTAATCAGGCAGACGACTATGGCTATTTTGCTGGGCAAATCCTCCCGAACGCTGGCCATTTGCGCCTGACTGTTTCGCCAAATGGGGTGAAAACGGAGTACGTCCGCGCCTATTTACCGAGTCAGGAAACGGCGACGCGGCACAACCGCGACGTATCGGCGACCTATTTTATCGGGGCTGAAAATTGCTACGATTCAACTTTGACGAGTTCGCCGGTGCTTTGGAATTCCAATTATTCCGATGAGTTGATTTACCCAAATCCCTCCTCCTTGGAAGTAAAAATCGAGTTTTCACTGGGGGCTGCCGAGCGGCTCGACCTTTCGATTTTTGATGAAAACGGGCGGCTTGTGCGGCAATTGATTTCCGGGGAGACGATTCCCACCGGGAAATTTCAAATCGTGTGGGATGGTCGTGGCGATGGCGGGCAGCGACTTTCGTCGGGTGTTTATTTTTATCGTATCATAGGAACCAAGTATGGCTCATTTGGTGGGAAAGTTATCTTAACTCATTGAGTGTTATTATTATATTTTTTTGTTTTTCTTACCACGAACGGTTGGGCATAGACGCTGCATCGCCAGCCGTCAAGCATCCAAAACTAGCAAATTAATATTTCATTACCGGAAGAAATAAAAAGAGAATGATTTATGATGCTTGGCGATGTAGTGTCTATGCCATGTTATCAGCATTTTGTTTCTCAGGTCAATATTGTTTAGTTAACTATTATTTGTGATACTTGAATAAACTTACCATCATTTGACTCTATTCTCAATAGATACATCCCCTTTGTCCAATCTGAAACGTTTAATATATATTGATAACCGATGGTAGGAGATAATTTTACGTCTTCTAGTATTCTTCCATTTATTTCACTAACTGTTAATTTCAAATCAGAATTGATTTTTTGATTACAAAGTAGACCAATATAGGTGCTTGAAGGGTTTGGATAAATAGAAAACGGTTGAATTGAAATAGAATTAATATCGGAGTTACCGACTGTATTTTGGCAGCCAGGTATAATACAACCGAATGAATCAATAAGAATTGCCCAAGATTTCCAAATAAAGTCTGGACGTCCAACTGCTTTTCCTACGCTGACATAAGAATGATAGGGTGTCGCTTTAACATCTATCAAGCCCGCATAACCAACATCTTCAGGTTTCCAATTAAGTGGAATAAAGTGCCTTGTCCATAAACTATCTCCTTGATCATTTGTCTTAAAAATATAGCTGTCATTTTGATAATTATCATCTCCTACAACCACGTAAGTGCCATTAATTGGATCATAATCTCCCCCGAAAAGATTATGCTGTTGATCTGGATTAGACACATCGGGTGAAAAATTAATCGCCCAATTCATATTAATGAATTCGGAATCATAAGAAAAAACATACGGAAAAGAATGCCAACCAGGGAAGTAGCTCAGTGCACTGAATATCCAATTATTATTGACGTCCCGTTTTACAGACATATTCTCTGATAAGAAAAAACCAACTGATTTGTCAGGTATACCTCTGGCTAGATTAAATGTTAATATTTTTCCCGCTGAATTAATTCGCATAAAAAAAGGTTTTGTATCAGGTGATTGACTATTATCATTTCGTTTCCGCGAGTCACCAATAAGTATAAAAGTTGAATCAGTTTCAGATTCTAGATAGCAATTATAATTGTCTCTTCCATTATCATCAATTAGAACATAATTTGTAACGAGTAATTGACTATCAAGTGAAAAGACGATGCCTCTTTGAATTTTATTAATTTCCAAGTTACCTGAAAGAAGTATTTGGCCTTTATGATTGGGATCAAGTGCTACCCATCTGGGAATCACGTAGGAAGAAGAGTCAATGAGATTACCAATTATATTATATTGAATGATTTCACCTGTGGAAGGTTCGATTTCAAGTACCAAGCATTCAGCCCATCCACTGTTATTATATATTATTGGGGCATAAATAAAATTACCTTTTGAATTTTTTAAAATCCTGCTACCATAGACGCCTATAAAATTGGAAAGATTTTTATCGAATAGTGTATATTTACTCACTAGTGAGCCATCATAATTAAAAACACCCCACCAAGGTACAATTGTTTGGCCAGGTGGGGTAATGGTTGTGTCTAGTAAATCTCCTATGACATAAATGAAACTTGAATCTGCATAAACATCATACAATTGGGATTGCTGCCCATCTGTAACTGGTATCACATCAAATGTTCCTTGGCTACTGAGGATTAATGGAGAAACACTTAAGTTTAATAAAATGATGCTATTCTTTAAATTTATTTTCATTGCTAATGGATAATTTTCTGACAAAGAAATTGCTGATAACGGCAGTTCGTCTAAAAACTACTGTACTTAAGCCAAAGTTAAGAAATCATGGCCTATCAACGCCAAATACATGTTTTACGGGACGATAATATTTGATGTCTTTGATTAAGAAATTTTAGGGGTTATAAATAAGTAGCTTCCTATTCGCTTAAAATTCATTTTCCAGGACATTAATGCAATGGCAAGTGCACTGAGGTACGCTTGCAGTTCATTTTTTTCCAATAGATTGAATAATCTGCGCAAATTAAACGCCGTAAACATCAGTCCAACATCTGCGCTGGCTCGTCTTATCCCGCGTTTGGTGGTGATGTAATAAAAGCCCCATTGTCGTTTGATGATGCCGTACGTATGCTCAATGATGGCTTTCCGTTTTTTGTATAGCGCTGGCTTGGCGTTTTTTGTATAGCGCTGGCTTGGCCTCTATGTTTCTCTTGTTTTGGTCGACGTAATCTTGATACTCCGTTCGCTCTATGACGCGGCCTCTACCGCGGGTATTCTTCGTGCAGGAATTTAGGCATGGACATTGTTTGCATGCAACGGTCTTGAAATGTTGCACCAGTATCGGTGCATTCTTCTTTCTTCCAGGTGCATTGCGGTCTTTTTTGTACCATCGGCCGTTGGTTGTCAGGACTTGTCCTTGTGGACATGTATACGCGTGATTTTCATTGTTATAGAAAAACTCAGATACATTGTATGCCGGATCAGGAGCCATAGAAGCCGATGAAACATCTGGTATGGCGACCATCACTTCAATGTTGCGATCAATGGCCGTTTTGAGTTCACTGCCGGTGTGGTAACCTTTATCGTAAAGAGCTGTAAATTCATTGCTTTGTAATACGACTTGTGCCCTCCGAAGCATTCCGCCCATGGCTTTGCTGTCATTGCTGTTGGTTACTTTATAATCCAGCACCAGTTTGTTTTGATCGTCGACCGTTGTCTGAACATTGTAGGCTACTTCAGTAATATTGTTGCGGGTAATGAGCTGTCGGCTGTCAGGATCTGATGTGGATATCTGCACTTCCCCGCTTTGCTCCAATTGAGCAGACAGCGTATCATAAAATTGTTTACGTTTGTTGTGCTTTTCGATGTGTGCTTCAATAATTTCTTTGTTATCCTCATCTGCTTCTGCAAGTGCTTCGCTGTATTGCCTTAGCTTATCATCAATGTACTCGAGGTGTTGGCTTATTTTCTTCTGGTTGAAATTGTTCTTCTTGCTGTTCTGCGCCCGAAACTTGGTGCTGTCTCCGGCAATGAGCTTTCCACCAATAAGATCAAACTCTTTTGCTATGCTTACCGTGTACCGAAATACTTTACGAATGGCTTTGTCATTGTCGCGTCTGAAATTGCTGATCGTATTGTGGTCAGGACATAGCTGTTTGAGCAGCCACATGACTTCCACGTTGCGTTTGCATTCCTTCTCCAGCACGCGAGACGACCGAATGCTATTCAGGTAGCCATATATGAAAAGCTTAAGTAAATCTTTTGGGTTGTAAGCTGGGCGCCCTTCATGGTTGTGTGGCATCTTAAAATGAAAATCTCCCATTTGAATGCTCTCCACAAACATATCGATCAATCTCACTTCATTGTCTTCACTTACTACCTCCTCCAGCTTCTCAGTAAACAAAATCATCTGGCTTCGATCCGTTCCTTGTATGTATCGCATGCCCTAAAGTTAATATACTCCATTCCCTTTCTCTATTATAATTGGAGAAAGTATTCCACAATTTGGGCTGAGTTTTTAGACAGATTGACGGTTTGCAGCTACCCGCAGGCAGGGATTTTTACCACTGAACTTCCTACGAAGAACTGCACTTCAAATTTATTACTTTCCTGTCCTACGAAGCACGAAATCCCTGCTTGCGGGTAGGTGCTGTTATAGCGCGTTTTTTATTTGTCCTTAAATAAGTCATTCCTTATTAAATAATCATTAGTCGCTTTTGTCCAGGTCAACCAACGCTTGATCTCAAAATATTTAAATCTAAATGGTAGTCCTGTTGCATTTTTATAGTCGAGTATTGGCTTGTCCTGAACATGCATATGTAAGTGAGGCCAGGAAGTGTTCCCGGAATTTCCAGCTTTGGCAATTAAATCTCCAGCTTTAACTGTATCACTAACATTAACTTTTACTGATTCTTTGTCAAGATGTGCAAGAAAAATATACCTTTCCTGTTCAAACTCAATCACTACATGATTTCCCGCAGGATTAACCGTGTCCATAGGCGTAAAAGTGATTCCGGCATTTGGTAAGCTATCTACAACATTTACAACAATTCCATTAGCCGGTGAATAAATGTTTTCGCCCATCGTATAAAAGTCTGTTAGCTCTTTACCTTTTCCTTGAAAAAATTGATAATTTTCGTTCACTTTTACAATGTCTATAGCATATTTTTGGGATTTTGCCATGCAATGATAATTTACAATTTCTGAACCGCCTGCATGCCCTGCCAACCAAGTACCTTTTACTGGTAGCTCGAAAGTAAAACTTTCTTTGTCAGATGGATAAGTAAACATGTCAGGTATGTAATAGGCAAAGAATACCGAAGTGGGAAGAAGAAAAATGATAATAAGGGTAAAGACAATTTTTTTGAACTTTTTGTCAATGAGCTTTTTTGAAATAGATATACTTAAATAAACTTCTAAAGCCGCCAGCAATATTGCCGAAATTACAAGTAGGTGATTCAGATAATCTGGAATGATTGCTTTAAATGCAGAACCTATATAACCATAAAAGGGAATAATTAAGATGATTAATAGCATGGAAACACCAAACAGGATTTTCAGAATTTTTGGAAACCAGTTTTTTTCTATGGTCAATAGATGACGCCTTTCCGTTTTTTTGATAAAAACTTTATATATTCTATAAACTAACAGAACCAGAAACAGAGCGACGACAATCCAGATAATAATTGTGTAAATAATGCTTAAGGTTTTTACTTCATTCATTTTAGTTATTCTTTATTTGAAGTAGTCACGATTTAATCTGACAGTTTGATTAAATTTGAATATCAATAATTATTAACAATCAAACTAATTAAACCATGACTACTCACGACAAAGTTATTAAAACCAAATTAGGTTTACTAAGGC
>Ga0268298_10001278_pt1 | contig 30150 bp, 31 predicted proteins | sample WWTPWeurt_MetaG_FD_194462 | JGI IMG/M metagenome (GOLD analysis project Ga0268298, IMG submission 194462) | Activated sludge microbial communities from WWTP in Nijmegen, Gelderland, Netherland - WWTP Weurt | ecosystem: Engineered > WWTP > Aerobic digester > Activated sludge | place... | reverse complement strand
GCACGTCGAGCGGCGGCAGCGGCGGCAGCGGCGGCAGCGGCGGCACGTCGAGCGGCGGCGGCGGGGGCAACCTCAACCCGGACAACGTGACGCCGGCGACCACCATCATTCTCGCGCGAGACTACGAAGCTTCGACTGCCTCGGACGTGCAGAGCGTTCCGAACCTCGCGGTGGGGCAATGGAGCAGCTCGTCGGGTTACGGCAACTCCGGGGGTTGGCTCTTTCATCCCGCACCGATCGCGGGAACGACGCCGAACGAAGACAGCGCCGGCTGGAACATGCCTTGGGGCGCGCCTTCGTTCCCCGCGGATGGCTACCATCTGGTGACCGTGAGCTTCATGCTGCGCATCTCGGGCACGCTCCTCGACGAGATCGCCCTCGGTGGTCCCTTCTGGGGCCACGTCAACAAGACCTTCGACTTCAAGTACTGGAATGCGGCCGGCAACAACGAGGGCAATCGTAACGGCATCCACTTCGGCGAGTCCCCACCCCGTTTCTGGTTCTCGAGCGGTGGCGGCGGTCAGTTCCAGGCCATCGGCCCCGACTGGCGCACGCTGGCGGACCAATGGGTCTGGGTCTGTTTCGTGGTCGACATGCGCGCGGCCCAAGCTTCGCAGCGCACGCTGGCGGCGTACTACAAGACCACGGGCAACGCCGTGGTCCTCATGGGCAAGGTGGCCGAGAACAACACCACCCAACCGCTACAGGCGTACGAAGGTCGTGGCTTCCTCGGGTTCTTCTCCCCGCTCTTCGGCTATTGGGACGACATGGTGGGCGGGAGCACGCTCACCGGCAACTTGGCGAACATGACCGTTCAGCTCGACCGGGTTCGCATCGCAAATGGCTGGCCTACCGGGGCCAACGGCCCACCCAACTGAGCTCTCGACGTCGTCGACCTGGCCGTCGACGGAACCGCTCGACCCCCAATCCACGGACCCCACTCGGTACCCTCGGCTGCGGACGCCCATCCGTTCAGTCGGTTGGCGGCCCTGGCCACTCGTGCGAGATTTGGAGGATGCGGCGACGGTGGCTCACGGTTTGGACCCTGGGAGCGTCGGGAGTGCTGTTCAGTGCCTGCGGTGCAGGTGGTGAAGGTGGGGGCACCGCGGGCGGTGGCGCGACGAGTGGCATCGGTGGCAGCGGCGCGACCGGTGGCGGGTCCAGCGGAGGCGCAGGTGGCGGAGCGAGTGGTGGCGCAGCCGGAGGCGGTGCGGCGGGCGCCGCTGGTGTCGGTGGCACCGCGAGCGGTGGCAGCGCTGGCGCAGGCGGTGCGAGCGACGCCGGGCTCCCCGACGTGACCTTCAGCTACGACGGCCCAAGCGACGACGACGCCGGAGGAGACGCCTGCGCGGCGGTGACCGTCCAAGCCGAGCTCGTCCCCCTCGACCTCTACGTCGTGCTCGACCGGTCTGGCTCCATGGTGAACCCGGCGCTCGGCAACCTCCGGTGGCCTCCGGTGCGTGATGCGTTGAACGCGTTCTTCCAGAGTCCGAGCACGGCAGGTATCGGCATCGCGCTCACCATGTTCGCGCATCCGAGCAAGACGTCTTGCTCGGCAGCGAGCTACTCGACCCCGCTGGTGGCGATGGCGCCGCTCCCGGGAAGCGCCACCGGCCACGCACTGACGCTCCAGACCACGATGAACAACAACGCGCCGGTGCTCGGTGTGGGCACTCCGACCCAATCGGCGCTGACGGGCGCGGTGACCTTCGCAAAGGCCCACAAGACCGCGAATCCGTCCCACACCGTGGCCATCGTGCTCGCCACCGACGGGCTGCCGGGTGATGCCAGTTGTTCGGGCGAGACGGCTGCCGGCGTGCAGACCGCTGCGGCAGCGGGCTTCAGCGGTACGCCATCGGTTCGGACGTTCGTCATCGGGATCGACCCAACCGCTCAAATGTCCACGAACCTCAACTCGTGGGCGACTGCAGGTGGCGGGCAGGCCTTCGACGTCGCGACGGCCGGTGGGTCGGCGCAGTTTCTCCAGGCGATGAAGAACATCCAGGGGAAGCTCATCGGCTGCACGTTCACCATGCCCAAGGCCGACGGTGGGATCGTGGAGCCGTCGAAGGTGAAGGTGCTCTACACACCTGGTTCCGGAGGCCAGACTCCCTTGCCGAAGGTCAACGACAAGACGGCCTGCAGCGGACCGGGGTGGTTCTACGACAACAACGCGAGTCCGACCACCATCGAGCTCTGCCCGAACTCCTGCACCAGCGTGCAAGCCGATACGAACGGCAAGATCGACATCGAGCTCGGTTGCTTGGGCTCCTGAACGCCGGTGACTCAAGCGCGCGCATAGCGCGTCGAGCGACCGCCACCCTGGCGAGCGAGTAGCCCTTCCTGGGAGAGCTTTCGCAGCAGGCGCAGTGCCGTCGAGCTCGAGAGCCCGAGTGCTTTGGCGACTTCCGCGGAGCTCACGGGCCCCTCGCTTCCGACGTACGCGAGCACCCTCTCGCGTTCGTCGGGGCTCGCCGCCGGAGGCAGCGCGCTCGGCGCGGATTGGACCTCCCCAGCAACCAGCTCGACGCCCTCCGCGAGGGCGTAGCCGTCGGGATGTGTGACGATCCAATCTGGCTCCCCCAGCGCGAGCCGAAGGCGGGACACCGCGGTGTGGATCACCGGCGTGTGGCGCGACGGGTTGTAGCGGCCGATTCCCCAAACCGCGGAGACGAGATCGCTGCGGCTGCAGTAGCCCCGGGCGAGCTCTTGGAGCAGCTTCAGCGACGGTCTCGAGGGCAACGGGCGAGCCGACACGACGCCTTGGTTCTCGGTGACGATGGAGTCCAAAAGGAGCACGATTCGCTTTCCGGGGTCGCGTCCGAGCGCGTGGGGCACGAGCCCGAGCAACCCGGCGCGCACCACGCGCGCGACCCGCTCGGCCGGGGCCAGCGCAAGGCATTCGAGCAGCACGCGGCACACTCCGTCCTCGATGCCGGGCGCGTAGAGCTCGGTGGTGCCCGAGGCGACATCGAGTGCCACCCGCATGCGCTGGATGCCCGTGAGTCGATGGATCCGCTCGTAGTCGCGTAGCTCCCCTGGGGTCGCACCTCCGACGAACGCCAGCGCGACGAATCCCACTTCCGCTGCCAGCGTGAGCTGTTCTCCCGCGACGGCGCGCGCTTCTTCCAGGCTCGGGCGGGCCAGCTCGCCGCCGCGACTCAGAGCGAGGCAGGTGGCGTGGGCGGCGAGCCAGCGGGTCTTTCCCCGTGCGTCGCCTCCGGGCAGCGCGATCCGTCGCGCAGCCTCCAAGGTCTCGAGCGCGCGCGGGGCGTCGCCGCGCAGCGCTCGCATGCAGGCCAACTCGATGAACGCGTTGCGCCGTGTGAAATAGCTCACCGTTGGAGCCGCGACTCTGCGCTCGACCTCCTCCACGGCCTGGTCGATGTCGGAGGTCAACAAGCGGAGCTGGTACACGCTCGCCGAGGTCTGAAGCGTGGCTGCGTTGTCGTTCCAGCCGAGCGCGAGCGCGAGATCTCGAGCCTGCGAAAGGAGCCGCATTCCGGCGAACACGGAACCCGTCTGCAGAGCGACGTGTGCGGAGAGGTCGAGCGCCAGAAAGCGGGCATAGGGGAAGTCGGCGTGAACGGCCGCCTGCAACGCACGCTTCGCGAAACGACCTGCGAGACGGAAGCGGCCAGCGAAGTAGCGCACGACCGCGAAGCCCTGACATGCCCAGAACCGGCGTCTCGGGTCGCTGTCGCGAACGAACGCCAAGCTGTCGTTCGCCAGCCGAAACGCGCGGCTGCTGCGTCCGGCGTGGCTCGAGCCCGCGACGAGGAAGAAGCGAGCTGCGAGCAGCGCCTCGAGCTCCGGAGTAGACGATTGCAACCGCTCGAAGGCGCTCTCGGCCTCGTCCAAGCGTCCGGAGAGGGCGAGCGCACCGATGACGAAGGGCGCCTCGTCGGGGGAATAACGTGCCGCCGTGCGCGCCAGCACCTGGTCGTAGGCGCCTGAAAACAGCAAGGAATTCAGGGGCTCGAGGGCCGTCACGGCTCCTTGCCTCCCACTCCCCGCCATTCCCGTCAACCCTGGTTAGAGGGGGTTTGCGCAAAGACGCAATTGCAGGGCCAAGGTGTGCACCAGAACGCACGAACCTGGAGGCAATCGAAATCATGAACACGACGAACATCACCCTCGCTTTGATCCTTGGCATCGCTCTCACCGGCTGTGGAGCCAACGACGGAGAGCGAAATGCGCGAGGGAAATCCTTCGAAGTCATCGCGTGCCAGACCGACGCGGACTGCGGAGCAGGGTCGCATTGCGAGGCCGAAGACACGGGTTCGTTCTGCAAGGCACATGGCGGTGCCGATGACGGCACTGCCGGCGCCGCTGGAAGCGGAGCGGGAGGAAGCGGCGCGGGCGGAGCCGGCGGGAACGACGACCCGAGCGTCGGTGGTGGCGGAAGCGCCACGGCATGTACGACCGACGCAGATTGTGCGGCAGGCGAGCAGTGCGAGGTCGAGGACACGGGCTCCTTCTGCATGCCGGACGGCAGCGCGGGCACGGGCGGGAGCAGCGGCGCGTCCGCTGGCGCCGGGGGCGGTTCAGGCTCGGGCGGTTCGAGTTCGGGCGGTTCGAGCTCGGGCGGTTCGAGCTCGGGCGGTTCGAGCTCGGGCGGCTCGTCGGCCGGCGGCTCGAGCGGAAGCGGGGGCTCGGCGACCGGGACATCCCAGTGCACCACCGACGCCGATTGCCCGGTCGGCCAGCAGTGCGAGCTCGAAGGCGCCGTGACGACGTGCAAGGTCCACGGTTCGGGCAAAGGTGGCGGCTCCGGCAAATGAAACCACTCGCACAGTGAAGTGCTAGACCCAGGATGACTCCCATGAGCGCTCGCAACATCGTCGTCGCTGTCCTGCTTCTCACCTTGGGGTGTTCGAGCACCCATGAGGATTCCGCGAGTACGGGTGGGGCGGGTGGTGCGAGCGGCTCTGGTGGTGGTGGTTCGAGTGGCGTTGGCGGAACAGGAACGGGCGCCGCGGCCGGCACGAGCGGTGCCGCTGGCTCAGGGACGGGCGCCGCAGCACCCGTCCTGCCGCCGTGCCCCGCGGACGCCCTCGTGGAGACCACGCATGCGAACGTCCCTGCGGGTACCTATTCAGTGCCCGTTCCCGCAGAGCTCGTGCCGTACGCTTCCTACGAAGTCGGGAGCATCAACTTCTGCCAATCGGGTGACAGCGTCACTCTGGGCTATCGACTGCCCGAGCTACTCTTGGGGAAAGCGGAGCACGTGGCGTTCGTTGGTCCTTGGAATGCGTCGAGCGAAACGTACGAACTCAGCGGCAAAGACGGGACGGGAAGCTGTGCACGCTCGGGCACGACGTGGACGTGTACGGAGCACTTCTCGGGTTTGACCGTCGATCCGGCCAAGGTTTCCGACCTGTTGAAGGGCGCGCCGCCGGCCGAGCTCCAGGGTCGCGTGCAGGTGACGAACCACTTCGGGCAAGACCCCATCGGGGTGCTCGTGTTCTCGCTGCCGTGAGTCGGCAGCTCGGCTCAGGCCCGCGCGGCGCGGAACCTCGCCAGCGACAGCCACGACACCGACACCAGGGCGACCGCGTAGGGCAACCGCCCGGTCCACGAGCGAGCGTCGGTTCCCACAGCGAGCCCGTGGGCCACGGCCAACGCGAACAGCGCGAAGGACGCGAAGTGCAGCGCGCGCCAGGCTCGCTGTCCGATCTTCCGGCGCAAGTAGAAGCTGCTGGTCACCAGGGCCGACAGCAAGAGCGCGAGCTGTCCGAGCCCAGAGCCCACCCGCTCGGAGGGGGAAGCAAAGGGCACCAGAACCGCGAACAGCGAAGTGCCACCGAGCCGGCGATCACCGAGCAGCAAGAGAGCGTGCAAGAGCGATAGGCCCAGTCCGAGCACGCTCGCGTGCTCATGGAGCGCGAAAGCCGCCGGGCCGCCGGGCCAGAGTCGCGCGTATCGGTTGCTGATCCAGAGGCCGAGAGTCACCGACAACCAAAGCAAACCGAAAGCGGCGAGCCCGCTCGAGCGCACGAGATACCAGATCGCCTCTTTGCCGCCGTTTCCGAGCGAGCCCGCGAGGGCCGGAGCCCAGTCGGGCACCAGCACGAGTGCCGCCGTAGCGCCGAGGGCGATGCCGCCAGTCAGGACCACGAGATCGGTGGCGTCGAGGGATTCCGAACGGGACATCAGTCACTCCAGAGGTGGCCCGAGAAGCGGGGGCAGGTGTGGACCTCGGCGTTCTCCAGCACCACGAGCGCTGCCAGGTCGGGCTCCGTGCCGAGCCAATCTAGGCCTGCGCGGCTTCCGAGCAGAACCACGACCTTGGCGGCGACTTCCGCCCGCAGCGCCGAGCGCGCGACTACCGTCGCCGCGATCACGTCGCTGTGCGCAGGTCGGCCCGTGCGAGGGTCGACGATGTGATGTGCTTCACCGTTCGTGGTGCGCCAGCGCCGGAAGTCCCTTCCCGATGTCGCGACGCCGCCCGAACCGAGTGCGACGAGCGCGAGGGATCGTTCCGGGTCGTGGGGATCTTGCACGTCGATGGGCCACGGAGTTCCGTCGGCGCGGGGGCCGCTCACGGCGATGTCTCCGCCCACGTCGACCAGGCTCGGTCCCATGCCGCCGAGCTCGCCCGCGAATACGTCCGCCGCATGCCCTTTCGCAGTGCCACCCAGGTCGAGACGTGCATGGGCGGGCAGCTCCACGCTGCTGCTGCTGGCGTGGAGGATGATGGCGCGTGCGTCGCACACGGGCGGAGCAGGGCGGTTTGGCGTGTCGAGGACTCGATCCGCGAGTTCGTCGAACGTTCGGTCGTAGCCCGCGTGCTCGAGCAGAGGGAGCACCGTCGGTGTGACCAGGCCGCTCGTCCAGCGGGCCATCGCGACCGCGGTCGCGATCTCCTGCCACAGCTCGGAGCTCACCCGCACCCGTTCGCCCGAGCGCGCGTTGAGGCGCACGAGCTCGCTGTCGGTACGGAAACGGCTGGCGCGCGCCTCTAGAGCGTCGACCTTCTCCTCGAGCGCTTCGAGAGCGCGGAGAGCCGGAGCCGTGTCGGCGTCGATGGCGGCGAAGATCGTCGAGGCCAGGGCGCGGAAGGTGGTCGATTGCATGGAGTTCAACGCGAAGAGCGCGTGCGCGTGATGGGCCGCGGGCGCACGCGGCGCGTCGGACCCACGGCGCGGACGCCGGCCGGATCCGCGGTCGCTACGGGTGCAGCCTGCGCGGGGGCCGTGCGAGTCGCTGGAGTGGGAGCCTCGGAAGGCAGCCGGGTCGACTCGGATGCGAGCGCGGCCCAGCCACCGAGCGTGCCGGCCACCGAAGCCGCTCCCAGGAACCACTTGGCCGCGCGCGTGGCCGAGTCAGTCATCGTCGTCCTCGTGCTCGCGCTCTTCGTGATGTCTCCGCTCGCGCCGGTCCCCATGGTGTTCGTGGCGTCGGGCAGCGACCGCCGCGCGATTCTCGTCCTCGTCGAGCTCGCGGGGGGCAGGTGGGGGAGGTTCCGACGTGACTGCGGCCGGGGGAGAAGCCGGCTCTGGGTTCTGGGGCGCGGCCGACGGGGGCTCGGGCGGCCGGTCCGCCGGGGAACCGAACCTCCCGGCCACCGCGCCGAGCATCACCAACGAGAAGGCGCTCGCCGCGCCGGTGAGCAAGAGCAACGTTCGCTTGGGCATGTGGACTCGAGCCCATCTGACGCACCTCCCCCGGTCCCGACCATGCGTCGTCCGACGCATGCCCGAGAAAACCCCAATTGTCCCGGGTCCTGGTGCGTCGGGCGGCGGATGATCCCTACCGGTGCCGGCGGGACGTTTTCCGGTGACTCCAGGAACACGGGACCCGAGGCGGTGTCGCTGGGGCATGCGCCCGGTGCCCGCCCTGGCAGTCCTGTTGTCCTTGGCGGCCACGCCAGCGGCCTGTCGGAACGGCGACCCCAGCGTCGTGCCCCCCAACGAGGACACGGATCCTCCGATTCACATCCACCCGCACCCCGAGATCCCGCCCGACGAGCTCGGCGCGCCGGCGCCGCCGCGCGAAGCTCGTGCCAGCAAACTCGAGCCCGCTCCGGCCGAGTGCCAGAGTCATGCCGAGCCGCCACCCGAACCCCCCGCCCCCCCACCGCGCATCCAAGCCGGACCACCGGTCACCAACTACATCCCCCCGAGCGTGATCATGAGGCCGATTCGAGCTCGGGCGCGCTGCTTTCGCCACTGCTACTCGCAACGCTTGGCGGCACGACCCGAGCTGTCCGGGAAGATCGCCATCCACTTCGTCGTCGATCTGGACGGGTGGGTCCGCAAGGCGAAGGTCCGCGAAGACACCGTGGGCGACGCGGAGCTCGCGGCCTGCGTCGCGCGCGAGTTCGTGGGGTTGCAGTACGAATCGCCCGAAGGTGGCCGCGTGAGCGTCGTCTACCCGATGCTCTTTTCGCCGGCCGACGCCGGCGATTGAGGCGCGTATAGTCGTCGCGATGAGCGACAAAGTGGTCCTCGAAGAGCGCGGAGCGGTCCGGCTCCTTTCCATCAACCGACCCGAGGTACGAAACTGCGTCGACGGTGAGACCGCCCTCGCTCTGGGCCGAGCCATCGAAGCGTTCGCAGCCGATCCAAGTGCTCGCGTGCTCGTGCTGACCGGCGCCGGGGAAGTCGCCTTCTGCGCTGGGGCCGACCTGAAGAACCCGGCGTCGCTCTTCGACCATCCGTTCCTCGACCGCGCGGGGCCCATGGGGTTCGCGCGTCTGGATCCGGGCAAGCCGACCATTGCGGCCATCAACGGCTTCTGTTTCGCGGGCGGCTTCGAGCTCGCGGCGTGGTGCGACTTCCGGATCGCAGCCGCCAACGCCGAGTTCGGCTGCCTGAGCCGGCGCTGGGGTGTTCCCTACATCGACGGCGGGACACAGCGCTTCCCGCGCATCATGGGGCTCGGCAACGCGCTCTACCTGCTCGAAACCGGTGCGCGCATCGATGCCGTCCAGGCTCGAGCCATGGGTTTCCTCCAAGAGGTCGTGCCCGTGGGCCAGGCTCTCGACCGCGCGCTGGAGCTCGCCTCCCAGATCGCGAGCTATCCGAACTTCGCAGGAGTTTGTGCCGATCGCGCGGCCGCGCTCGCCAGTCAGGGAATGCCCCTCGACGATGGGCTCTTGCTCGAGGCTCGGGCCGGGCGCGCGTCACTGGTGAGCGACGAGCTGGCCCAGGGACTCGAGCGCTTTCGAGCCGGAGCCCGCGACGAGACGCCGCGCCCGAAAGGCTGAGCGCCCGGCTAGGGAGTGATGCGGATCGGCACGACGCGGTTCGGATAGGAGGGGTCGTCTCGCGTCAGGCCCGGGAGCACGAGGAGCAGAGGGCGCACGGGTCCGTCTCGGTTTTCGACGACGTGGACGCGGTAATCGCCGCGCAGCAGGGGGTCCCAGCCTGCTGCGACGCAGTGCTCGATGAGCGCAACGACGAGACTCGGGCCGATTCGAGTCCACTGTTCGATGCCCAAGAAACCGTCGACGACCTTGGCGTGATAGGTCGCGATCAGCTTGGAGGCGGGCGCCGCTTCGGCCTGGACCGCGATGGTGAACTCGACGTTCGCCGTGTCGCCGAGGCCCAGCTTTCGAGCCTCCGCCAGCCAGCGTTCGTCCACCAGGCCGGCGCTCGCGGGTGACCATTCCGAAACTCGCCGCCAACGCGAGACCTTGAAGCGATAGGCCGTTCCAGCGAGGACGAGCCTCCGCAAGCCCTTTTTCGCGAGCGTCATGCTGCTCCCGGATCGCGGCGGCCGGGGCGCCGCTACTCCGCTGACTTCTGCAACACGACGTGGGTGGCGTACTCCGAAGCCACGTGCTCCGTGACGCGGTACCCGAGGGCCGCGGTGTCGATGCCTCCGAGCAGGTGCTCCCCGCGGCCGAGGAGCACGGGGGAGACCACGAGGTGCAGCTCGTCGATCGCGCCTGCCTTCAGGTACTCGCGCACGCTAGCGACGCCACCGCCGAGGCGAATGTCTTTGCCCGCTGCAGCTTCCCTGGCCCGTGCGAGCGCAGCTTCGGGTCCGTCGGTCACGAAGTGGAACGTCGTGCCGCCCTGCATGACGAAAGACGCGCGCGCGTGGTGCGTGAGCACGAAGACCGGAACGTAATACGGCGGCTCGTCTCCCCACCAACCCCTCCAGGTTTCATCGGGCCACGGTCCGCGCACAGGACCGAACATGTTGCGCCCCATGATCCAGGCGCCGATGTTCTGGAAGCTCCGCGCGGCGAAGTCGTCGTCCACTCCACCTCTGGGCGGCTCGCCGCCGCTGAGGGACGCAGCGAAGTCTCCATGCAGGTTCCGGAAGGTCTTCGTGCCGAGCACCCACTGGTGGAGGGCCATGCCTCCGACGCCCATGGGTTGCTCGAGCGATTGGTCGGGGCCCGCGCCGAAGCCGTCGAGCGAGATTCCGAAGGATGCGACTTTCAATTTCGACATGTGGCTCTTCTTCGAGGTTGCCGTGAGAGCCAACCTCGACCGGTTCCACACCGTCAACCGGAAGTGGACAGCACGACGCTTGCGTCGTCGAAAAATGCGGCGCCTGCGCCGCGTATCGGCGTCGGCCCGACGCGGAACGGGCTTCGTCGGCGTCGCTGTAGGCGGACTGCGGCCGGCAGCGGGCGCGCCGGCCCGAACCGACGTGCGGCGCATCGGGAGCAGCACGCCGGCAGGGCATGTCCTCGGGCGATGCTTCGCTCCGGGGCCGATCGAGCCGGCGCCGGGGTTCAAGGTCTTTGGCGGAGCTCCGTTCCCTCGTTTCGACACCCCCAGATTTTTCTCAGCAGCGCCACGCTGCGCCGAGGCTTCGCGCCCTGGAGCCTGCATGGAGGAGACCTTTCGTAGCACCCAAGTTTGCGAGTTTCGCTTCGATGGACACACGATTCGCGCCCGTTTCGTGCCGGGTGCGGTGGTGACCGTCACGCACGCGAGGGAGCACATCGGCGTCATGCAAGAGCTCACGGGTCGGAAACCGGTCCGTGTGCTCGTGGACCTGAGGGACATCCGCTCGCAGGACCGCGGTGCGCGTGCGACCTACGCGGGACCCGAGTCGCGCACATTCACACTCGCGTGCGCGCTTCTGGTCGCGTCACCCGTGAGTCGCGTCATCGGGAGCTTCTTCCTGGGTTTCAACCGGCCGCTCTACCCCACCAGGCTCTTTACCAGCCTCGAGGAGGCCGAGCAGTGGCTGAGCGGCTTCTAGGCGAGCGGGAGCGCCGGGAACGCGAGCTCCGGATTCGTCAGTTCATGGCCGAGCTGGCCGCGCTCGGACCGATCTCGAGCGAGGTGGACTCGTTCGTACGCCCTGCGCTCGAAAGAGCCATCGAGGGCGCGCAGGAGACGGCGGTGGCCCGGGCGCACGCGGAGCTCGAGGAACACCTACAGCCGATGTACGACGTCATCGTCGCGCTCGCCGCCATGGACCTCGAGCGACGGATGCCCGTGACGAACCGCTTCGCCATCGTGGATGCCGTGGCCACGGGGCTGAACATGTTGGCCGAAGAAATCAGCGCGCGAGTGGCCGAAGAGCGGAAGCTGCGTGCACGTTTGATGCACGCGGACCGACTGGCCGCCGTCGGTCAGCTCGCCGCCGGGGTCGCCCACGAGGTGAACAATCCTGCGACTTACATCGCCGCGAATCTCGATACGCTACGTGAGAAGCTGGCGGAGCTCGTGACGCTGGCCGAGGCCTCTTCCGCCCGGCGCCCGGACTCGACCCAGGGAGAGTGGACCCGGATGCGCGCGGAGTGCGCCTCGCTGGTCGACGAGTGCGCGGACGGCATGCAGCGCATCGTGGCCGTAGTGAAGGACCTTCGAACGTTCTCGCGTCTCGAGTCGGAGCAGGCCGAGGCCGTTTCGGTCGACGAGCTCCTGCGGCTGGCGAGCCGCACCGTCGGCAAGATCATCCGCTATCGAGGGGAACTGGTGGAATCCCTCGGGAACGTGCCGCTCACGTACGGTCATCGAGCGCGCCTCACTCAGGTGTTCACGAACCTGTTGGTGAACGCGGCTCAGGCTCTGGACGAACGGCACCCCGAACAGAATCGCATCGTCATCGCGTCACGCGTCGAGGGAGAGGAAATCGTAGCGAGCATCAGCGACACCGGCCCCGGGATCCCGGCCGAGCTCCATCCGCGGGTGTTCGAGCCGTTCTTCACGACCAAGTCGCGCGAGGTGGGCACGGGCCTCGGCCTGTCCCTCGCGGCGGAAATCGTCCGCCAGCACGGGGGCCTGATTGGATTCGAGTCCGCTCCGGGCCGGGGCACACGCTTCGAGGTGCGCCTGCCGCTTCGCACGCCACCTCCGGCGAGCCCGCCGGAAGAAGTGCGCTGCAACCTCCCCGGGGAGCGACGCAAGCTGTTGGTGATCGACGACGAGCCGGCGCTTCTGCGAGCCTCTGCTCGGGCGCTCCGCCGCGAGTTCGACGTCACGACTGCTGCGTCCGGCGAGCTCGCATTGGAGCTGCTTGCGGTTCAAGCATTCGACGCGGTGCTGTGCGATCTGATGATGCCGGGCATCGACGGGCCCATGGTGTACGAGGCCGCGCTCCGCATCGATCCCGCGAACTCGGAACGCTTCTTCTTCTTCTCGGGTGGTGTCTTCACGGAGCGTGCCCGGGCGTTCGTCGAGCGACACGCCGGGCGCACTTTCGACAAGCCCATCGACTTCAAGCGCCTCGGCGCGCTGGTGTCGAACACGGTGGCTCCCCGCTGAAACGGCTGGGTTCGGACCGCTTCCGCTCAAGTTCGGCGGCTCCGAGCCGTTCGAGACAGGCAGCCGGGACATCGTCTCCCATGTTCGCCACGCCCACGCCTCCCCGTACCTCGGGGAATGAAGTTCCCTCACTTCACGCCAGGACAGGTCCGGGCAGCGCGTGCCGCCGCGCAGACGGGTTTCGGAGCGTTCTCTTCGCCGACGATGGGTCGCCGGCATAGGCGCAACATGACCATGCTCGCGTTCGTCGGCGCTCAATCCAGGGGGACGTTCGGATCGAAGGCCAGGAGGTTCCAACATGAAGCGAATCTACGACATGCGAATGATGACGAAGCTCGTCTTGGGCTTCGGGCTCATGCTGGCGTTGCTCGCTGCCGTGGCGGGGCTCGGCCTGTCTTCTGCTCGTGACGCCAACGCGGCGTTGGCCGAGCTCTACGAGCACGACATCGGCGCGTCGGCCAACGTCTACGACCTCCGTCTCACCGTCCGCGCGATGCGCGCTACGGCCCTCGACGTCTTGGCGCGCCCCCGAGGTTCGGATCGGGCGAGCCACGTACAGGAGTTCGGACGTCTCGAGCAAGAAGCCAACCGGTTGTTCGACGAAGCCGCCGAGCACTTGCAGCGTGACAGGGAAAGGGAGCAGCTCAAGGATGCGCGCACCGCCTACGCCGACTGGGTCCGCACGACGCGCAGCGCCGTAGATGTCTCGGCAAAGGACCTGGACAAGGCCCTCGAGCTCGATGAAAAGGCGGACGAGCTCGGGAAGCGCATGGACGAACCGCTGGACCGGCTGAGCGACGGCGTCGAAGCGATGGCGAAGACGGTCTACGAAGCAGGCCTGGCGCAACAGCATCGCGACCGTCTGCTGATCGTCCTGTTGCTCGCCGTCGCGGTGCTCGCCATCGTCGGGTTCGGTTTCGTCGTGCGTTCCAGCGTCGTGGCTCCGATCGAGACGTCCGTGAGCGTGCTCGAACGGGTAGCGGAGGGAGACCTGACCGCGCGGCTCGAGTTCGAGCGAGAGGACGAAATCGGCCGCTTGGCGGCTGCCCTGAACCGCAGCGTCGAGTCCATCCGCGAGACGATGGTCCGCGTGCGGGACGTCGCCGACGAGGTGGCATCGGCGTCCACCGAGCTCAGCTCCGCCGCCGAGCAAATCTCCGGCGGGGCGCAGGAGCAGGCGTCGAGCCTCGAAGAAACCGCGGCGAGCCTCGAAGAGATCAGCTCGACCGTGAAGCAGAACGCGGACAATGCGCGTCACGCCTCGCAGCTCGCCAGCGGCGCGCGCGACGCCGCAGAGCGCGGTGGTCAGGTGGTCGAGGCGGCCGTTTCCGCCATGGCGGAGATCACCAAGAGCTCGGCTCACATCTCCGACATCATCACGACCATCGACGAGATCGCGTTCCAGACGAACCTCTTGGCCTTGAACGCCGCCGTCGAGGCCGCGCGCGCCGGCGAGCAAGGGCGTGGCTTCGGAGTCGTCGCGGCAGAGGTGCGGAACCTGGCGCAGCGTACGGCGTCTGCCGCCAAGGAAATCCGCGGACTGATCGTCGACTCGTCGAACAAGGTCGAGGCGGGAACGGATCGCGTGAACCAGTCCGGCGAAACGCTCCACGAGATCGTGCGCGCGGTGAAGCGTGTCACCGACATGGTGGCCGAGATCGCCGCCGCCTCGTCCGAGCAGAGCACGGGACTCGGTCAGGTGAACACTGCGGTGAGCCAGGTCGATCAGGTCACGCAGTCCAACGCGTCTCAGACGGAAGAGCTCTCCGCGACCGCCGAGTCGCTGGCCACCAAGGCCACGGATCTCAGGTCGCTGGTGTCGTCGTTCAAAGTCGGTGGTTCCGAGAGGCGCGCGGCGCCGTTCGCTCCGTCGCGAGCCACGCCCGCTGCGTCTCGCAGCGCTCGCCAGCCCAGAAAGCAGCGCGAGCCTCACGGGGATGACGTGATGCACCCAGCCCACGCGGCGGGGCTCTTGTCCCTGTCTCCGCCGCCGCCCAGCGGCTCGAACGGTCAGAACGGTTCGCAGGGCGGATTCGAGGAGTTCTGACGCGGCTTCGCCTCTCGGGCCTCACGGCCGTCGCGACGTCCACGGGTGCGCGCGCGAAGACGAGGCGCGGCACTCGGGACGTCCGGCCGAGCATGCCAGGCGAGCAGCGCGTGGAGCGACTCACTCTTGCCAGCAGCGGCGGAGCGAGCACTGGCGGCCGCCGGCGTGGTTCGAACAGCTCGTGAGCGCCTGACTGGCCGCCCGTTCTCGCGAGTTCGCACCGCTGCTCCACGACGTCCCGATGCTGCGCCCGCGGAAGCGGGCGGACGCGCTGCAGACCCATCCGGCGTCGGGCGTCGTCGCTCCGTGGAGGACGGGGGCTGCGACCCGAGCAGTGCGCGCCGGAAGCTCGCTCGCGGCCGCGGGCGGTGCGATGCTCCCGAGGCAAGCGCCCGCGATCGCCAGGGGAGTGAGCGAACTTCGTTTGCGTTTCATGCGCGGACCTCACAGTGTAGTCGTGATGCGAACCCCCGCCAGCGTCGCGTTTCCGGGAGTCGCTCCGCCACCGGGGCGGTGGACCCACTGGAAGTCCGGTTGCACGGCGAGAAACTTGGTGGCGCGAAATTCGTACGACACCTCGAGCACCGTCTCCCGGGTTCGACCTTCGAGCGCGCGTGGGCTCTGACCGAGCTCCACGTGGGCGACTCCGAGCGTGACGGCATCGGCGTCCCGGGTCGGGATCAAGCCGCGATAGACGAACCCGCCACCGAGGTAGAGCTTGGCTTCGTTGCGGTCTTCCGGTGAGTAGCCGACCTGGCCGAAAAAGCCGGCCTGCGTCTCTTCGCCGCGTACGGGTGTCAAAGCTTGGTCGGCCATGGCGTAGACTCCATAGTTGGCGCCGAAGGACGGCAGCTCGGTTTGGCCTGCGCTCGTGGGCAGCTCGGCGATGTCGGCAGTGTGGTACCAGCCGCCGAGTCGAACGACACTGGGCATGCGCGTCAGCGTGCGGAGCTCGAGCTCGCCGACCGAAAGTCGACCGCCGACGCCCTCGAACACGTGGGTCCCGCCGAACGGTTTTTCCACCTCGGGGTCCCCGTCGCTGACCGCTGCACGGACCGCGAGCCACTCGAAGGGATGCACGAACACTGCAGCCCCGAGCGCCATGTCGGGCAGCGAGAGCGTGGGGAAGACTCCGAACGACGAGTTCAAGAGGCCTCCCGCGTAGTCGCTCGCCGCGAAGTCCACGTTTCCGTCCATGTGGTCGTCGCTGACGCCCTTGCCCTCGATGGCTTCGAAATGCAGGTCGAGTGCGCCGCCGGGCCAGGCGCCCAGCGCCTGGGTGTCGAGATCGAGGGTCGCGTCGAAGGCGCCCAGCGCCGCCCGCGGCTGTCGACTGCCCGTGCCCCCGCTTGTGCGAGTGAAACCCTCCAGCGTCAGCGTGAGCTCTGGCACGACGCCGTGCTCTTCGAGCCAACTTCGCCCGCCACCCCAGTCGCCGGAGAGCGCCGAGGCCTCCGCTTCCTCCTCCGCCGGACCGCCGGGCTGTTCGCCCTCGTCTTTGCGCCGGGGCGCGAGCGAGGCCGGACGAGGCGGCAGCGACTGCCGGACGGGTGGCACGGACTGCGCCCGCGCGATCTTCGGATCGACGCCCATCGACAGCGGCGCCAGTGCGAACAGCAGGAGCTTCGACTTGCCGGGTCCGGATCGCATCGGAGTACCGATTTCCCGAGGGCGGTGGAAGGCCGTTTCGGGTCCAACTCGTGGAACGGCACGCCGGAGCAGGTCTTGAGCGAAATCCAGCGGGGCCTAGCAACCGTAGACGATGTCCATGTTTTCGATCCGAAGCTGGACCACCGAAGCGCCGGCGGAGGTCGGGACCGGCGGAGCGGTCCGCGAGATCTGGAACGGTGTCGGGAAGTAGCTCGGCCAAACCGAGATCTCTCCGCGCGCAAATCGTTCGGCGTGCGCAAACGCCGGCGCGCACTTGCTCGGGTGCGTCGGCGTGCGCGTGAAGCCGAGACTCGAGAGGTCGCGCTCCACCTGGATGCGGAGGTCGGTCGCGGACAGCGGGCTCGCGTACGTACGGAGGACCTCGCACTTCTGGTGGTCGCCACATCCCGCTGCCAGGGCGATGCCGGAGTGCTGCGACGCGACCAGGTGACCACCTGCCGGTACGTAGGCGAGTACGGGGTCGCGCTCCAGATCCGCCCAGACGTGTCCGGCCGTCTTGTACCAATCCAGCGCGAGGCCTCCGCCAATCACCAGAACGAAGGGAACCATCAGCGCCGGGACGACGAGAAGCGGGACGAAACGGAGGCGGCTCTGGCCCACGGCGAAATCGTCGCACGGCCGGAGACATCATCGCAACGAGCAGCGACGTCCGAGGCTCGATGCGCCACCGGTCGCGACTTGCTCAGGTCGTCGGCGGGAAGCACTTGCCCGAGAGCAAGTCGGCGGGCGTGGCGCAGCCCGAAGGTACCGCGGGCGTCACGGGTGGTGGCGCGCTTCCGCCACCGCCACCGCTCGCACCCGGAGCGCAAGCGCCCGCGATGGGCGCGGACCCGTTGGCGCAGGGCAGCGAGCACGTCTGGAAGAGGACGTCGCGAACCTGACCGGCGGCGCAGTCCGAAGTGCTGGGCGCGGTCGGCATGTTCGGGATGGGGAACGGAAGCGTGAAGCCGCCGGGGAGCTCGGGCAGCCCGCCGCCGCCTCCGCCATACAGCGCGGTGATGGCGGCCTTGTCTCCAGACGACAGATCTTGGCGCTGCCCGATGGGAGCATTCGGTACCCGGGGGATGATGGTGGGCTTCCCGGTGCGGCTGAACGCCCGAGCGTCGTAGTGCATGACGCTCGCGTAGTCGTAGCTGCCGATGTCGCGCTCGTTGTGCTTCTCGAACGCGAACTTGTATTCGGGTTCGATCTCGTCCCACATGATGGTGATGAACGCGTCGCGATCGCTGCGCGACTGCTCATGGTAGAAACCCGCCGCGTGCAAGATCTCGTGGGCGATGCTGCCCGGGCCGCAAGTGCCGACTTGGATGTCTTGCCCGCCGCCGACGCGTCCCACGGACGACGAGCAGCCGCCCTTCGCCGTGCTGAAGACCACGTAGTCCTTGTCGAGCGTCGTCCGTGGCCGCACCTCGAGCTCGGTCTTGTTGACCATGACGATGGCCTTACCGATGTTGTCGACCTGGTCCGGGGGCACCGACGAATCGATGGAGTACGGAATCACGCCGTTCGGCCACAGGTGGCCCTTGTAGGAAGTGGTGATGGCACCCTTCTGGTAGGCGTAGGGCTGTGCGGGAGGCCGCCCATATCGAGCCGCGAGCGTGTTCACCGAGCCGAGCTGGATGTCGCCTTCCATCACCGCCACCCCGTCGACGACCCGGAACGACACCATTTGCTGCCGCTGATTGCCGGGCAGGTAGAGCAACGTGCTCGCGACTTGCCCCGGCGCGCCCGGCTGGAAGCCCTCGGAGTTCGGGCTCGGGGCTTGCGCTCCCGCGCTCGGATACGGCGGGTAGCGCGGCGGAGCCTGCCGCGATTCGGACGCGCAACCAACGGATAGGAGAGTCAGAATGGCGACGGGGAGGGTGCGGTTCACGGCTGGAATGGCTTCCATTTCTACTACGCCCGAGCCGAGGTAGGTCTCCCCAAGCGCCCCACTTCGGCGCCGGGCTATCCTCCGGCCGTGTACGTTTGCGGTGAATGTGGGAGACGGGGCGCTGGGTCCGGCTTTTGCGCGGACGACGGCGCCGCCTTCGTGCCGCAGGACGACCCGCTGCTCGGCGAGACCCTCGGCAGCTACCGCGTCGTTCGCCTCATCGGGCGAGGGGGGATGGGTTCGGTCTATCTGGCCATCCAGCCCAGCATCGGCAGTCGAGTCGCGATCAAGGTGCTCTCACCCGAGGCGTCCGAGAGTCGCGAGCTCGTGGAACGCTTCTTTGCGGAAGCGCGTGCCGTGAACCTGATCAAGAGCGACGGCATCGTCAGCGTGATCGATTTGTCCTTCCTTGCCGACGGCAGACCCTACATCGTGATGGAGTACCTGGAGGGTTCGGCGCTGTCGGGGATCATGCGTCGCTTCGGGCGCCTACCCATCGGCTGGACGTGCAAGCTCGCTGGCGACGTACTGGCAGCCCTCGACGCTGCCCATCGAGCCGGCGTCGTACATCGCGACCTCAAGCCGGATAACGTCTTCGTGACGAGCAGCGGTCGCGTCAAAGTTCTCGACTTCGGCATCGCCAAGCTCCAGGCCGGGGCCAAGAAGGGCTCGCTGGCCACCAGTGACGGCACGCTGCTCGGGACGCCGCTCTACATGTCTCCGGAGCAGGCTCAGGGTCAGCCGGTGGGCACTGCCACGGACCTCTATTCGATGGGAGTGATGTTGTTCGAAGCGCTCAGCGGGCGTCCGCCCTTCGAAGCCGACAACATCTTCGAGCTCCTGCGCTCCCAGATCACCGCTACGCCACCCCTTCTTCGGCTGCTGCGTCCCGAGGTTCCCGTCGCCCTCGAATCGGCCGTGGCGCGCGCGCTCGCCAAGGCCCCGGCAGACCGCCCCGCGAGTGCGAGGGAGCTCGGTGCCGAGCTGGCGGGCATCTCCACAAATCTGCCACGCGAGAGCTTCGCGCCGCCGCCGGGTCTCGTCTCGGACGACACCCTGGTTTCGTTGGTTCCGTCTGCGCCAAACACCGGGCCCGTTCCGCCCACCGTGCGGGCGATTTCCAGCGCGTCGCTCGCGCCCGCCCTGGCTCCGACGTCGACCGCGACGACCACGACCGGAGCCAGCGATGCGACGGTGTCACGTTCACGCTGGGTCGTGGGGCTCGCCGTCGGACTCGGTGGCATGGTGCTCTTATCTGGCCTGGCGATCCTCGGCGTGTTCTACCTCGGCATGCGTCCGGGCCGCGAACGAGCGCGCGAGCCACGTCCGCCCGTGGTTCCGACCGCGCTCCGAGGCCCGCCCCGCGTCGCGCCCGGGGAGCGCCCAGATCTCGTTGGCGCCTACGGCATCTCCAGCGGGAAGAACCCAGACGGCACCAGCTACCGAGGCGAGGTGACGATCGTGCCGCGGGGCATGACGCTCGTCGAGACCTGGGAGCTCGGCGAAAACGGTAGCTACTCCGGCGTCGGCTTGTTGGAAGACGAGGCACTCGGCGTGGGCTGGGGCACCAAAGGTCAGGCCGGGGTCGTCGTGTACGACGTCAAGGGTGGGAAGCTGTCCGGGCGCTCCGCACTCGCCGGAACCGCGCTCGTGGGCGCCGAGGAGCTCGAAGGCCCGAGCGGAGTGCACGGTAGCTACGAAATCGTGAAGGGCACCGAGCCCGACGGGAAGAGCTACCGCGGCAAGGTGCAGATCGAGAAGCGCGGTAGCGTCTGGCGCGTCGTGTGGCACAAACAGGGGCGCACCACCGTGGGCGTGGGGTTGCTCGAAGGGAGCGTATTCGCGGCCGGCTTCGGCAGCGGTGACGGCGGAGTCGTGCTCTACCAACGGAGCGCCACGGGGCTCTCGGGACGCTGGGCCATGACCGGCGACGACCGAACGGGGACCGAAGTGCTTCGCCGTCACTGAGGAGCTTCTCTTCCTCGACCGCTTGCGGCGGCCCGCGTAGGCTGAGGTTCGATTGAACATGGCGGCTCTACGATGGGAGGGCGACGGCCCATGAGGTCTGCCTCCTTCGCCATCGTGATCGCCATCGCGCTCGTGGCCTGCCGGCGAACACCGGGTCACGAGCGCAGCAAGCTCCCGGCTCGCGACGCCGCTGCCGCGGTCACGGCGGGCCCGCTGCTCGGAGGCCCCGACACGTTCGGCGTGTTGACGGGCGTCTTGGCTTTCTCCGACCCCAGCGTCACGGCTTTCTCCGACGAGCTCCGAAAAGACCGCGAGCTCTACGAGGCCCTCGTCCGCCGGGGTATTCCCAAGGAGAATGTGTCGCTCTTGCTGGATGCGGAGGCCACCGAATCCAAGGTCATGGCCGCGCTGGCATCGACCGCCCGGCGCGCACCCAAGGGCTCGACGCTCCTCTTCTACTACGCGGGCCACGGAGCTCGGGATGCCGAGGGCAAACCGTACTTCCTCGCCCACGACACCAGCTCGGGCGAGCACGAGCTCTACCTCGAGCGCGTCGCTCGGACCCTCGCGGACGGGTTCGCGGGCAAGCGCTTGGTGCTGATGGCCGATTGCTGTTACTCCGGAGCGCTGCGCGAAGTGGCCGACGCACTTCCGAACGTCGATGTCGTGATGCTCACGAGTGCCGACGCCTCGAACCTCTCGACCGAGAGCTGGACGTTCACCCAGACCGTCATCGACTCGCTTTCCGGTGACGGGCTCGCAGATGCGAATGGTGACGGCAGCATCAGCCTGGGGGAGCTCGCGAGTGAAGTCGCCGAAGCGATGAAGCACCGCGAGGCGCAGCGGCACGGCTTCTTCTTGCGCGGCGTCGCGGCGTCGGAACCCCTCGCGCGGGCCGGGCCGCGGCCGCGCCAGGTGCCCGGCGCCCCATTTGCGCCTGGCGCGTACGTCCGTGTCACCGAGGGTGAGGCTGGCCGCGCCGTACGGGTGAGAGAGGCCCGCGCGCGCGAGTCATTGGTTCGGTACTACCTCTACAATCACGCGGAAGATCGCAAGGTGAAGAACACGGACCTCGCGCCGTCGGCGTTCCGCCGGGTTGCCGTCGGTTCCGATCTCAGTGTGTTCTGGGGGGGCAAGATCTGGGATGCGCGCGTCACGCGAGTCGACGGCGACTTCCACTTCATCACCTACCCGGGATGGCCTGCCCATTGGGACGAGTGGATCCTGTCCGATCGCATCGCGGATGCGAGCGATGTCGGTACCGGGACGGAGAAGCAGGTGCGCGTCGAGTGGCGCGGACGTTGGTATCCGGCCGTCGTCCGCGAGCGCCGCGGAAAGCGTTACCTGATCCACTACGTCGGTTTCGAGTCGACTTGGGACGAGTGGGTGGGCGCCGAGCGGATCCGATTCTGACAGCGACCGCTACTTCCGTTTGCCGTTCCAGGCGCCGCCGTTCGTCGACGACGCGCCCGAGCCCCAGGTGCCCGTGAAGCTGTCGCCGTCCGCGGACAGCTTGAACTTCGCCTTGCCGCTCTCGCCGTTGGTTTGGGTCCAGGTGATGCTGGCCGCGCTGCCGTCGACTTGCCCGTCGAGGTTGCCGGTGTATTGCCCCGAGTAGCTACCGCTCACGCTGCTCCCCGTTTGGGTGAGCGTGACTCTCCCCCAAGCAGTGTTCCACGTGCCCCCGAAGTTCTTCGCCGTCGCTGCCGGCGTGCCGGTCGTCGTCGGGTCGGCAGGCGCTGGCGTCGTCACCGGGTCGGCCTGCGGAGTCGGCGAAGACTCGGTGGGCGCGCTCTTCTTGCACGCGAGGAGCGCCGCCAGCGCGAGCGCCGAAGTGAACATCACACCCAACCGTTTCATACGAGCACCTCCCAGCGTCAGGCACGTTATTACAACGTAGCGAAACCAGGCAATCCCAGGGCGCAGGCTGGGGCGGACCCGAGGCGGAGTGCTCACTTCACGGGGTCTTTGTCCGACTGCACGCAGCCAGTGGTGTCGAACAGCATGAACTCGATGACCTTCTCGTTCACCGTGAGCGGCTTGTCGAGGTCGGTGCAATGAGCCGGGTAGGTCGCGTTCGACGGGGGCGCCTTGACGTGGAAGTTGCTGAACAGGATGCGCCCGCACTGGTCCTTCTCCGCCGCACCCACCGGCGTGTTGAAGGTGAAGTGCTGGACCGTCACCGGCGACGGCGAGTGGATCCAGCGCTGAGCGGGCGCGGCGACGGAGTCCACGTACCACTGGGCGCTTTCGACGTCGATCTGCCCGAGCGTGCTGCTGACGCCCACCACCACCAGCCACTCCGCGAAGATCTTGCCCTTGGGGAACGACGTGTCCACGAGCGACGCGAGCGGCGACTGGGGATCGGGTTGGATGTTGAACTGAGCGATGCCCGGGTAGGGCGCGGGGCTGTTCTCCTTCAGCCACTTGCCGCCGCCGTGGGTCAGGAACAGGCGCCCCCCCACGTCGACGTAAGCCTTCAGGTTCGTCACCGCCGACGCTGGCATGGCCGGTTCGGTGGACGAGGAGGTGAAGTCGCAGGGGAAGAAGACGACGTCGTAGTCGTCGAGCTTGGTCGAGTCACCCCACAGCGTGCTCGAGGCCGGTAGTTGCGGCGTCGCATCGGCGCCACTCCCCTTGTAGAGGTGCACCCGTCCGCTGCCGCTCGGTGCGGTGATCTCCGCTGGATCGAGGATCTTGGTGAGCAGGCACTCGAGGCCGTCCACGTAGCCGGTCTGCAGCGCCATCTTGGGGATGTCGCCCTCGCTCTGGTTGCGCGGAAGGCGCGTCGACTCGGCCCCGAGCTTCGTGTCTTCACACGCCGTCACCGTCGGGACCTGGATCTGCCGGCGCCAGCGGCCGGCTTGAAGCACGAGCGTCACGTCCTTGCCCGGCGGGACGTTCTCGAGCACGAAGGTGCCGTCGCTCTTGCTCACGGTTCGCGTGACCGAGGGGCTCTCCTCGCCGCAACGCACGCAGGCCACCCCCGGAGAGAAAGGCTTGGGCGGCCCGGACGGGACGTAGACGGCGACGTTGGGCAACGGGTCCGGAGAATTCTTGGTGGGCGCGTACACGGTGCCGCTGACCGTGGTCTTCTTCCCGCCCGGACAGCTCGTTCCGCCGCCGCTGCCTCCGATGCCGAGCCCGCCGGTCGCGCCGGTTCCGCTGCCGCCGCTCGCCGCGCCGGTTCCGCCGCCGCTCGTCCAGCTGCTTCCCCCCGCGTTCGAGGCCATTCCGCCGCCGTCGTCCCCTCCGCACGCGCTGGCGACGGCGAGCGAGAACGCCAGTGTGAGCCCGAGACGTTTCGTCGCTGACATCGCGGGCGATTCTAGTCGAGTCGCGGGGTTCGACGAAGCGTGGTTTCACGGAACGCTCGCAGCGCACGGCTGTGATTTTCTCCGACTGCGCATAGGATTCGTCGCCATGACCCGCCCGCAACCCGGCATCTTGGCCGAAGTCCCCACGGTGGCGCGCTTCGTGACGCTCGGGCTCGTGCCCGACGCCGATGCGCGGGCCGCGCTCGCTCGCCTGTCCGAGCTCCGCGTTTCCGGCGACCAAGTCATCGGTGTCGGCGCTCCGTTGGTTCTCGCGGCAGGTCACGCGAGCGTACTGGGCCTCCGAGGGTTCCCGGCGCTCGTGGGTCCCGGGTGCAACGTGCCCTCGACCCAGGGCGCGGCCTGGCTGTTCTTTCGGGGCGAAGATCCCGGTGAGGTGCTGCACAGCACGCGAGCCACGCTGGCGAGCCTCGGCGGCGCGTTTCGGGTCGAGGAGGACACGGCCACGTTTCGATACGCCGGGGGTCGCGATCTGAGCGGCTATGAAGACGGCACCGAGAATCCAGAAGGAGAACGCGCGCGAGAGGTGGCAATTCGGGACGACGGGGCGAGCTTCGTCGCAGCCCAGCGCTGGCTCCACGACCTCGCGCACTTCGAGGACCTGGCTCCAGCAGAGCGTGATGCGATCATCGGGCGCAGCCGCACGACCAACGAGGAGCTCGCAGGTGCGCCCGAGTCGGCTCACGTGAAGCGGGCGGCCCAAGAGAGCTTCGACCCGGAGGCCTTCATGCTCCGCCGCTCGATGCCGTTCGGCGGCGTCGGGGAGCACGGGCTCTACTTCGTGGCGTTCGGTGCGAGTCTCGATCCGTTCGAGCGCGTGCTCCGCCGGATGGTGGGACTCGAAGACGGCATCGTCGACGGGCTGTTCCGCTTCTCACGCCCGGTGAGCGGCGGTCATTACTGGTGTCCGCCGATCACTTCGGACGAACGGCTCGAGCTCGCTCCGATGGCGTAGCGAGCCGTCAGAGCGCTCGCTCGTGCAGCAGGACGACGCGGGTTTCGACGGATTTCCGCAGGGAGTCGGAGCCCGCGCCGAGCGTCGGCGCGAGCGCCCCGTTCTCGAAGCTCGCGCGTGTCGACTCGTCCACCGAGTCCTTCGGCCCGAGGGAGCGTCCGCCGATTCCAGCGCCGCGCTTCTTGCGCCCGCGATCGTTCGGGTCGAGCGCCATCTCGCCGCGCTCGATTCGCACGACGGTCGAGAGCCCGGTTGCCCCTGGCGGCACGCGCACGCGTCGGGTTCGCAGCTCACGTTCCATGCTGGCACGCACCCGCTGCCACTTCTCTCCGTCGGAGCCGAACGTCAGCAGCGCCACCGAGATCACGCGGCCCGACGCGTCGGCGCGCACGTCGAACGTCGCCGATCCCAGGAGCGGTGCGCTGCTCGAGGCCCGCTCGGCAGCGCGCAGCGCCGTCGACGAACGACCCACGCCCTTCGCGGCGTCGAGCGCGTCGAGCTCCTCGCGGAGCATGAGGCTGGCCCTTGCTCGCGCCTGTCTGCGCGTTTCGGGTTTGCGACCTTCGAGCAAGAACCGGTTGACCACGGCGCCGTCGAGTCCGAGCTCTACCTTCGGCGCCGGCGGCGCCGGGATCGCCGGCGCGGAGCCGTCGGGCGCGTCGAGCACCTCACCGATCTCGGGTGTCGGTTCGCCGTGTGCGGGTGAATCCGTACGCGTGCCCCGCCCGATCTCGGACGCTCGCAGCGACGCCACCGCCGGCGTTCCGCTGGCTGGCGTGGGCGGGGGCTCGGGCACGAGCGGGGGAGCGAGCAGCGCGAATTCCACGGCCACGTCCGGTATCGCCTGCACTGCCGCTGGCGGGACGGGAATTCGCCACGCGACCCAAGCCACCAGGGCGTGCACGGCCAGCGCGGCCGAGAGCGAGACCGCGGGGCGCAAGCCTCGATTGCACTTGGGCTCTCGCATTCGAGTCGGTGCGCAGCCTACCAGAGCACGCTGACGGGGCAACGCGCCGCCACGCGAGCTTGCCCATTGGTTGCGGGTGCGCGCGGGACTCGCTAGCGTGAAGCGCCATGAAGGCACTTTCGCTCGCGGGCCTCGCTCTGGCCGTCGTCGCGTGCTCGTCCTCGTCCAGCGAGCGCAACTACGAAGAGAAAGACGCTGGAGGTGGTAGCGGCGGAAGCAGCGCGAGTGGCGGCTCGGGGGGCACGTCGACCGGCGGCAGCTCCGGGAGCAGCGGCGGCGCCGCGGGCAGCAGCGGTGGCAGCTCCGGTTCGGGTGGCGCACCGGGTGGCGGCGGTGCCTCGGGTTCCGGCGGCGCCTCGGGTTCCGGCGGCGGCTGCGCTGCGCCCAAGACCGAGTGCACGAAGGGTTCACAGACGGTGTGCACGGACATCACGAGCGACGATGCCAACTGTGGCGCGTGCAACAACGTCTGCCCCGCAGGTACGTCCTGCAAGACCTCGAAGTGCGAGTGCGTCGATGCGACGAAGTCGTTCTGCGCGCTGGGTGCGTCGGGAGTCTGCGTGGACCTGCAGACTGACCCGAAGAACTGCGGTGCCTGCGGCCGGAAGTGCCCCAATTCGAACTGTACCCAGGGTGTCTGTGACAAGGTCGTGTTCGTCACCAAGAGCAGCCACGGCACGACCTTCGGTGGCGTCACGCAGGCGGACTCGGTTTGCAGCGCTGCGGCGCAGGCCGCTCAGTTGCCGGGCACGTTCAAAGCGTGGATCAGTGACGGCAGCGTTGCGCCGTCCACGACGTTCAACCCGAAGCCCACCGTCGCCTACGTGCTGAAAGACGGCACGAAAGTCGCAAACAGCTACGCGGCGCTCACCTCGGGCCCTCTGCTCCATGCCATCAACATGAGCGAAGATGGCTCACCCGCCACCGGCAAGACCGTGATGACCAACGTGAAGGCGGACGGCACGCTGAGCAGCGTGAGCCTGAACTGTTCGTACTGGACCGATACGACGGGGAACTTCTTCGGTGGCGCGAGCGACGCCGTGGGCGCCACCTGGACGGACGGCAGCACGACATCGCCCTGCACCGCTTCGCTGCTCTATCACTTCTACTGCTTCGAGCAGTGACCGCCGAGCGGCTTCCGGGAAGCTCACTTGGCCATCTTCTGCATGCGGGCCTGCATTTCGGCAGGCGCCACGTCTTCCTTGTGCGTCGCGATCTGCCAGACGTTGCCGAAAGGGTCGCTGACCATCGCCCAGCGATCGCCCCAGAACATGTCCATGACCGGCGCGAGGACCTTGCCGCCCCGAGCGCTTGCCCTGGCCACCGTCGCGTCCACGTCGGGGACGTAGACGAACAAGTTGGCCTGCGTCGGCGAAGCGAACCCGCCAGCATCCGACACGAAGATGGGCACGCCGCCGATCTGGAACATGCCGTGCATCACGCCCTTCCCGTCGGGGCCGGGCATCGTGTGAGCGAGCTTGGCGTCGAAGACCTGGGTCGCAAACTCGATGACGGCGTGGGCGTCTTTCACGACCAATTGCGGGATGACGGGCGGCAGGCCCTGCGGAACGTGGTGCGGCTGGGTGCTCATGGGGGTCCTTTCGTGGTCGCCGGCGCGACCGGTGCAACATGCCGAAACCGGGCGACCCCCGCGAGATGGCAGATCGGACATTGAACAGCTATGAATCGGCCATGGCCGGATCGGTTCGGGTCCACGTGCTCGTGCTCCAGGACTGCACTCCCATCGTCTCCGTCGGCGTCGCCGATCTCTTGCGCAAGGCGAGGGACCTCTCCCGTGCGTTTCCGGGCAAGCAGCGCGAGATCGAGGTGCGCCTGGTCTCGTTCGAACAGAAACGCGTGCGCGCTGCCGGCGGTATCGAGCTCGTCACCGACGTACTCGCTCGACACGCACCGCCTGCGGATCTCGTGTTGGTGCCCGCGCTCGACCCCGACGTGCTCGAACGGCTGGAGCGCAATCGCGTAGTCGTCCCCTATCTGCAGAAGGCGTTCCAGCGCGGCGCGGACGTCGCCAGCGCGTGCACGGGCGCGTTTCTGTTGGCCGAGGCCGGGTTGCTCGACGGCCGGAGCGCCACGACGCACTGGGCCTTCCAAGACCTGTTTCGCGCTCGCTATCCCCAGGTGCGTCTCCTGCCACAAGCAGTGTTGGTGGACGGTGGCCGCGTCACGACCGCGGGCGGCGCGACCTCGTTCCTGAGCTTGACCCTGCTTCTGGTGGAGCGGTTCTTCGGGCAGGAGGTCGCGCGTGCGGCGGCGAAGATGTTCTTGGTGGACACCAACAAGTCTCCGCAAGGCGCCTACGCCATCTTCACCACCCAGAAGCAACACGAGGACGACGCGATTCGATCGGTTCAGGACCTCATCGAGGTCGACCCCGCGGCCGATCTCGGCACGGAGTCGCTGGCGAAGATCGCCAAGATGAGCACACGCACGTTCGCACGACGGTTTCGCGCGGCTACGGGCAACACGCCCCTGGAATACGTGCAGCGCGCGCGGGTCGAAGCCGCCAAGCGGGCACTCGAGCACGCGAGCACGTCGGTGCAGGAGGTCGCAGCCCGCGTCGGTTACGGTGACCCCGTTGCGTTCCGCAAGTTGTTCGTTCGCACGACTGGGCTCACGCCGAGTGAATACCGCCTGCGCTACGGCCCGCGGGTCGCGCCGGGTTGGGTGCTCTCCCAAGGCAAGTCGGGCAGGTCGAAGCGCGCGCGGGTGTAGTCGGCGCGCCTCGCCTGGCGCCAGGCGGCTCTTCGCTCGTGCCGCTACGCTCGGTTCTGGCGCTTCTTCCGCGGCCGCGCCCTGGACCGACTGCCCTTCTTCGCCGCGCTCCCGGCGTGCCTCGCCAGGTGTGCGCAGGCGAAGTCGATCCACTGTCGCAAGCCGCTGGGAGTTCGAGTCGCGTCGGGGCCGACCAGGAGCCAGCCCTTCATCGGCCGTCCCCCGGAGAGATCGAACTCGCGGACGCCCTTGCGCGTCAAGAGATGCTCGGTCTCGTCCTTCTCGCAGCGCACGATGAGATCGTGCTTGTCGACGCCGACGCACATCGCGCCGTCGACCAGGAACGCGATCCCCCCGAACATCTTCTTTTCGGTGAGTCCGGGCGTCGTCGCCAGCGCTTGCCGGACCTTGGCGGCCAAGCTTTCGTCATAGGGCATGCGTCAGCTCCTCCCCGTCGGGGCGCCCTCGGCATGATCGACGAGGGACGCGAAGACCTGGTCGAGTGTCGCCGTCAGTTTCCGCTTCATCGCCACTCGATCCAAGAGCCAGCCGACGGGCCCGAATTTGACCTGGTATTCCAGGGACTGGGAGATGCGGGTGCCGTTGTCGTGCGGGTCGAGACGAGTCACCCAGCGCATGAAATGGATGGGCCAGCCGCTCTCGACGACCTCGAGCCCGAGCGCGCGTCCATCTTCCCAGTGGGTGACGCGCTCGACGACGCGGCCGTCGGGGACGAGCTCGCACGAGCGGCACGCGCCGACGCCCGTGCGCTGCGGGCCCTGCACTCGGGCTCGACGCACTCCGGGATTGTACCTTTCAACGGCTTCGAGGTCCGCGAGCAGCGCCCAGATTCGGTCGGGTGGACACGCGGCATGCAGTTCGTGGCAGATGATCGTCATGAATCCTCCACAAGCGGATACTTGTGGTGTAGCCGAGCTCGAATCGATTCACAAGTATCAACTTGTGGAAGAGGGGCCGGTGCGCGGCCAGACGGCGAAACGCCTGGCCCGGGCCGCGGCCCCGCGCGAAGACGCCCGTGGTGGGCCGGGCGCCGGTGTGTTACACAAGTGCTTACTTGTGAAGCGCTCGGAACAACAAGCCGCCCTCGCGTTCCGGGCCCTCGGCGAGCCGCGGCGCGTCGAGATCATGCGCCTGCTGCGGAGCGGTCCGCGTGCCGTCGGCGAGATCGCCGCCGAGGTGGAGGTCACGCAGCAGGCGGCCTCGCAGCATCTCGCGGTGCTGAGCAAGGCTGGCCTGGTGGAGGCACGGCGAGAAGGGACGCGCGCCCTCTACTCGATTCGGCCCGAGGGCTTCGCGCCCGTGGCGGCCTTCGTCGAGGCATTTTGGAGCTCCAAGCTCGTCATGCTCAAGCAAGAGGTGGAAAAGAAGCGATGAGCGAGACGTTTCGCACGACCATCGACATCGAGGCAGCGCCGGAGACCGTGTTCGATCACTTCGTGCGCCCCGAGCTCCTCGTGCGCTGGATGGGGGACGTAGCGCGCCTCGAAGCCCGCGAAGGAGGGCTCTTTTCCGTGGACATCAACGGCGTCCCGATTCGGGGTCACTTCGTGCGAGTGGAGCGGCCCCACCTGGTCGAAATCGCGTGGGGCGAGGCCGGCAACGCCGAGATGCCGCCAGGTGCGACTCGGCTGCTCGTGACCTTCGAGGCCCGCGGTGCCGTCACGCGGGTGGAGCTCACCCATGGCGGCCTCTCGCCGTCGGAGGGCGCGAAGCACGCCGTCGGATGGCCACACTTCCTCGAGCGGCTGACCGTGGCCGGAAGTGGCGGAGAGCCGGGCGTCGATCCTTGGAAATCGTCACCCCCCGCTCTGCCGAGTGTCCAAAACCCACCCCCTCGAACGACATAGAGTCGAGCGCCGGTCACCTGGGCCGAGCTCGGAGGAGAGACCATGCC
>Ga0268298_10001277_pt1 | contig 30153 bp, 30 predicted proteins | sample WWTPWeurt_MetaG_FD_194462 | JGI IMG/M metagenome (GOLD analysis project Ga0268298, IMG submission 194462) | Activated sludge microbial communities from WWTP in Nijmegen, Gelderland, Netherland - WWTP Weurt | ecosystem: Engineered > WWTP > Aerobic digester > Activated sludge | place... | reverse complement strand
CCGTCGTCGCCGCGCTGGCGCGGCTGCATGCGCGGCAGGGCAAGCGGGTGCGCGTCTTCAAGTGCGGCCCCGACTTCCTCGACCCGCAGATCCATGCCATTGCCAGCGGCCACCCCTGCGAGAACATCGACCTGTGGATGTGCGGCGAGGCCGACGCGCGCTGGCGGCTTGCCGCGGCTGCGAAGGATGCCGACCTGATCCTGATCGAAGGCGTCATGGGCCTCTTCGACGGCACGCCGTCGGCCGCCGAACTGGCGACGACGCTCGGCATCCCGATCCTGACGGTGATCGATGGCGCGGCGATGGCCACCAGCTTCGGCGCCATTGCCTACGGCCTCAAGCACTACCGGCCGGGCACACCGCTCACGGCAGCCTTCGCCAACCGGGTCGGCAGCAACTATCACGCCGATCTGCTCAGGCAGAGCCTGCCCGAGGACATCCGCTGGATGGGCCATCTGCCGCGCGATGAATTCGCGGCGATGCCTGAGCGCCACCTCGGCCTGCTGCCCGCCGCCGAAATCACCGACCTGTCGGCGCGCCTCGACCGCATGGCCGACGCACTGGCGCAGACCGACGCCGCGTCGCTACCGCCGGCGGTCGACTTCGCCGATGTGCCGCGCCCGACACTGCCACCACTGCTCGCCGGCACGACGATTGCCGTCGCCCGTGACGCCGCCTTCTGCTTCCTCTATCCGGCCAACCTCGAATGCCTGCAGGCAATGGGGGCGACGCTCGTCTTTTTCTCGCCGCTGGCGGACGCCATGCTGCCCGCGTGCGATGCGATCTGGCTGCCTGGCGGCTACCCAGAGTTGCACGGCAAGCCGCTCGCCGCCAACCGCGCACTGTGGGCGGCGCTCGCCAAGCATGTCGCCGCCGGCAAGCCGCTCTTCGCCGAGTGCGGCGGCATGATGGCCCTGTTCGAGACGCTGATTGACATCGATGGCCAGTCGCACTGGCTGGGCAGCCTGATCCCGGGCACCGTCACCATGCAGAAGACGCTTGCCGCACTCGGCATGCAGGAGGCGGCACTCGATGGTCACCCGCCATTGCGCGGCCATACCTTCCACTATTCGAGCGCGCAGACCCGGCTGGAACCGTTCGCCAAGGCTGCGAAAAAGCAGGGCGCGAGCGAAGGTGAGCCGATCTATCGCATGGAACGGCTCACTGCGAGCTACCTGCACCTATACTTCCCGTCCAGCCCGATCGCTGCGGCCAGCCTCTTCCTGGCGGCAGAATAATTCGGTTTTTACGTACAAACGATTCGCCATTCAACGGTTTTTATCCGGCCGGCGATTGCGTATCATGCGAGCACATCTCTCATCGAAGGAGGCACACATGAACAAGTTTCTCGCGCTCGCCGCGGCCGTGGTCGTCGGCTTCACGCTGAACGTCACCGATGCCGAGGCCGCCAAGCGCCTCGGCGGCGGCAGTTCTGCCGGCATGCAGCGGCAGGCCACGCCACCGGCCAAGAACACGCAGGCCACGCCCGCACAACAGCAACAGCAGGCCGCTCCGGCGCAGCAGCCCGGCGCAGCCGCCGCCCCCGCGGCCCAACCGAAGCGCTCGTGGCTCGGCCCCATCGCCGGCCTCGCTGCCGGTCTCGGCCTGGCCGCGCTGGCCTCGCACCTCGGCTTCGGCGAAGGCCTCGCCAACTTCCTGATGATCGCGCTGCTGGCCGTTGCCGTGATGGCCGTGATCGGCTTCTTCCTGCGCAGGAAGGCTGCCGCCGCGCAGCCGCAGGGCATGCAGTACGCAGGCGCGGGTGCGGGTGAAGGTGGTGCCGCACCGCGTCAGGACTTCGCGCCTGCCGGAGGTTCTTCCTATGCACCGGCCGCCGCAGCGGCTGCCGGTGCAGCGACCGCCGCAGCAAACGGTGGCGTGGCTGGCAACATCCCGGCCGACTTCGACGCCGAAGGCTTCGCTCGCACCGCCAAGGTGAACTTCATCCGTCTGCAGGCCGCCAACGATGCCGGCAACCTCGACGACATCCGCGAATTCACGACACCGGAAATGTTCGCCGAGATCAAGTTGGCTATCGACGAGCGCAAGGGCGCGACGCAGGAGACCAACGTCACTGATCTCAACGCACAGGTGATCGACGTCGCCGAGGAAGGCAACCGCCATGTGGTCAGCGTGCACTTCAGCGGCTACATCAGCGAGGATCGCAGCCCGGTCGAGTCGTTCTCGGAAATCTGGCACCTGGTGAAGCCCACCGACGGCAGCCGCGGCTGGGTCATCGCCGGCATCCAGCAAGTGCAGTAAGCGTTTGCGGTAGCCTGCAAACGAAGAAGGCCGGCAGGAGCGATCCTGTCGGCCTTCTGCTTTTCAGGTCAGCCCTTACTCGCCGCGCGGCACGAAGCGCAGCGCCACCCCGTTGTTGCAGTAGCGCAGTCCCGTCGGCAGCGGGCCGTCCTCGAAGACGTGGCCCTGATGGCCGCCGCACTTCGCGCAGTGGTACTCGGTACGCGGCATCAGCAGCTTGTGATCGGTCTTCGTGCCGACGGCATCCGGCAGGGCCTGCCAGAAGCTCGGCCAGCCGGTGCCGCTGTCGAACTTGGCACTGCTGTCGAACAGCGATGAGCCGCAGGCGGCGCAGACGAAGGTGCCGTCACGCTTCTCGCGGTTCAGCGGACTGCTGCCCGCATATTCGGTCGCCTCCTCGAAGAGCACGCGATACGCCTCGGGCGACAGGCGTGCCGCCCAGTAGACCTTCGTTTCCTCGATGCTGCTGCAGGCTTCAGTGCCGCAGGAATCCGCTCGTTCCATGCCAATCTCCACGAATCACGCGCACCCCAAGAGTACTTCCTCGCGACGCTGCCGCATCGCTCAGGCGAATCGTTCGCGCAATTCTTCGAGGCCGAAAGTGGCGAGAAGTTCGGCCAGCCGCTCGGCCGGCTTCTTCGTCGGCAGCTTGCGATCGACGGCGATGATGAGTTCGTTCTTCATCGAATGTTCCCAGCCGGTCAGCTCGGTCACCGTCACCTCGTAGCCGTGCGCCTGCAGGCGCAGGCAGCGCAGCACGTTGGTCAGGTGGCTGCCGAACTCGCGCGTGTGGATCGGGTGGCGCCAGACCTCGCCGAGCGCCTCGGCCAGGGCCGTCGCCTTGTGCTTCCTGAGCGTTGCGGCCACCTCGGCCTGGCAGCACGGCACCAGCACGATGGTCTTCGCCTGCTTCGCCAGCGCGAAGCGGATCGCATCATCGGTTGCCGTGTTGCAGGCGTGCAGCGCCGTCACCACGTCGATGCGTTCGGGCAATTCGGGCGAGACGATCGACTCGGCCACCGAGAGGTTGAGGAAGCGCATGCCGCCGAAGCTCAGCCGTTCGGCCAGTTCGCGGGAGCGCGTCACGAGTTCGTCGCGCGTCTCGATGCCCCACACTGTCGAGCCCGGCGCACGGTCCTTGAAGAACAGGTCGTAGAGGATGAAGCCGAGGTACGACTTGCCGGCCCCGTGGTCGACCAGATGAATCTCCGGGTTCGCCTGCTGCGCGTCGAGCAGCAGCGGCTCGATGAAGTTGAAGAGGTGATAGACCTGCTTCAGCTTGCGGCGGCTGTCCTGGTTCATCGCGCCGTCGCGCGTCAGGATGTGCAGTTCCTTGAGCAGCTCGACGGACTGCCCCGGACGCAGTTCGTAGGATTTTTCCTTCTTCGCCTTCATCAGCAGCGCGCACCTGCCGGGCAGCTCGCCACCGCCGACGCCGCCGACGCCGACGGCACCAGCGTGCGCCCTTCCGCGGCCCAGGCGCGGATGCCGTCCTTCACGTTGTAGACCTTGGCGTACCCGGCCTGCCGCGAGAGCAGGTCGCTCGCTGCCTTCGTCCGGTTGCCGCTGCGACAGATCACGATCACCGGCTGTTCCGGTTTGGCCACTTCCTTCACCTTCGCCAGCCATGCTGGCGCATCGGCCCGACCTTTCTCATCGAAGAGCGTGATCAGCCGGCTGCCCGGCACGACGCCGGTTTCCTTCCACTCGCCTTCGGTGCGGATGTCGATCACCGGCACGCCGGAAATCGCGAGGCGGGCCAGCTCGGCGTTGGTGATATCGACCACTTCGGCGCGTGCCGACAGGGTCGTCGCCAGCAGCAACAGGAAAGCGACAAGACGCATGATGTATTCTCCCGACAAGGCCGGTATTCTACCGTCTGACCCGCTTTCCGCCGACGACGTTCCACCCGGACTTCGGGAGCCGCCACCGATGAATCTCAGACATCCTTTCCAGTTGCCCCTTTGGACGGTGGCAGCGCCGATCGCCGCCACGATCCTGCTTGCCTTCGCCTGGGGCAATGCACTCGGCGGCGTACTGGCCCTAGTCGTCGCCGTCGGCCTGATCGCCAGCGTCATGGCGGCCGTCCAGCACGCCGAAGTCGTTGCACACCGCGTCGGCGAACCCTTCGGCGCCCTGATCCTGGCACTGGCCGTCACCGTCATCGAAGTGTCGCTGATCGTTTCGCTGAAGCTGTTCGGTGGCGAAGGGCAGGACACCTTGGCGCGCGACACCGTATTCGCGACGGTGATGATCGTCTGCAACGGCATCGTCGGCCTCTGCCTGTTCGCCGGCGCGCTGCGCCACCAGGTTGCGGTATTCCGGGTCGAGGGCAGCGCCCCCGCCCTCGCCGTTCTCATACCGCTGACCACGCTGGCGCTGGTGCTGCCCCAGTTCACGACAACGACGGCGGGGCCCACCTATTCGACATCCCAGCTGGCATTCGCCGGTCTCATGTCGCTGCTGCTGTTCGGCGTCTATGTCTTCGTGCAGACGATCCGCCATCGCGAACATTTCCTGCCGATCGGGGGCAACGACGACGAACATGGCGCGCCCCCTGCAACGGGCACGACCGTCGCCGCCTTCCTGCTGCTCTGCATCGCACTGGTGACTGTCGTCGGTCTCGCCAAGACGCTGGCGCCGGGCATCGAAACCTCCGTCGCGGCCATCGGCGCGCCGAGTTCCTTCGTCGGCGTTGTCATCGCACTGATCGTCCTGCTGCCGGAGACGGGGGCCGCCTTCCGCGCGGCGGTGCGCAACCGCATGCAGATCAGCCTGAACCTCGCGCTCGGCTCGGCGCTCGCCACGATAGGCCTGACCATTCCCGCGATCGCGGTCGTCGCCATCGTGTTCGACATGCCGATCACGCTCGGCCTCGCCGCCAAGGAGATCGTGCTCCTCGTGCTGACCTTCGCCGTCAGCATCATCACGCTGACCAGCGGCCGCGCCACGATCCTGCATGCCGCGGTGCACCTCGTCCTATTCGCGGCCTTCCTGTTCCTCTCGATCGTTCCCTGAACGAAGTTTCCACGTCGCCCACGGCCCGACCAGCGCCAGCGCGCCGAGCATCGTCCACGCCCAGCCCCAGGCCGCCGGCGTTCCGCCCGCCGTGTCGAGCACGACGCCGAACAGCCACGGGCTGGCGACGCCCATGCCGAAGCCGAGGATCGAGCGGACCGAATAGGCCGTGGCCAGATGTGCCGGCGGCACCACTTCGGTCAGCGTCGCCGAGTGGATCGCCGAGTCACCGACCGCCGTCAGGTTGAAGACGATCGCGACGGCGACGACGATCATCAGCGGCAGCGCCATCAGCCAGCCGAACACCAGCGAACAGGCGATGCTGGCCAGCGACAGCACGAGCACCACCGGCGTCCGCCCCCAGCGGTCGGACCAGCTGCCACCGGCAAGGCTGCCGATCATGCTCGCCAGATGCGTGAGTGCGGCCAGCGCCGCACCGGCAACGACCAGCCCGCCCTCGGCACCGTGGTGAAGCGCCGCGGCCGCGGCGAGGTAGGCCGGCAGCCAGGCCCACATGCCGAGCAGTTCCCAGGCATGGAAGGTGTAGCCGAGGATGTTGTAGCGTGCCGGCCGATGCCGCCACAGGAAGCGCAGCGAGGCGAGCGAGACCACCGCACCACGTGCGGCCGGCGCCACCACCACGTTCGCCGTGCCGCGCAGCGTCATCATTGCCAGTGCCTGCCCGAGCAGCGTGCCGAGCGCCGCAAGCAGGAAGCCGGCCGTCGCGCCGAAGCCGCTGGCGAGGGCGCCGGCGCCGACAAGTCCCACCGCATACCCCAGCGAGGCCGCCGCGATGTAGGCGCCCATCGCCCGGCCACGCGTTGCCGACGGAAAGCGTTCGGCGATCAGCGTCAGCCCCGGCACGTAGGAGCCGCCGGCGCACAGCCCGGCGAGGCCATAGAGCAGGCAGGCCGAACCGAAGTCCTGCGCCCCGAGCGCGAAGACGACAGTGCTGGCGCACGCCGCCCAGCCCATGCCGAGGAAGGTGTTGCGGGCCCCGTAGCGCCCGGCGAAGACGCTCGCCGCGACGAGCGAGACGATGTAGCCCGCATGCCACGCCGACTGCACGGCCCCGGCCTCGCTCGCCGACATCGCCCAGGCCGGGCGCAGCAGCGGGATCAGCGCCGCATAGACGGTGTTGATCAGCGCGAAGCCGAGGCGGCTGGCACAGAGCAGCACCAGCCAGCGCACATCGGACATCGCCCCGGCACTCCGTCAGCCGGCCCGGACGACGATCTCGTCGTCGCCGACGCGCACCGTCTCACCACCGCGCAGCTTGCGCGTCTTGCGCGTCTCGACGTCACCGTCGACGGTGACGAGGCCGTCGGCGACCATCGCCTTCGCGGCGCCGCCCGAGGGTGCCAGCGCCAGCAACTTGAGCAGGATGTGCAGCTCGACGTATTCGCGATCGAGCGGGAAGACATGGTGTTTCATGGCGTGGCTCCTGCCGCTGCAGCGGCCCACTGGCGGAACAGTTGGGCGAGCGCCGGCAGGCCCTCGCGGATGGCGACCGGCCCCGGGTTGAGGATCACGGCCGACTTGAGTTCATGGATCTGCGCATTCGCCACCGCCGGCACGGCGGACCAGCCGTCACGCGCGGCGACACGCTCCGGCCGGAAGTGCTTGCCGCACCACGAGCCGATGATGATGTCCGGCGCGCGGCGCACGATCTCCTGCGGGTCGGCGATGATGCGCTCCTTCGCCGACTGGCACTGCGCGCGCTCGGCGAAGATGTCCTCGCCGCCGGCCAGCGCGATCATCTCCGAGACCCAGCGGATGCCGCTGATCGGCGGCTCGTCCCATTCCTCGAAATAGACGCGCGGCCGCTTCGGCAGCGTGGCGCCCTCGGCCCGCACGCGGTCGATGATCGCCTGCAGTTCGGCCACCATCGCCAGCGCCTTCTCCTCGGCACCGACCAGCCGCCCGACGGTGGCGATCATCGCCAGGATATCGTCCACGCTGCGCTGGTTGAAGGCGTACACCGGCACGCCGGCACCGATCAGCTCGCGGCTGATCTCGGCCTGCAGGTTGGAGAAGGTGAGCACGAGGTCCGGCTGCACAGCGAGGATCTTGTTGAGATCGCCGCTGGTGAAGGCGAAGACCTTCGGCTTCTCCTTGCGCGCCTCCTTCGGGAAGACGGTGTAGCCGGAAATGCCGGCGATGCGGTCCTGTTCGCCGAGGGCATAGAGCACCTCGACGGTTTCGGTGGTCAGGCAGACGATGCGTTGCGGGAGATGGCGGTTCATGCGCGAGGCGAAGCAGGGAAAACCCGCATTCTAGCGGCCGGCGCGCCGCTTCATGTCATCGATTGGCGGATCATCAACGCTGCCGTCAGCAGCAGCATTACCGCGAACAGGCGGCGCAGCTTCTTTTCCTGCAGCCGGTGCGCCCACGCCACACCGTAGGACACCGTCGCCATGCCGCCGATGGCGAGCAGCGCACCGGTCTGCCAGGCCACCTGCTTCGCCTCGGCGAAGGTGGCGAGCGCCACCACCGCGCCCGGCGCCACCAGCGCCAGTGCGAGGCCCTGTGCCACCGCCTGCGGCTTGCCGAAGCCGCGCGTCAGCAGCGGCGCCGCAACGATGCCGGAGCCGACGCCGAACATCCCGGCGAAGAAACCGCCGACGACACCGACGCCCGGCAGCCAGCGCTCGTGCCAGCCGGCGCTGGCCGCCTGTGCCGCGGCGCGCGCGCCGTGGAAGAACCACAGCGCCAGCCCGACGAGGAAGACCGCAAAGCACAGCATCAGCACCTGCGAATCGAGCAGCACCGCCAGCCGCGCCGCCGGCCATGTCGCCAGCAGCGTCGCCAGCCCGAGCAGGCCGGCCGTGCGCAGCGGCAGGGGGTAGCGTTGGCGGTAGCGCCAGAAGGCGATCAGCACGTTCGGCGTGATCATCACCAGCGCCGTGCCCTGCGCCAGTTGCTGCTCCATGCCGAAGCCCATCGCCAGCACCGGGATGGCGATGATGCCGCCGCCGATGCCGAGCAACCCGCCGATGCCGCCGAGGACGGCACCGAGCAGCAGCGGCCCGAGCAGGGACAGGGAAGCAAGCGGGGAAGCAAGCGAAGCCAGTGAAAGTTCCATGCCGCGCAGCATATCGAACACGAATCGGAATAAAATCAGCCGAATCGTCAATTCATCATTCACGAGCCGTGAATACACCGCCGCTGCTCGAAGACCTCCGCCTGTTCTGCGCCGTCGCGCGCAACCGCAGCTTCGCCGCCACAGCGCGCGAACTGGGCATCTCCAACGCCGTCGTCAGCAAGCGCATCGCCATCCTCGAAGCCGGCATGGACGCGCCGCTGCTGCACCGGACGACGCGCAGCGTCGCGCTCACCGATCAGGGCGAGACGGTGCTGCAATGGGCGCAGCGCATCCTCGACGACGTCGACCAGCTCGCCGACGCCGTGTCGCAGACGCGCACGGAACCTGTCGGCCTCCTGCGCATCTGCACCAGTGCCGGCTTCGGCCGCAACCGCGTCGCACCGGCGCTCTCGGCGCTGGCGAAGCGCCACCCCGGCCTCGAGATTCAGCTCGAACTGCTCGACCGGCCGGTGGACCTGATCGAGGAAGGCTTCCACCTCGACATCCGCTTCGGCGAAGCGCACGAGCCCTACCTGATCTCGCGCCGGCTCGCCGCCAACGAGCGCGTGCTCTGTGCAGCACCCGGCTACCTGAGGAAGCACGGCAATCCGAAACGCCTCGCCGACCTCGCGCAACACCGCTGCATCCTCATCCGCGAGCGCTATCAGGATTTCGGCCGCTGGACGCTGCAGGGGCCGCAGGGGGAGGAAACGGTGAAGGTCGGCGGCCCGCTCTCGGCCAGCAACGGCGAGATCGTGCACCAGTGGGCCATCGACGGCCACGGCATCATCCTGCGCTCGGTCTGGGACGTCGGTCCGAGCCTTGAACGCGGCGATCTCGTGCGTGTGCTGCCGGATTATTCGCAGCGGGTAGACGTGTGGGCGGTGTATCCGTCGCGGCTGTCGACGTCGGGGCGCCTGCGGGTGTGTGTGGAGTTTCTGGAAAAGCGACTGGCGGGGTAATATGCCTTAGGCATTGACGGCTTCTGACTACTATCGGCCAGAAGCAGACGATTATCTTCCCTACTGTAGCCTTGAACTCTCCATGTCGATTAGCTTCTTTTACATGCGTTTTATTGCCAAATGAAAATGTTCGGAGCTGCGTTGCTTGGTCTCGGTATAGCTATCGTCGTGGGCGGCGGAGGCCTTCCGGTCATTGGGGGGCGCAGCGTTCTGGCGCTGTTGGCAGAGTACAAAGTGGCCAAGTCAGAGAATCGTGCACCCTCATTGGACCAGCAAGGGGCTTACTACACTTACATGTCCTATTTGATAGGCGGCATGTTGGCGATTGTAGGCACTGTTGCTTGGGTCATTGGGTTTGTGTTGGAGGCCTAACCCCTGTCAGGCGGCTGTCGGCCAGCAGCGGCCACTACGGAATATGGAAAATAGCGGATATTCGAGTTGTATTTCGGTGGCTGGTGTATTGGAGTTTTATACGGACGCGACAGGGGCAGCCTTCTGCCCAGGCAACGGAGTCATGGCATGCCAACCATGTTCAGATATCAATTCTTATACTGACCTAGCGGGTCTGTTTAATAACTGTTGGGCGATTTCAATGCGTGCGCTGATTACTCTAATTCTTCTACTAAGCACTTCCTGCTATGCAACGGAACAGATTCCTGACCGAATCATCGTTGATGGGAAAGAATATCCATTGCACTCTCACATACTGCAACCTTTACTAGACCGCCCTGACATTCATGAAAGGTGGAAAGCTTTGGTTCCCCAGAACGTTCCGCCGTGCTCGGCATCCATTCTTGGCTATAGTGCCACTTGGGAAATCGCTGACAATCGCCTTTATCTGCGCCGTGTCCATGTAAATCCGTGTGACAGAGAGCCAAAGGAACTTCAACTCTCATATCTTCTTCCGTGGGATGTTTCGTCAGTGGAAGCAATTTGGTATTCCGGGCCGTTGTTCGTGCCACTCGGAAAAGGGACGCTAATAAATGGCTTCCATCACTATGAAAAGCACATGAAGCTAAATATCAAGAACGGCTATGTAGTCAGCAGGGAGTTTGAGCCCCCGGAGAGTAACCATTGAAATTCCCTCCGCCTTTGGCCCAACCCGTTATTCCACCAGACCTAGCGCATAAAACCACGCAACGTCGGTGAATTCAAACGTTCCTGAATGTCTGCGTGATGATGGCGCAATAGACCACCAGCCATAACGGGTCAGCTTCGTTTGCAATAGCAAACTGAAACACGGCACACCCGCCTACTTCCCCCGCCGCCCGCGCACCGTCTCCAGGTGCCTGCACAATATCTCCGTCCCCTCCAGCAGCCGCGGCGTATGCCGTTGGATCAGTTCCGGCGGCACGAAGAAGAGGTTGTCGCGTTTCACCGCCTCGATGCTGGTCCACTTCTTCCAGTCGTCCAGCCACTCCGGGCGCGAGTCGCCCATGCCGCTGGCGATGATCGTTTCCGGGTTGGCGGCGATCACGGCTTCGACGGTCACCGTCGGCGCCATCTGTTCCAGCTTGCCGAAGACGTTTTCGCCGCCGCACAGGCGGATGGCGTCGGAGATGATCTGGTTCTTCCCCACCGTCATCAGCGGCTGCTTCCAGATCTGGTAGAAGGTGCGCACCGTGGCCTTGCCCGTGTATTGCGTGCGCAGCGCGGCAAGTTGGTCGCGGTAGCGTTTGGCTTCGGTACTGGCGGTGGCGCTCGTTCCGGCCAGTGTGCCGAGGCGTTCGATCTCGCTGGCGACGTCCTCGATGCGGTTCGGCTGCGAGATGTACATCGTGTAGCCGAGGCTGCGGAACTTGTCGAGGTGCGCGGCGGCGTTGCCGCTCTGCCAGCCGACGATCAGATCCGGCTTCAGTGCCGCCACGGTTTCCATATCGAAGCGCGAATAGCCGCCGACGCGCGGGATCTTCTTCGCTGCCTCAGGGTAGTCGCTGTAGTCGACCGTGCCGACGATGCGGTCGCCGGCACCGGCCGCAAACAGGGTCTCGGTCATGTGCGGCGCGAGGCTGACGATGCGCTTCGCCGGCTGCGCGAGCTTCACCGTGTTGCCGATGTCGTCCTTGACGCTGACCTCGGCGCGGGCCTCAACGGCAGTGATAGCGAGGCTGGCGGCACAGAGAAGGGGGGCGGTGGCGAGCCACGTTGCACGGCAGATAGGGAGTTCGTTCGTCTTCATGTTGATCGAGGGTGGTGGGCAGCCGAGGCGGCAGCGCGGGAAATCAGGTTTGTATCTGGACCCCGGTTTTCGCCGGGGTGACGGGGGCGGGTGGCCATTCGCGCAGGGCTTGTGCGAGGCGCTGCCATTCGGGTTCGCTGCCGGGCAGGCCGATGCGGATGCCCGAAACATCGGCGAACAGTCGAACGAGGATGCCGCGGGCGGCGAGGAAATCGTGCAGTGCCTGCGCCTGCGCGGTTGGCAGCCAGCAGAACATGAACGTGCTCTGCACCTCGCCGAGCGGCGCGAGCAATGCACGCAATCGTTCGCTGTCGGCGGCGAGCCGGGTACGCGCCGCCGCCTGCCACTCGCGGTCGGCCAGCGCGCCCTGCGCAACGACGCGCGACGGGCCGCTGACGGCCCACGGGCCCAGCACTTCGACCATCTGCATGAGCAGCTCGCGGCGGCCGAGGATGAAGCCGACGCGCGCCCCGGCGAGCCCGAAGAACTTGCCGAGCGAGCGCAGCACGATCAGGTTGGGTGCGTCCTTCGTGCCGGCAAAGGGCGCGACGCAGTTATCCGGATCGACGTCGGCGAAGGCTTCGTCGACGACCAGCGTGCCGCCGCGCTTCTTCAGTTGCGCCGCGGCGTCGAGCAGTTCGTCGCGCGGGTAGGCGCGGCCGGTCGGGTTGTTCGGGTTGCACAGCAGCACGTTGGGTGCCATTGCCGTCAGCGCGCGCGCGAGGTTGGCACCAGCGAGTCGCCGCACCTTGTGGCCGGCGCGTTCCCAGGCATGCGGGTGTTCGGCGTAAAGCGGCGCCGGCATGACCACCGCGGCACGCGGCAGCAGGGTGGGCAGGCACTGTATCGCCGCCTGCGAACCGGCCAGCGGCAGCAGGTTGACGTTGCCGTAATAGGCGGCGGCCGTTTCTTCCAGCCCGTCGTTGTCTTCCGGCAAGCGGCGCCAGCAGTCGGCCGGTAGCGGCGATACCGGCCAGCCCTGCGGGTTGATGCCGGTCGACAGGTCGAGCCAGTCGGCGAGGGGGGTGCCCCACTGCGCGGCGGCGACGCGCAGGCGTCCGCCGTGTTCAAGCATGCGGCGCTCCGGGCAGGAAGAGTGCCGCAAGCAGGCCGAGCACCAGCGCCGAAATGAGCCACAGGCGCATCCCGCGGCGCACGAGTGCCAGCGCACGCGCGATGTCGAGCGGCTGCGGCGCGCGGCCCTCGCCGAGCGTCGGCCGTACTTCGAGCTGGCCGTGGTAGATCGCCGCGCCGCCGAGCGACACCTGCAGCGCGCCGGCGCCGGCGGCCATCACCGGCCCGGCATTCGGGCTGTCCCACTGCGGAGCCTGCTTGCGCCAGCAGGCGAGCGCCCGCGACGTCTTGCCGAAGAGCGCGTAAGTCAGTGCAGTGAGGCGCGCCGGGAAATAGTTGAGGACGTCGTCCAGGCGCGCGGCGGCGGCGCCGAAGTAGAAGAAGCGTTCGTTGCGGTAGCCCCACATCGCGTCGAGCGTGTTGGCCAGCCGGAAGAGCAGGGCGCCGGGGCCACCGAGCAGGAAGAACCAGAACAGCGCACCGAAGACGGCGTCGTTGCCGTTCTCGAGCAGCGATTCGACGGCGGCCTTGGCAACGCCCGTTTCGTCCAGCGCAGAGGTGTCGCGCGAGACCATCCAGCCGACGTGCTCGCGCGCCGCGCCAAGGTTGCCGGCGGCAAGATCGTCGGCAACGCGCTCACCGTGCTCCTCCAGCGCCCGGCCGCCGAGCGCGAAGCAGAGCAGCAGGGGGTGCAGCAGCCAGCCGAGCGGCAGCGTGCACAGAAAGCCGGCGAGCAGCACCGGCGGCAGCACGACGAGGCTCCAGGCGATCAGGCCGGCGACTCGGGAGCCGCCGTTCAGGTTCGCCAGCCGCTCGACCCAGCCGGCGACGCGCCCGAAGCCGACCAGCGGGTGCCAGCGCTTCGGCTCGCCCAGCAGGCGATCGAGCGTGGCGCCGGCCATGGCGAACAGCGGCAACAGGAGCGGGGCGGGTAAGGACACGGGGCAGGCGAGGAAAGCGGGGACGGGAGGGGCGCATTTTACCGCGCCACGGCATGCGAAAATGCGGACTTTCGTTGCGACGGCATGCCGCCCCACCCGATGGCCACTTCTTCCTGCAGACGAACCCCCACCCTGATGGTGCAGGGCTGCACCTCCGATGCCGGCAAGAGCACGCTGGTGGCGGCACTGTGTCGCATCCTCAAGCGCCGCGGCGTGCGCGTGGCACCGTTCAAGCCGCAGAACATGGCGCTCAACTCGGCCGTCACCGTCGACGGCGGCGAGATCGGCCGCGCGCAGGCGCTGCAGGCGCTGGCTGCCGGCCTGGAGCCGCATACCGATTTCAACCCGGTGCTGTTGAAGCCGAACACCGACAAGCGCGCGCAGGTCATCATCCACGGCCGGGCGCTGCAGGATTTCGACGCCGTCGCCTATCACGAGTACAAGCCGCGGGCGATGAAGGCGGTGCTCGAATCGTATGAGCGGCTCTGTGCGCAGTACGAATGCGTGCTGGTCGAGGGCGCCGGCAGCCCGGCCGAGATCAACCTGCGCGACCGCGACATCGCCAACATGGGCTTTGCCGAGGCGGTCGACTGCCCGGTGATCCTGATCGCCGACATCGATCGCGGCGGCGTCTTCGCACACCTCGTCGGCACGCTGGAACTGCTCTCGCCGTCGGAGCAGGCACGCGTGAAGGGCTTCGTCATCAACCGCTTCCGCGGCGACATCACGCTGCTCGAATCGGGGCTGGACTGGCTGGAAGAGCGCACCGGCAAGCCGGTGATCGGCGTACTGCCCTACCTGCACGGACTCTACCTCGATGCCGAGGACGCGCTGCCACGCGAGGCGCTGCCGAAAGCGGCCACGAAGCTGAAGGTGATTGCGCCCGCCTTCCCGCGCATCTCGAACCATAACGATCTCGACCCGCTGCGTTTCCACCCCGAGGTCGACTTCTGCTTCATCGGTCCCGGCGAAGTGCCGCCGCCCGCCGACCTGATCGTGCTGCCGGGCTCGAAGGCGGTGCAGGCCGACCTCGCCTGGCTGCGCGCCAACGGCTGGGAAGCGCCATTACAGCGCCACCTGCGTTACGGCGGCAAGCTGATCGGCATCTGCGGCGGCTACCAGATGCTCGGCCGCCAGCTGCACGACCCGCTCGGCCTCGAAGGGAAACCGGGCAGCGCGCCCGGCCTCGGGCTGCTCGATTGCGAGACGACGCTGGAACGCGAGAAGCAGCTGAAGAACGTGGCCGGCACGCTGAACCTGCCCGGCAACCCGACGGTACGCGGCTACGAGATCCACATGGGCGTCACCGTTGGCCCGGCACTGACGACGCCGGCGGCCACGCTGGATGGTCATGCCGACGGCGCGCAGTCCGCCGACGGCCAGATCCTCGCCACCTACTGCCACGGCCTCTTCGACGAACCCGCCGCACTGACCGCATTGCTGCAGTGGGCCGGCGCAGCAGTCAGCGGTGCGCACTTCGACGCGGCCGCCCGGCGCGAAGCCGACATCGACCGGCTGGCCGAGGCGGTGGATCAGGCGTTCCGGTGGGACAAGCTGGCGGCGCTGCTGCCGAAATAAAACGATCGCAGCGCGGGGCCATCCCGCCACTTCACCGGCGCCGGCAACTACCGGCTGAGATGCTGCAGGACGGTATGCAGGCGTTCGGCGGCGTAGGCGGCTTCCGGATCGTTCTCCGTCAGTCGCAGGATCTCTCCCCAGTTGATGTAGCGATCCAGGCGGGACAAGGCCTTGGCGGTCACCGAATCCATGTTGATCGCCAGCGACAGCGCGTCACCGCTGCCTTCGAGCCGATATTCAAACAAGCGCTGCATGTATTTTCTCCGATGGGTTTATCAATGAAGCTCGCGTTCCCCAAAGATCCACTATCTGGGGACAGGTTGTACGCATGCATCCTTCGTTGCGGGAACACATCCCCCGGAACAAACCGCCTTGCCAGTCTGATCGACCATGGCCGCCCCCTTGGGAACGCTTGAACACAATGCGTTTCCTTGCTGGTCAGTCACACAGTAACCGGGGCCGCACAACAGTTCGCCATAGGTGTCGTTTCTCATTCCGCCACCGGGCGAGGTGCACACGACTTCACCTTGTCGATTGACGGCACAACTCGAGTCAGGCTGACCACAAAATACCTTCCCGGAAGCGCCGGAAACACAGCCAGCTTGCGCGCCCGCATGCGTGGCGTACACAAGGAACATCCAAAAAACGCCTGCAAGCAAAACATGTCGATTCACGAACTTCTCCTTGGAGTACGAACAGCGCAGCATTACGCCGTGCCGGCAGGCGGTTCCTCATGATGAATCCGCTGCATCGCCACCTGGCGCTGGATCTCGCGGAAATCGTTCTCCCGGCCCTGCAGCGCGTAGAGCTTGCGCACCGTGCCGAAAACCTTCTTGGCATCCTCGCCCGACATCAGCTCGCGGGCCTGGCCGTCGGCGAGTTCGCGATCATCGACCACCAGCGCGGCACGCAGGACGTCGACGCGGGAAACGGTCGGCAGCGGCGAGGCGACGAGCGCCGGTCGCAGGCCGGCAAACTTCTTTTTTCCCTTGTCCGGCGAGGCCACCGCGAGCAGCGCCGAGAAGCTGGCCTGCTGCGCCAGCTCGAGGTTCATGACTTCCGATTCGCGCATCAGCACGAGCACCTTCTCGGCGGCGATCAGGTCGCCGGCACCGACATGGGTGCGCGCCAGCGTCAGCTGGTCCTCGGTCGACACCGCGCCGGGCATGGTGTCGTTGGCGACGACATCCGCCATCGCCGCGCGCGCCGTCTCGGTGTCACCGTTGAGTTCGGCGGCCTCGGCGAGCAGGCGCTTGCGCAGGTAGTTGCGCGGCGTCTTCTTCGCCACCGCGTCGAGCGTCTTCTGTGCTTCCTCGTGCTCGCCCTGGGCCATGCAGATGTTGGCCTTGATGTCGGCCGCGTCGAAATACTGGGCGGCGGACGAGACGACCTTCTCGATCTCGGCCCGCGCCTCGGTCAGGCGGTTCTGGTGGTGCAGGGATTTGGCGACGCCGGCCCGCGCCCAGGGAAACTCGTATTTTTCCAGGATTCCCCGGTAGGCGGCCTCGGCCTGCTCGGCATTGCCGGCGGCAAGGTGTACCTCGGCCTCCTGGCGCAGCGTCTCGAAGCGATAGGCACGGCCAGCCTCGGTCTCCTTCTTCGCGGCGAGGATGGCAAGCGCCTTCTCATATTCCTGCTTGCGTTTCTCGCGATAGAAGCCGGCGAAGAATTCCTTCTTCGCGGCGACCTTCTCCAGCCGCAGCATCAGCTTGTCGGGCGAGAAGGGCTTGATGATGTAGTCGTCCGGCACCAGTTCGACGGCCGCGACGACCTGCTCGTAGGACTGCTCGCCGGTGACCATCATGAAGATCGTTTCGTCCGGCAGCATGTTGAAGCGGCGCAGTTCCTCTAGCAGCTGCTGGCCGGAACGGCCATCGCCGAGGATGTAGTCGCAGAGGATGACATCCGGGCAGTTGTTGCGGATCTTGAAGATCGCGTCCTGGTAACCGGGGGCGAAGTCGACGGAAAAGGCGCCCGCCGTCTGCGCGATGGCGCGCAGGCTCTCGCGCGCCAGCGGCTGGTCGTCGACGACGAGGAAGCGCTTGTTCTTGTAATCGATCGGCATTTCAGTTCCACCCGACCGGTCCGCAGGAACCGGCCTCCCCAGCGGGGGAAAGCAGGCGCCGCAAATCAGGGGGCCGTTTCATCTAGGGCAGCCGCAACTCGAACACGGCGCCCCCGAGCTCGCCGCCGTTGGCGAGGTGCATGCCGCCGCAGCGACCCTGGCGCTCGTGCAGCGAGGCGACACGCTCGGCAACGATGAGGCCCGTGCTGCGCCCGCCCTCCGGGTCGGCATAACCGGGGCCGTCATCCTCGACGCGAAAATGGAGGCCGCCATCATCGTTCCACGCGCTCAGGCGGACCCGGGCACGGGCGTAGCGGCCGGCGTTCTGGACGGCGTTGTTGAGGACATCGGTAATCAGGTCGCGATCGAGCGGCCATTCGTCCTGAACGCTGCACGTGTGGGTCAGCGTGATGCCGGCGTGTGCAAGATGCCTGCGCTGGTCGAGCACGACTTCGTCACAGAGATCGGCAACGACGACGGGCACGACGGCCAGCGTCGCGTCGTTGCGCAGCAGGTGATAGGCCGTCAGCGTCCGGGTCAATCGAACGGCCGCCGTTTCAATTGCGTAGCGCGCCTCGGAGAGGTCGATGCCGTGCTTCGCCTCGGCTTCGGCAATCTGCGATTCGGCGTAGAACAGCTGGTTCTTGGTGTCGTGCACACCGGAGGCGAGCACGTCGAGCAGGCGATGCATGGACTCCCTCCCGTCGTTTTCCGGCAGCTTACCGCTACTTGAGCACGAGCGGCAGCCCGGCGGCAACGAGCGTGACGCGATCGCAGACGGACGCGACCTGCTGGTTCAGCCGGCCCTGCTCGTCAGCGAAGCAGCGCGAAACCGGGTGCATCGGCACGATCCCCCAGCCGACCTCGTTCGAGACCAGCGTGATCCAGCCCGGCAGCTGTGGCAGCGTCTCGATCAGCGCCGCGGTCTCGCCGGACAGCAGCGGACAGTCGACGGCCTGCCCGGCCTCGGCCTGCGCCGCGGCCTTGCCGGCGAAGAGGAGATTGGACAGCCACAGGGTCAGGCAATCGACGACCAGACAGACATCCTTCGCGGCATTGGCGCGCAGGGCCTCGGCAAGCCGGACAGGCGCCTCGACCAACCCCCAGCCGGCCGGGCGCCGGGCACGGTGATGGGCGATGCGCCGTTCCATTTCGGCGTCGCGCACTTCGGCCGTGGCGACATAGATGACGCGCAGCCCGGAACCGGCTGCGTGTTTTTCCGCGAGTGCGCTCTTGCCTGAACGGGCGCCACCGATGACGAGTTCTTTCATGGGTCAAAAATAGCACAGGAGGGCGCCGGTATAATGGCCGCTCGCCTTTTCCTGGCTTCAGCCGGACCCCAAGAGCCCACGATGAGTTTCCATATTTCCCGGCCCGACCGCGGCATCGCCGCCGCCCTGCAGCACAAGATCGACCGCAAGACGAAGCCGCCCGGCGCCCTCGGCGGACTGGAGCGACTGGCACTGCAGATCGGCCTCGTGCAGCAGACGCTGACGCCGACGCTCGACCTGCCCTGCATCGCCGTCTTCGCCGGCGACCATGGGGCGGCGAAGGCCGGCGTCTCGGCCTTTCCGCAGGACGTCACGTGGCAGATGGTCGAGAATTTCCTCGCCGGCGGCGCGGCCATCAATGTCTTTGCCCGCGCCAACGGCCTCGGCCTGAAGGTGGTCGATGCCGGTGTCGCGCACGATTTCGGCGAGCGCGACGGTCTGATCGACGCCAAGGTGGCACCGGGCACGCAGAACTACATCGAGACCGCGGCCATGACGCCCGCCGAACGCGACACCGCCATCGCCCGCGGTGCGGCGCTGGCCCGCGAACTGTCCGCCACCGGCTGCCGGGCCATCGGCTTCGGCGAGATGGGCATCGGCAATACGGCCGCCGCTTCGCTGATCACGCATCACCTGACCGGTACGCCCCTCTCCGATTGCATCGGTCGCGGCACCGGCCTCGATGACCCCGGTCTCGCCCGCAAGCGGGCACTGCTCGCACAGGCGGCGGCACGGGCCGGCCTGCCGGCACGCAACGACGGCAGCAGCGAGCACACACAGGCGGTGCTCGCCGAGTTCGGCGGCTACGAGATCGCGATGATGGCCGGCGCCATGCTGGGCGCAGCCGAGGCCGGGATGCTGCTGCTCATCGACGGATTCATCGTCGGTGCCGCCTTCCTCGTCGCGGCGCGCATCGAGCCGGCGATCGTCGACTACGCGGTGTTCTGCCACCGCTCGGCGGAGCCCGGCCATCAGGCGCAGCTCAAGGCCTTCGACGCGGAGCCGCTGATCGACCTCGGGCTGCGCCTCGGCGAAGGTACCGGCGCGGCGCTGGCCTGGCCGCTGGTGCGTGCCGCGGCCGCCTTCCTCAACGAGATGGCCAGCTTCGAGTCGGCAGGCGTCGCGGAGAAGACCTGAGTGAACGTTCTGCGCCGCGAGGCCGAATATTTTTTCGGCGCGATCCGCTTCTTCACGCGCCTGCCGGTGCCGGCCTGGGTCGGCCACTCGCCGGAGGCGCTCAATCATTCGGCACGCTACTTTCCGCTGGTCGGGCTTGTCATCGGACTGATCGGCGCCCTCGCCTTCGCCAGCACCTCCTTCTTCCTGCCGAAGACGCTGGCGGTGCTGCTGGCGATAGCGGCTACGATCTACGCCACCGGCGCCTTCCACGAGGACGGCTGGGCCGACATGGTCGACGGCTTCGGCGGCGGCTGGACGCGGGAACGCACGCTGGAGATCATGAAGGATTCGCGCATCGGCAGCTTCGGCGCCATCGCCCTCGTGCTGATGCTGCTCGGCAAGTTCGTCGCACTGATCGAACTCGACGCGCTGCTCGTCGCGCCGGCCATGATCGCCGGCCATGCCTTCTCGCGGCTGTGCTCGACGCTGCTGCTGCATTGCCTCGACTACGCGCGCGAGGAAGGCAAGGCCAAGCCGCTGGCGACGCGCATCACCCTTGGCGAACTCGCCTGTGCCACGGTGTTCGGCTGCGCCGCGCTCTTCCTGCTGCCGCCGGCCGCGATGGCGTGCGGCATCGCCCTCGCGCTCGGCGCCACGGCCGTGCTCGCAGCGAAGATCCACAAGCGCCTCGGCGGCTATACCGGCGACTGCCTCGGCGCCACCCAGCAGGTGGCCGAGCTCGCCTTCTATGCCGGACTGCTGTGCAGGTTTACCTGATCCGTCACCCGCGGCCACAGATCGCCGAGGGCGTCTGCTATGGCCGGCTCGACATGCCGGCGCAAGACGTCGCGACGACAGCCGCCACCCTGCGTACGCAACTCCCGCCCCACCTGCCGGTAATCAGCAGCCCGCTGCGCCGCTGTCGCGAGCTGGCCGAAGCGCTGCATCCGTCACCGCGCTTCGAGGCGCAGCTGATGGAAATGCATTTCGGGGAGTGGGAAGGCCTGGCCTGGGACGCAATCCCGCGCGACGCGCTCGATGCCTGGGCCGCCGACCTGCTGCACCACCGCCCGCCGGGCGGCGAGTCGGCGGCGGTTCTGCAGGCACGCGCCGTGGCCTGCCTCGATACGCTGGCGGCGGAGGGCGTCCCCGCCTGCATCGTCATCACCCACGCGGGCGTCATGCGCGCCCTGGCGGGCCATGTCCGGCATCTGCGCATCGACGACTGGGTACAACTGCGGTTCGACTACGGGGAATGCTTTCCACTCCCGTGGCCGGCCGCTGACTGAATCGCCCTTCCGCTTTCACGCCTGCAGGCATCGCCGGACCGGAGTCGCCGTCGCTTCCCGGCACGCTGCCCCCGCGGGCGTTGCCGCCGCGATCCTTCGGGCGACCTCCCTTGCGTTTCAGTACGGATACAAGCCGATCGCCGGTGCACGGTTGCCTGGGATTTTCGATCGTGATAAATAGCGTCCGGATTGTTTTTTCACACCGATTTTTGCGATGCAGAAACATCACCCGACGCGCACCTACGACGCCGTGATGCCTCGCTATGCGGCAGCATTTGAATGCACCGGCAACGCCTGCGAGGATACGTGTTGTGCTGGATGGAACATCACGATTGACGCCCTGACGCTGAAAGCCTGCAGCAGCGCCAACCCGCCCCACCTGACCGAACGCCTGAAGCGTTTTGTCGTCCCCATTCCGCCGCCGGAGAGAGGGGCCGGCGGCGATCCGGCACGACTGGCCCTGGTCCCGGAGACCCAGTGCTGCGCCTTCCTCGAGCAGGGCCTGTGTGCCATTCACCGCGACCTGGGGGAAGACTACCTGTCGAATACCTGTTCGACCTTTCCGCGCCGCGCACGCAATCTTTCGGGACGGGTCGAGTACGCGCTCGACCTCGCCTGTCCGGAAGCCGCCCGCAAGGCGCTGTTGTCGGAGAACGCACTGGACCTGATCGAGGCGCCGGTCACGCTGCGTCCGGCCACGGTGACGTCACTGGTACCACAAGACAGGCTCACCCCGCTGCAGATCGACGAGATCCGGGGATTCTGCTTTCAGCTGATGCGGGTCGGCGACCTGCTTCCGTGGCAACGACTGGTGGTCATCGGCCACTTCTGCCACCAGCTCGAGCAGCTGACGACCACGCCAGCGCCGCTCGACGTCATGTCGTTCCTCGATGATTTCGTCCGGCAGGTCGAGAACGGTTCGATGGTGGCGCGCCTCACCGACGCTCCCGCGAACATCGCCGGGCAGGCGCAACTGTTCTTCAAGCTCTGGCAGGGACAGGCGGAGAGAAAGAACTCGCCGACCCAGGACCTTGTCCAGAATGCGGTGGCCAGAGGCCTGGGCGTCGACTCGCCACAAGCCGAGCCATCCGACTGGGCGCCACTCATCCGGAACTATCAGGCCGGGCTGTCGCGCATTCGGCCAGCCCTCGAAGAGGCGCCCTTCCTGCTCCACAACTACCTCATGAACGAAATGTTCCGCGAGATGTTTCCGTTTGGCGCGGCCACGCCGTTCCGCCATTTCCTCGGACTGCTCGCACGCTTCGGCCTGCTCCGGCTGATGCTGGGCGGGGTCGGCAACTCGGGCATGGAAACGAATGCAGCGCAGCTGGTCAGGATCACGCAAGTCTGCAGCCGGCTCTACCCGCACCCCGCATTCACTTCCAAAGCGGTTCAGGCGCTGGCGTTCCTCGGCTTCGACCGGGCAGACCGCTTTGCCGAACTGCTGCGCGACTGAAACCCGCGAGGCGCCCTGTCGCCCCGCTGTCGGCAGCGGAACCCGCAGTGTCTGGCATGGGGCGGCTACGGCCATGCCGCGCAGTTCTGGCGGCGCCGGGCAGCGTGCCCGCAGCGGGTCGTCAGTGCGCCTCGTCCCAGTTGGCGCCGACACCCACTTCGACCACCAGCGGCACCCTGAGCTTCGCCACCTGCGTCATCAGCCGCGGCAGTTCCAGGCGGACCTCGGCGAGTTCGGCGTCCGGCACTTCCAGTACCAGTTCGTCGTGCACCTGCAGGACCAGCTTCGTCGCCATCCGCTTTTCATCCAGCCAGCGCTGCACGGCGACCATCGCCAGCTTGATCAGATCGGCGGCGGTGCCCTGCATCGGCGCATTGATCGCCGCACGCTCGGCGCCCTGGCGACGACCGACCTGCTGGGCACGGATGTCAGGCAACCATAGGCGGCGACCGAACACGGTCTCGACATAACCGTCGCGCTTGGCCTGGCTGCGCGTCTCCTCCATGTAGCGGGCGACACCGGGATAGCGCGCGAAGTAGCGCTCGATGTAGGCCTGCGCGGCGCTGCGTTCGAGATCGAGCTGGCGCGCGAGGCCGAAGGCGCTCATGCCGTAGATCAGGCCGAAGTTGATGACCTTGGCGACGCGGCGCTGGTCCGGGCCGACTTCCAGCGGCGTGACACCGAAGATCTCGGCGGCGGTGGCGCGGTGCACGTCCTCGCCGGCGGCAAAGGCCTCCAGCAGGCGCGGGTCTTCGGAGAGGTGCGCCATGATGCGCAGCTCGATCTGCGAATAGTCGGCGGAGACGATGCTGCTGCCGGCCGGCGCGACGAAGGCTGCGCGGATGCGGCGACCTTCGGCGGTGCGCACCGGGATGTTCTGCAGGTTCGGCTCGGAACTGGCCAACCGCCCGGTGATCACGCTCGCCTGCGAGAAGCTGGTATGCACGCGGCCGGTCTGCGGGTTGATCATGCGCGGCAGCTTGTCGGTGTAGGTGCTCTTCAGTTTGGAGAGCGTGCGCGTCTCCAGCAGGACCTTCGGCAGCGGGTAGTCGAGCGCCAGCTCGGAGAGCACTTCCTCGTCGGTCGAGGGCGTGCCCGACGGCGTCTTCTTCTGCACCGGCAGGCCCAGCTTCGAGAAGAGGATGTCGGCGAGCTGCTTCGGCGAGTTGAGGTTGAAGGGCTGGCCGGCGAGTTCGTGCGCCTTGTTCTCGAGCGCGATCAGCGCCGTGCCGAGTTCGTGGCTCTGCTGCCCGAGCAGCGTGCTGTCGATCAGGATGCCGTTGCGCTCCATGCGCCAGATGACCTCACGCGCCGGCATCTCGATCTCGCGGTAGATGCGCTTGAGGCCTTCCTGCGCATCGATGCGCGGCAGCAGCGCCTCATGCACCCGCAGCGTCACGTCGGAGTCCTCGGCCGAATATTCGGCGGCCAGTTCGATCGCCACCTGCTCGAAGCCGATCTGCTTGGCGCCCTTGCCGCACAGCGATTCGTACGAGATGGTGTCAAGGCCGACATGGCGCGAGGCGAGCTGGCCGAGGTCGTGGCCCTTGTCCGATTCGAAGACGTAGGATTCGAGCAGCGTGTCGTGGGCGATACCGGCCAGCGCGATGCCGTGGTTGGCGAAGACGTGCTGGTCGTACTTCAGGTGCTGGCCGAGCTTGGCGTGCTGTGCCGATTCGAGCCACGGCTTGAGCTTCGCGAGAACCTCGTCGCGCGGCAGCTGTGCCGGCACGCCGGCGTAGTGGTGGTCGACGGGGATGTAGCAGGCCTCGCCCGGGGCGGTGGCGAGCGAAATGCCGACGATGCGCGCCGCGAAGGGATCGAGGCTGGTGGTTTCGGTGTCGACAGCGGTCAGTGCGGCCGCATTGATCTTTTCCAGCCAGCGCTCGAAGGCCGGCCAGTCGAGCACCGTCTCGTACGCGGAGCGGTCCGGCGCGAACAGCGAACCGCTGTCGACCGGCGCCGGTGCGGCGACCTCACTCGCTGGCGCGGCAGCCGCCTCACCGGAAAATTCGCGCAGCCAACTCTTCGACTCGATGCGCGTGAACAGCTCGACCAGCTTCTCGCGCTGCGGCGGCTGCGCCACCAGCGACTGCGGCGTCATTGCCAGCGGCAGGTCGCAGACCACCGTCACCAGCCGGCGGCCGAGCGGCAGGAAGCCGAGCGCCTGGCGGAGGTTCTCGCCGACCACGCCACCGACCTCGTCGGCATGGGCGATCAGGTTGTCGAGCGTGCCGTACTGGGTCAGCCATTTCACCGCCGTCTTCGGGCCGCACTTGTTCACGCCCGGCACGTTGTCGACGGTGTCGCCCATCAGGGTCAGGTAATCGACGATGCGTTCCGGCGGCACGCCGAACTTGGCGAGCACCCCGGCTTCGTCGAGGCGCTCCTCGCTCATCGTGTTGACCAGCGTCACATGGCTGTCGACGAGCTGCGCGAGATCCTTGTCACCGGTCGAGATCACGACCTCGATGCCCTGCGCGGCCGCCTGCCGAGCGAGCGTGCCGATGACGTCGTCCGCCTCGACACCCGGCTCCATGATCAGCGGCCAGCCGAGCGCGGCAATGCATTCGTGCAGTGGCTCGATCTGGCGCGCCAGATCATCCGGCATCGGCGGCCGGTGCGCCTTGTATTCGGGATACCAGTCGTCGCGGAAGGTCTTGCCCTTGGCGTCGAAGACGCAGGCCTTGTAGGCCACCCCGCTTGCCTTGTAGTCATTTTCCAGCCGGCGTAGCATGTTCAGCACACCGACGATCGCGCCGGTCGGTTCGCCCGCGCTATTGCGCAGGTCGGGCAGCGCATGAAAAGCGCGATAGAGATACGACGAACCGTCGACGAGCAGCAGCACGGACATAGCGAAGAAGAAAGAAGATGAGCGAAAAGGACAAACTGCCGCCGCTGGTGGACCCCGACAGCCTGACCAAGGCGATCTCGGCGCGGGAATCCTGGCGGATCTTCGGCATTATGGCAGAGTTCGTCGAGGCGACCGAACGGCTGGCGGCGATCCGCCCGGCTGTCTCGATCTTCGGCAGCGCGCGCACGGCGCCGGGCTCACCCTACTACGAACTGACCGAGCAGATCGCACGAAAACTCTCGGACTGCGGCTTTTCGGTCATTTCCGGCGGCGGCCCGGGGATCATGGAGGCCGCCAACAAGGGCGCCTTCCACGGCAAGAGTCCTTCGGTCGGCCTCAATATCCAGTTGCCGCACGAACAGCACAGCAACGGTTATCAGGATATTTCGCAGACCTTCCGCCACTTCTTCGCGCGCAAGTACATGTTCGTGAAGTTCGCCAGCGCCTACGTCGTCATGCCCGGCGGTTTCGGCACGCTCGACGAGCTGATGGAGGCGCTGACGCTGGTGCAGACCGGCAAGAGCCGCAGGATTCCGATCATCCTCGTCTGCGAACCGTTCTGGCGGGGGCTGGTGGACTGGTTCCGGGAACGGCTGGTCGCCGAGAACATGATCTCGGCCGAGGACATGAACCTGATCCAGGTGCTCGACACCCCAGCCGAAGTCGTCGATGCCATCTTCAAGCACTACGAGACCCGCGGCTTTGCCCCCTCGGCCGACGAGCGGGAGATGCTGCTCAACCTGTAATACAATTGCGGCATATGTCCCGGGGACCCCTCATGCGCCACCTTCGCCTCCTGCTCCTGCCGCTGGCCTTCGCTGCCGGCACTGCCCTTGCCCAAGCCGGCAAGCCTGCCGACCTGCAGCCGCTGCCGGCCGTGCCGCCCCCGCCGCCGGAAATCGTGCCTTTCGACGATGCGCTCGAGCCCCAGGTGACGATCCGCAAGCGCGAAGGCGATACCGTCGAGGAATACCGGCGCGACGGCCGTCTCTACATGATCAAGGTGACGCCGCCGCACGGCGTGCCGTACTACCTTGTCGATACCGAAGGCGACGGTAACTTCAACCGCATGGAAACGCTGGACAACAAGGTCCGCGTTCCGATGTGGATCATCAAGACCTTCTGACCGGAGCGGCAAACCGGCCGGCCTGACCGCCGGCTACTCCCTGCCCCCTTCCCCCGTCGTGTCCGTTTTCACACCGGTTTCGACCGCGCAGCTCGCCGGCTGGCTGCAACGCTACGACCTCGGCGCGCTCGTCGCGCTGCAGGGGATCAGCGAGGGTGTGCAGAATTCGAACTTCTTCGTCGACACAGGGCGCGCACGGCATGTCCTGACGCTGTTCGAGAAGGTCGATACCGCCCTGCTGCCCTTCTATCTCGACCTGATGGCGCATCTCGCGGACCACGGCATTCCCTGCCCCGCGCCGCGCCCGGCACGCGACGGCAGCCTGCTTGGCACGCTCAACGGTCGCCCCGCTGCATTGTTTTCGCGCCTCTCCGGCGCTTCGGTCCTGAACCCGACGAGCGCGCACTGTGCAGCGATCGGTCGTACCATGGCGCAGCTTCATCTTGCCGGCAGCGATTTTCCGGCGCCGCCGCATCCGCGCGGCCCCGACTGGATCGCCACCACGGCCGCGCGCGTCATGCCTTTCCTGTCGGCTGGCGATGCGGCGATGCTCGCCGCCGAGCTGGCCTGCCAGCGGGAGCATACGGCGACGCTGCCCGGCGGGGTAATCCATGCCGATCTATTTCGCGACAACGTGCTGTTCACCGACGACAGCAAGCCGCATATCGGGGGGCTGCTCGACTTCTATTTCGCCGGGCGGGGCGACTGGCTGTTCGATCTCGCGATCGTCGCCAACGACTGGTGCGGCGACGCCGATGCGACGCTCGACCGTGCACGCACGACCGCCCTGCTCTCCGCCTATGCCGAAGTGCGTCCGTTCAATGCCGCAGAACACGCCGCCTGGCCGTGGCAGCTGCGGGCTGCGGCACTGCGCTTCTGGCTGTCGCGACTGGAGGATTTCCATTGTCCGCAGCCGGGCGAGGATGTCACGGTGCGCGACCCCATCGTCTATCGCCGCATCCTCGCGCAACGCATCACCGGGAATGAAACAGCGCTATCCTTGGCGTCGCTGCTGGCCTGAGCTAGCATTCCCGCAAATCACCCGAGGACCCGCCATGGACCCGTTTCCGCTGACCCCCGCCAGTTTCTCCGGCCAGGCCCGCGTTGCACCGCCGGATGCCGCCTTCAACTGGCTGCGCCAGGGCTGGGCGAGCTTCGTCGCCAATCCGGGATTGTGGCTGACCATGGCGGTCCTGCTGCTGGTCATCTTCCTCGGCCTGCAGATCGTGCCGCTGATCGGCACGCTGGCCGCCAACCTGATGATGCCGGTGCTCACCGCCGGCATGCTGCATGCTGTGCGGCGGCTCTCCGACGAGGGCAGCTTCGAGATCGGCGACCTCTTCACCGGTTTCCGCCACAATACCGGGCCGCTGATCATCGTCGGCGTGCTCTACATGGCCGGCTGGCTGATCATCGCGCTCATCGTCATGGTCCTGATCGGCGGCAGCATGGCCGGCGGCATCGTCTTCGGCGCCGCCGGGCAGCCGGCGATGGGCGCCGGCATCGGCTTCGGCGGCGTGTTCCTCGCCGGATTGCTGACGCTGTTGCTCGGCGCGCCGCTGCTGATGGCGGTCTGGTTTGCGCCGGCACTCGTCTATTTCAACGGACTGCAGCCGGTCGCCGCGCTCAAGGCCAGCTTTGATGCCTGCCTGAAGAACTGGCTGGTCATGACGATCTTCGGCCTGATCACGCTGGTCCTCTGTTTCTTCGCGGCACTGCCGATGGGGCTCGGCTTCCTGGTATTGCTGCCGGTACTCTACGGCGCACTCTACGCGTCCTATCGCGACATCTTCCTCGGCTGATCCGCATGCAAGCGAAGAAACTCACGGCGGGCGATGGCTGGCGCTGGCTCGGCGACGGTTTCACGTTGTTCCGCAAGAATCCGCCGATGCTGACGCTCGTCATCATGGCCTACTGGCTGACGCTGGCAATGACCAACATCATCCCGCTGCTCGGCCCGGTCATCGCGACGCTCGCGATCCCGGCCTTCTCGGTCAGCCTGATGAACGCCGTACGCAAGCTCGACAACGGGCAGCCACTCGAGTTGCCGATCCTATTTTCCGGCTTCCGCAAGGAACTGAAGACGCTGATCGTTCTCGGCGGGCTCTATCTCGCCACCTCGCTGACCGCGCTCGGCGCCTCGGCACTGGCCGACGGCGGCCTGTTCCTGCAGACGATGATCGGCAGCTACAAGCCGAGTCCGGAAGAGCTGGCGAGCGGTGAATTCCTGGCCGCCGCACAGATTGCGCTGATCCTGATGGCGCCGGTGATCATGGCATGGTGGTACGCCCCGGTACTTGTCGCCTGGCATGGTTTCTCGGCCGGCAAGGCGCTCTTTTTCAGCCTCTTCGCCTGCCTGCGCAACTGGCGCGCCTTCTTCGCCTACACCGCCTGTGCGCTGTTTTTCGGCGGCATCCTGCCCGGCATCCTGCTGGGCGTGCTGGTGGCCATCGTTCCCGGCGCCGCCTCGGTGGCGTCGACGCTGTTCATGCTGCCGCTGATGTTCGTACTGGCACCGACGCTGGTCGCAAGTTTTTACGTCAGCTACCGCGACGTGTTCACCGACAGCGAACTTGCGGTCGTCACCGACGAAGCGGGTGACACATTCCCCCCGCCGCCGCCCGAGGACCATGCCTGAGTCCGCAGGGAACGATGCGCCGCTCGGTATTTTCGGCGGCACCTTCGATCCGGTTCATTTCGGCCACCTGCGACTTGCCGGGGAGGCCATTGCACAGCTCGGCCTGTCCGGCGTGCGCTGGATCCCGGCCGGCCAGCCGCGGCATCGCGAACCGCCTCGGGTCGCCGCCGTCGACCGCCTGCAAATGGTCCGTCTCGCACTTGCCGGTGACCCGCGCTTCAGCGTCGACGCAGCAGAGGTCGAGAGCGGCGAGGCGAGCTATACGGTTCCGACGCTGGAACGGCTGCGCGCCGAGTTCGGGCCCCGGCGGTCGTTGGTGCTGCTGCTCGGCGCCGACGCCTATGCCGGCCTGCCTACGTGGCACCGCTGGCGCGAGCTGTTTTCACTGGCGCACATCGCTGTCACGCTTCGCCCCGGCCATGCACTCGCCGGGCTCCCGTCGGCGCTGGCGGCAGAACAAGGGCACCGGCTGTTGTCGACGCCCTCCATGCTGCTGCAGACGCCGGCCGGCGGCATCATCACCTTCGCGATGACCCCGCTCGACGTCTCGGCGACGCAGATTCGAACGGCGCTGGCCGCAGCGGGGCGTACTGCCCGGACCGCCCGCGTTTCCCATTTGCTGCCGCAGGCGGTGATCGACTATATTGACGACAGGCACCTCTACCAAAACACTACTACCCCCGCTTGCTCCAACGATGGATCTTAAAAAGCTGCAGAAACTGGTCGTATCCGCCCTCGAGGACATCAAGGGCCGCGACATCGAAGTCCTCAACACCACCAAGCTCACCTCCCTGTTCGACCGCATCGTCATCGCCACCGGCGATTCCAATCGCCAGGTGAAGGCGCTCGCCCGCAACGTCCAGGAAAAGGTGAGCGAAGCCGGCGGCGAGGTCATTTCGATCGAAGGCGAAGAGAACGGTGAATGGGTGCTGGTGGACCTCGGCGACATCGTCGTGCATGTCATGCAGCCGGCGGTTCGCGTCCATTACAACCTCGAGGAACTTTGGGCGGCACGCCCGGCCAGCCGGCGCAAGGTCGTGGCAGACGACGAAGAGCCTGCGTCTTCATGAAGCTGCTGATCGCCGCTGTCGGCCACAAGATGCCGGACTGGGTGGCGGCGGGCTGCAACGAATACATCAAGCGCATGCCGCGCGAACTGCCGATGAGCGTCGTCGAGATCAAGCCGGAACCCCGGGGCAGCAAGACGCGTGAGCAGCTGACGGCCGCCGAGAAGGC
>Ga0268298_10001276_pt1 | contig 30158 bp, 13 predicted proteins | sample WWTPWeurt_MetaG_FD_194462 | JGI IMG/M metagenome (GOLD analysis project Ga0268298, IMG submission 194462) | Activated sludge microbial communities from WWTP in Nijmegen, Gelderland, Netherland - WWTP Weurt | ecosystem: Engineered > WWTP > Aerobic digester > Activated sludge | place... | reverse complement strand
AAATAATTTACTGTCTTGTAACAGAACCATCACTATTAAAAAAAGTCGCACCACCACCTGAGCTACCATGTCTTGCGCTTTGATATGCTCGATATTGCTCTCTGGACAAAATTCTACCACCTGAGCCCTCAAGTCCCAGAAATATATAAGAGTCTTCTCTAGGTGCTGAAGGTGCAGTACTTCTTGCCGGAGGGCTTTCTGGAGCTGTACTTGAGGATCGAGGGTCCGCTGTCATTGCAGCTTGAGCAGCATTTGCTGCTATGTCGTAAACCGCCCCAGCTGTCTCATCCCAAGAAGATTCCATTGGTTGATACACCAAACGAGAAACGTCATCTGCAAATCTTTGAGCATCACGAGCTTGAATACGGAGACCTGTATTCCTAATATGGCCAGATGGTCTAATAAATCTACTAGGAGGTTGGACTACTGTTGATGCATATTCTGCGGCTCTAGCTTCTGCTCTAGCTAGTGATCTTGTTGCTAATCTTGATTCAATTGCACTTCCCGCTCCACTAAATGCCGCAGAAAGAACTAATTGGGTGCCAGAATATTCATCTTGTTCACCAGTATTTACTGAAACTTCTTGTTGTAAGGCATTAGATCCTACTTCTATTGCAATACCAAGTGCAACTCTTTGCCCTACAGTCACTGTAACACTTCCACTGAATGTTTCTATTGTGGATAAACCTCCAGTTAAAGCTCCTGCACCTGTTGAAATAGCAACTCGCAAAAATGCTCCAGCTGGATCGGGTGCATTCCCTGTTATAGCCCAACTTACACCTTCTGCAGCCAATCCTCCTGCCAATCCAATAGCAGCACCCCAACATGGAGGGCAATCACCTTTGGGATCTGTTCCTACAATTGGGTTATTAAATACAAAATTGTAAGGAGTTATATTCTCAAATAAAAATTCTTTTGGATCAGCTGTATTCCAGTTTCCTAGCCGAGGATCATATTGCCTGTATTCTGTAGAATACGCATTTCCTTTACCTTTAATTTCATTATCCTTTGCCATTCCTTGATATCCGTAATCTAAAGTCAATCCTGATGAATCCCTACCTGGCATTGTCATTCCAAAAGGGTAATATTCTGTAGCAGATCTTATGTCATTATTATAATTAATTCCGTCTATACATTTTCTATCTGAAACTTGAATATTGGCATCACTAATTTGATTTTTTAATTCATACACTTTAGAACCTCTTAATTGTTCCCATTTATTGAGTTTAGAATTATTAAGTAATTTTTTATTACTCTGCATTAATCCAATTCTACTTCCGGAGTAAATAGGAAATGAGTTTAACACAACACTATCAATTAACAAAGTGTATGTTGCTGCATTATTTCCATTGATATCATTGACTAATAATTTGTATTTATGTTCTGAGTCATTAGAATTTATCTTAATCACTCTGCTCCCCAAAGCATCGTATTTGAAATGCAAATTTTCTAAATTTGATTCTACTTGTTCTAATCTATCTTTATTGTTCCAATGATATATTATATTCCCTTCACTCACATCAGAAGTCAACCTTCCCTTTGCATCGTATTGATAATTATTCTCAGACTGTGTTGCAAGATCTGTTATTTCTCCTGAAAGCCTTGTTCTGCTATTATCTAAGATGTGGTTCAATCTATTTTTGCGTGAAGGATCATATTGGTACCGCAACTGATCAAATCTATTTCCTCTGCCATCGTATCGATCCAATGTTTGGATGTTTCCATTTTTATCATAAGTCAGATCCATTCTGTATTCATTTCTTCCATTGGTCATGGATTGAACAAGTCTATTCATTTGATCGTATTTATACTGATGTGTTCTTTCTGCATTATCCAGGCCTTTATTCCAAATATTGATCTGAGAAATATTGCCACTATAAAGAGACGGTCCGGACAATGAAGAAGCTATCGGATGACCGATTCCCCTATAATCTTGATTAAAATAATTTAATGAATAAGATAATTGATCCGGAAGAGATGAACCATTATCCATCGAACTACTGTTCAAACTTTTAAACCATCCATTGATTGTATAATTGAGATCCAGCGACTGAATATTTTCTGATCCTAAAACAGCTCTTGCTACAGGTCCATGCATATAATATTCATATCGAGCATCTATATCTTTATAGATCTCCGGCTCCCATCTACTAAATCCTGTTTTGACAGAAGTAATTCGCAGATCTGCATCATAGCTGTACCACCTGTAAAATTGATCTGAGTAGCCTTCTTGATAGGCTACCTCATTCATTTTTCCTGAAAGCACATCATACTTGTATCGGATACTTTTGATTCGGTGATTATTGACAATGTCTGCTGATATTCCAGGAATGCTTTGCAAATTGGCAAAATCTTGGATAATCTCTCTAGCATTTCCGGCAATATCATAATCAAAATAAAAAGCATGTTGTAGATTAGTTCCGGTACTAAAACTTTTAACCGCTGCCACTCGATTGCGCAAATTACTTTGAGATTTCATTTTAAATTTATCCAAAACATTTCTATCTGATGTACTAACATCATAGATAGTTACAGTATAATCCTTTTTAAATGTTGTGACAGCATCCAATTCTCGTCTATAACTAGAGTAAGTTGTACGACCTGCATCCATAATCGTATTGATATTATTAAACGCCTGAACAGTTCCTCCTTCAACTGTCCTTCCTCGAGAATCATATTTTATATAATTCGCTTCTGCACTGGCTCTAAGAACCGGATCTTGACTAAGAATAATTCTACCTACTTCATCATAAACAAATTTTGTAGTACCGCCGTCGGGAGTAGTTTTTGACGTTTTTGCGTTTTGCGAATTGTAAGTAAATCTGGTAACAAGATTTTCATCATGATTTGGAGTTCCTGCTCCTGTAGCGACCCTTACTGCCAATGGAGGAATGGTTTTTGTAAGATTCCCAGCAAGATCATAATAAAACAAAGTAAAATAATATGACTTTTGTTTTGTGCTTAGACTGCATGATTCTTCTCCTCCATTGAGACATCGAGAATTATAAATAACTTTTAGGCTATCCTTTAACATAAGTGCCCTAGCTTGTTTTGCTGCGATGAGATTATCTTGCCTGTTTTCTTGTTGTGACTGCTCGCATTTATTTTTAATTTCCACTTCAGGAAATAAATGATCAAGACAGCACAATGCATTTTTTTCATTAAGATTTTTATCCAAATTGCTTTTCTTTAAAATTCCTATTAAAGTAGATAGATAGCTTGGATTGTAACTTATTTTTAATGCTAATGCATCATTAAGTTTGAGCTCAATTGTATAAACTTTATTAGAATGATCAAAAACCTTTAAATGAAAAATATTTTTATTTTTCTTGTGCTCATCTATACATCCAAAGTACTTGATTTTATTCCATTTAAATTTAGAGTCAGCTTTAAATTCCATTTCTGTCTGTATCACTCCTCTATCATCTCTAATAGTTGCTTTAAGTTTATTTTCAGCACTTGTTCCAAAAGTTTCATTTCCTGATATTGTGGCTGACCATCTGTAATTTCTTGCACTAGGATTGGGAAATGTGGAGTACATCATTTCTGGTATCACAACAGGTGGTATATCATTAAGACTTATATCTGTTCCTGTAAATTTGTTGGATGAACTCCATTTGTCCATTACCAATGAATTAAGAAAAGCAAGAAATACAACTGATTGCGGAGATTTTCCACATGAGCTCATGAGCTTGGCATCAGCGTAGGCTTTTGCCGTATTAAGATCTACTGTCCTACCCTCTAATGGTATATTATCTAATCTTATGCAACGCGAATGCGAAAAACAAGACTGCATTTTGCGATATCTATGTCTTAAGGAAGGATTGGCTGTTGCGATTGAACAATTATGACAATCTCCTTGAACATTAATACCGGTGCAAATAGCTAGTCTTAAATGATTCTTTCTTGGTCCTTCCGGAACCGTTCCAAATTCAGTGTTAATTGCATAATTTCTTAGACTATCTACAATTCTTTGTTTAGCATCTTGATATATTGCCCTAAAGGTAGTCCATGCAAAATTTTTTGCCTCCTCGCTGAGGGAATTTAAACGTCCAAGATTCTCTCCGACACAAGATCTCATTGTACTTGCATTTGCATAAGCAGGGGCATTACAAAACATCTGTGCGACCACTGATTCATAAATAGTGAGATAGGACCCATCTCTCATTGGAGATGACTGCCGCAATCGATTTATCATATCTTCTTTGACAGGATTTGATGCTGTTTCAAAAAATGGATCACTATTGATCCAATCAACACTGATTCCGGCATCTACTCTCAAGTAGTTTTTTTCGACAGCTGCATCAAATTTACTGGTTTTTGACATAGATTCATCATGATGCAAACTGCTTACAATTTTATTATTCCACTGTAATAAAGGAAACTCAGGATGAAATTGAACTAATAGTTCAGACCATGTTTCCTTCCATACATTTTTTAATAATTCAAACGATTGTATATTCTGAGGGATAGTATATTTTCTGCCGTTCTCTATCTTGTATTGTTCCGGCGGAGAGCTAAGAATATAATCCGTTTCTGCAGCATCCGTGATGTCTATCCATGAAGTAGCTCCATCCAAATCTTTGTAGCCGAATGCAGGTATCTTTCTGTAAACAAACCCATCAAAAACTAGTAAATAATTGAACATTGAAACCCCAAAAGAATCCACGCTGCTTAGATCCATACTACCATATTTTCCTCCGGGCCTCATATCCCCAGCCATCATTGAAAAATGCAACATGTCAAAATTATAATTTGCCTCCAGACAATTTTTAGAACAGAGGGGATTAGAGCTAGGCAACCTTATCGGCAAACCATCAACAACCTCAAAGTTACATGGAATACAAGCGGTCGGATTGACACAAGGAAGTGCTGGGGTAAATGGCGGATTATAACATGCAGTATCTCTTTGAATAAAGTCCTCAATGTATTTTTTTCTTGCCTCTTCATCAATTTCTACATGTTTGGAAAAATGATATTCACCAACAGCCAAACTTGTCAATGTCGTATCAAATGGAATGTTTCTTGAAGATTCACAATTGCTTATATTACCATCATTAAAAGGACCAATCCTTATTCTTTTTGTCATCAAACTTTGCCCACAAGAATTTTTTATTCTAAGCACAATTGTCTTAGGACAGTCGTAACAAACATTTTGAGCACATACAGCCAGGTTCACATCAGCTGGATTGATCTGATATCTCAATTTCAAGTCGGATCCTTCAGTTTCAATAAACAAAATTTTTGTGGCATGACTGGTTCCCTGTCGATAATTGAAAGAATGATCTTCTGAAGTTATGCTATACGACACATCGATTGGAATTTCCTGATCAGGTAATGCCTCAAGATTCTCAGGTTTGTTACCGGCTAAAGCAGAGGCAATGGTTTGACCTTTTGAATTTAGATATGAAATATAAATCTGGCCATCAGGATTTTTTACTATTTGCTTAGTGTAATGTGAAGCATCTCCTACCTCTCTACCAAATAGACGTGTCAACTCCGTTTGCGAGGGAATTGCGTAATAATACTTCGTATCCTTTCCTGACCCTATTTGAAATGCTTCTCCGGCAAGTCCACTGCGTTTGATCCTTCCAGTATTATCGGGAGTATATTCTACCTGCATAAAAGGAAATCCATTGGCCTCAGGAATTTCATCTCGATGCAGGTCAGCAATATCATTATTCGAACTGTAATACTTTGCCGTTCCGGAATTGTTGCTCATTTTTCTAGCTAGAATTTCATCGGAACAATTTGGAATATCCCTGTCAAAATCTTTTGCAGAATATTGTTCACCGGATTCGTTTGTATTAAGTTTTGGGATAAATCGCAATGGTGGAACGTCTTCCAAATAAGTGTTTATTTCTGTAAACAATGAACCTGCAGAAGAACCGGATCTGCTTGAGCCCGTAGAAAGATCAACACCAGAAGGAATAAATCTACGATCAATCTGCCCTCCTGTTGGAATTCTGGTGCCCGTTCTTGGCAAACTTCTCCCTGTAGTTCCACCTACAACATTTAGTTTTTCGGTGGGCTTTACAGGTGTGGGCAATGCTTGAATCACAGGCCTTCCGTGATAGTCATAATAGGATTCAGAAGCAATGATATGTTGACCCTTGACATTGGATTTTGTTAAGGTCTGCCTCAGCTTCCCTGTTCCATCAAAAAAACTCACTTGATCTGCTCTGATTCCATTTTCCAAATAGCTCGTCTTATACTGCCATGGCTTTGAATCTTGTTCAAAAATATGTTCTGCTTCTATACTCATTGGGCTACTGATGTTTGACCATCTTCCAATGTAAGTTGTTTTGTCAGGTCTGATACTTCTTCCTCTTACTCTTGCCACAAATTTTGCTTTGGAAGAAATCATAGGGATTTGATACTCGTTTTTATTTATATTGATCCTGGTGGAATTCTTGTCCATTTGGATCGGCTCAGAAGAATAGCCATCAATAAATTTCCATTCCAAATCATAAGACGAAGCCCAAGCTTGTTCTTGAAATGAAATTTTAATATAACTAAATTCTTTTTTTACTTTCAAAGAAAATGAATCACTGATTGCAGTACCCGTTCTAGGAGTTCTGGACTCTGATCCCAAAATTTGAATTGATAACTTGATCTGTTCTGATCCGTCCATCCAACTTGCATTTGTTCTAAATGTATCGATTTTTACTTCTGCCCAAGCCACACTATCTATGGTATAAAAATCTTTCGCCTTGTAATTTTTACCTTGCTCCCTATTGTAATTTAAACTCAATTGAATACGCACACTGTCGACCGTCGTCAATCGGTTCCACTTCTTATACTTTACCAACATACTAACACTGCTTTCATGATCCAACTGAGCAAGAGGGTCTGCTAAAGATTGCTGTACAAAGCCAATAACTAAAGCTGATTCCAGAATTTTTACCTCTGATAATGAAGAACTTATACCCGATTTACTTACCACGTCGGAGTTATAAACAGTATCTTTGAAACGTTGAACGCCAAGTCCAATAGATTTCATTTCACTAATTTTCATTATATGTTCTCCATCACCAATTTGTTGCAAGGTTTGACCAAGCAAACAAGTCGAATAGGTTAACAATTCTCCAAATATTACGAATAAAATGAATACCTTTTTCATGTCAATGAATTCAAATTTATTTAGGAAGTTCTGTTCGTATTTCTTGTATAGTATAGACACCTTGTTCAGTTTCTTTTTTAGTTCTTTCCAGTTTCCCTTCCGCATCGTATTCATAAAATGATGCATAATTTTGTTCATCCAATTTTGCAACCAATCTATAGTAATCATTTGTATAAACAAATGCTTCCATATTGGAATTGAAAGGTTGAATTTTTATATCATCAAACCATATCGTTTGCGTAGAGCTATTCTTAAGCTGCAATAAAAACAGGGAGCCCCTATGCCTAAATTTCCCTGAGACTTGTTGCCACCCATCAATGATGACCCCTGAACTATAAAATGTCTCTCCATTAATTTCCACCTCAGCTATGTCTGAGAATGAACTTAGATCATTATTTTTACAATGCAACCATACAGAGAAATAATACTCCTTATCCGCTTCCGGAGAAAAGCTCATATTCATATCACCGTTTTCAAGAGTAAAACTACCTGAAGCTAATCTTATAGTTCTTTCACTCCGTATTCTTTCTTGAAGAGAATTGTATCTATATTCCACTTTGCCGCCGGAAGAAAGTTTTATACTTTTATTTCCTGAATGACTGACTTCAGTATCAATACCTACAGGATCAATATCTGTAGCTCCATCAAGAATAAAATGCCTAGGAATGCGACACTCAGCAGTCCCAATCACAGAATACCTGCTTGTAAATGCAGTGGAGTAATCTTCAAATCCATCAAATGCAACATCTGTCATTCTCGCATTGATAGCGTTGGCTGCCAGTATATTATTTCCAAACTGATAGATCGACGCAGATGGAATATTCAAGGCATTGAAAATTTCTACAGGATCACCTTTAGAGTTTACCTTCACGACCTGATCTCCGCGTTGCCAAATGGTTTTCGAAGGATTCTCGATCAATTTTCCATCTCCGGAAAGGATCCAAAAAGGTTCAAAGCGATCCAATAATCCAGCATCATAAATAGGCCCTTCAGTTCTTCTCGTATTGACAAAGTGAGATGCATTAGATCTGTAATTTCCAAGAATTCCATTTATAAATGGATTCACCTCTATACCACCTGAATTACAATCCATTGATACCGTAGTACTCCTTGATTCACAAATTACTAAATCCATGCAATCTGTTGTAAGGATATACTCCTGCCTGCAATTTGCATTAATTGAATTCCCTCTTCCTCTCAAAGTTCTCCCGTTCATACAATTGTTTATATTTTCCACCGGAATTTCAAAATCAATTACCATTGAACTATCACAGAATGGCGACCCATCTGCTGTAGAAATTGTAATACTACAGGATTGACCAAGAATTGGAATAATTGCATAATTCGGATAGCTTATAACATTAGCTTTTTTTGATTTTAAATCAAGTGGAAATCTTAAACTAGAATTTCTCTTATTGTTAAGACCCCCAATAAAACAGTCACAAGTTCCCGCTGTTTCCGTACGAATTGCTGCCACATCGGTATGCCAATAATCAGAATACGTAACAGCACTTGCTTGAATCACGGAATCAGAATTTAAATTCAAATGCGTAGAGCTCATTGGATTTTCTACTGTGACAATATTTCCTATTGATGCTGAAAGGAGATTTTTCCTACCGGATCTTTTGGTAAAAACAGTAAAGCTTCCTCGGTCATCAAATCTGCGGCCATTGGCTTGAATCAATTGTACTCTTCTTGCCTCCACTTTGCTGACCCATACTGTTCTTGCTGTACCCCTGGAGTCATTTCTATATAATAATAATTCATCTCCTTCTTCGTAAAAACTCTGAGCATTGGGCAAGCTAAAACTGGACTCTGATATCAAGACGTTTTTTAGCTTTAAACCCTGATTCTTTGATGCATGAGACATTCCATTGTAGGCCCAATAAGCCGGAATGTCTAAATTATAATATTTTTTATCAAATTCATTATCCAATTCAGTAAGGATAATCCGACCACTTTCTCCATCATAAGCAAGATTCTTCATTGCCTGGAAAGCTCCATATTTTCTGGATATCACATGATCCAACAATCCAACTCTAGTAATGAATTTAGTAATCGCATGAGACCTAAATTCTGTATAAAATTGATTGATTACAGGCACGGGAATAAATAATGGAAATGGAATAAATGAGGCGGAAAAGATTTCCAAATTCAATTGTGCTCCGCCCCCTTCTTGAGCACTGATCTGTTGATTGGCATCCACATAATAATCACAATCCACTCCGATGGTCTTCTGATCTACAGCCAATGTCCTTGGATTGATTACCGTCGACACATTGTCTAAACTTCCATCAGGATTGGTTTTATAAATATGTTCTGTGCTGGAAATTAAATTGTCATATTGATCGTACTCTGATTGTTTTTTTAGCTTTCCATGCATATCATTAATTTCTACAACAAATCCCTGAGTTACCACTTCAGCTATTTCCGAACGATTATAGACCTGAGTTGGGATAATCATTTCTTTTCCTACAAAAAACTTATCTGTCTTTTTGTAACGGTAAGGAAAATCTTTTGCAGTATAATTTTCTTGAATAGAATATCCTGTACCATGTTGAGTAATAGGCACTGCTGTTAATGACTTTTGAGTAACCTTGGAATAAACAACTGTTGGAAATTGGTAAAAGATATCTCCTAATGGTTCCAATTGATAATTATTCACATTAATTGAACTTACTCGTCTCCTTGAATAATGGATTGGCAGAACAAGCGGATTTTCATCCTTACCAATAATGGGTTCATAAGATGCTACGCCAGAAGATAAATCTCCATCATTATAAGAATATTCTGTACCGTAAACTCCATTGATTTGACCGGAATAGTTTCCTACCTGCATCTTAGCCCAATTGTCATTGACAATAATACTTTTTACTCTTGCCCCTCCTCCTTTTTTAGCTTGAGCAAAGTGGTTGAGTCTTAGCATTGAGCCTTCATAGTCCATATGCAATCCTCTGTTATTTCGTTCTAAAAAAGCAACTAAGCCTCCACCACCAAAAACTTCATCAAATGTTGTCCCTAGATCATCAAATGCCTGCTCCATATCCCTTGGAACCTCAGGATGATCTGGTTTAATCAATAAAGGTTTTTCAATCATGATATACTCTCTGGCTGCAAGAGTAAACGGGTGCATATTAATTCCATATGACTGTGGAGTCTCTGAATAGGTAACTACCGAGTGCTGGTTTGCTAAAGGAAGTTTTATCCATATATCTGTCTGCTCCGGTGTAGATCCTCCTTCTCTTAATCCATAAGATCTTCCTGCATCGGCTTCATTAAAAGAAATAGGAATAAATCCTGTTATACGCTCAAATTTGGAGGGCAATCCAGATGATGCTTCTACCACACGAACCAAACAACTAAAGTATAACTCATGTATATGTTCAAATAATGGAAATAATTGGGCTGGTCTTGATATCACTGGATCACCAAATGTTCTCGGAATAGATAATACTAAGTACCTATTAATAGTGCCATTGTATTTTAAGGCACCGACAGGATCAATCTCACCATTGGCTTCTCTGCATACTCCTTTGATTTTGTACATGGTAGTTGCTTTTTTATCCTGAACAAAAGCGTAGTCATCGGATTCATATGTAATTTGCAATGTCGCTTTTTGAGGAGTTTTAATAGAATCAAGCAACCAGGCAGCAGCATCAATATTTTGCTCTATTTTATTCTGGTTGGTATATGGAAAATCTTCCTGAATTCCTCTTTTATAATTTCCCCAACGATCTACTTTTTTTGCATGATAATCAGGGTTTATACCATATGAAAATTCATAAGGGCTTTGCATAGCTTTTTTTGATTTGCCATAAGAAAATGAAATTTTCTTTAAAGTCAACTTTCCATTTTGGCTTGGATTTGTTCCATGTCTTACTGTACTCGGATTATTATTGCAAAGAGAATAGTCATATTCAAAAAATACTGTCTTGATTGGAATCAAGCCGGAGGTATTATTAGTGTAGGCAGCAAACAGCTTAATACTGTCCAGTTTATAGAGTTCTGCATTTGGATTTGTCCCGCCATGTAACCCTTTGACCCCAAGTCCATCTCTACGAGGACTTGAATAGAATTCCGCTGTATAATTGCGAGTTTGGATTTTATCGACATAATAAATTTCTTTACCTCCAAACAATATGGAACCACTATTATCATGCTCTGTGTGTTTTTCCCCATCTTGAAAATTTGCTTTCGCTGTATCTTGCGGGTTTCTCCACAAATAATTGCTGTGTACTCTTTTATACATAAAAGAAGTATAAGTTCCCAAATCATCCGGAGTTGGCCCGTTCAATGTAAGATCAGAATAATCTGATGACAATATCTCTGTGACATACCAGGCATAGGCATGTGCAGGAGTAGAGGTTTTCAAATAATAATTATTCTCGCCTTTTGTATTCCGAATACTGGCATCAGAATCTTGATAAGTAACACTTCCTTGCTCATCTTCATGAGCTTCATGTCCCACATTAAAACTAAGTTCTTCTATAAAATTATTATATGCTGGAAGTCCAAACTTATACCTTATTCCATCTTCATTAACTACTTCAACTTCTTGAATCAAATGATCTGATTTACTTCCATAACTAGGAATTGCAGGATCCTCAGCAAAATCTCTTCTTGGGAGATCAGAATAAAATCTTGTTGTCAATTCTCCGGCATGTCTCATGTCTCCTATTGTTCGATAATTCATCAATTTATTTCTCAATTTTCTATTTGGGTAAACCACCTCGGCGCTTGATGCAATCCTTTGTCCATTGGACAAATTTTGTGTGGTGACTGCTGTTCCTAGATCATCCCCTCTGTGCAGATTTGCTCTTACCGGCTCATAAGCGCCCAGTTTATCAAATATTTCTTCACCTTGCATTGGAATGAGTTCTCCTGTATTTTGAAAATATACAGGCTCAAAATCCGACGACGGCATTGTATCCTTGAATCCAAAGGCTTCGGTAAGTTGATTCCCATTAGACCATTTAGTGCTTACATCGGAACCTACTTGGACAATTACATTTGCTCCAATGTGAACTATATCTCCTACTCCAACTTCTAATCCTCCTTCTCCCATATCACTCGAATTGCGTTGAAAAGAAGTATGGACTGTTCCTATGTCATTTCTTTTTGGTCTAAATGAAGTTTGCAATCCATGCGCACTTACATTATATAAATCATAGGTATATGCTGTGATAGGCAATGTGGGAGTCTCTCTGTAATACACGCCTTCATTGGCTCTATTAAAATCATGTAATGCATCTTCAGCTCCATATTGGCTGTATAAATATCCAAATGATTTTTTTCTAAATTCTCTGGTGACAAATTGATTGTACGTATTGAACTCCAATTCACCATGAATATGTACAGGCTTAACTTCACCACCTAAAGTAGCTTTTACTCGCGATGTTATAGAATGTGTTGGGATTTCAAATGGTGGGGAAAATGAAGGAGAAGCAAATGAATGTGTAAAATTTGAGCTAAGCCCACCCATTTTATGTTCTAATTCTTCTCTATTCCTGCCCTCGCCCACTTCTCTTGATGTAGAAACACTGCTACTGATTCCATACTGAAGAGATTTAAATCCTTCTCTACTGTCTATGGTAGCTCCTAAATATCCTCCCAATGAAGTTGCTACATTAGATTTTGTAAAATTTCCTGACATACTTAGTGAAGGAGAAAAACTTGCTCCTTTGGTTGAACTTACACTAATATCCAGGCCAACTCCTCCACCAAAATTAGATCCACCAGCTCTTACATTTCCTCCCATACCCAGTGTGGTAGAAAAACCCTCATAATTATCATGTTCTATTTCCAGGCCAAGATTCAATCCAACACCTGCACTACTGCTACCGCCAAGTTGGATACCGGCTATTTGTACACCAATACCTACCGCAGCCCCAACAGTTACTTTTTCTTTGATATTGGCTTCTTTGAGAATATCAACTTCTCTAAAATCATCAGGAAGCCCTCTTACTGAACGATTTACAGAACCTGCATTGAGAGACCAACCAAGACCTACCCAGGAAGATTCATCATTGACTCCAACTTGCGAATTGTAATTGATATTCACAGGATATCCTCCAACTTCCAACAATGGAATATTGTAACTAAAATCACCTGTAGCCAGATTAACCAGATTTGAAGAACCTACAGATGTAAATGATGATGCCTCCGGTGCACCTGGCCCTCCATGATCATAGTTTCGCCTCGCTGTTATTTTCCGCTTTTTAGATAGCTTGCCTACTCTGTTTACTTTTTTTTGAACCTGTACATTGTCTGATTTGCAGTCCTCTTCCGCAAAAATGTCAACACAATCCAACACATTTGATGTCGTCCGTTTTTGAAAAGAATAGGATTCGACATTCCATCCTCGCATTGCATAAATTATTGAATCAACAAATTGAAGATGTATAATCATCAAGAGCGAAAAAGCCCACATTTTCTTATATCGATTAATCATTATTATTTCCTTTTAAAATGATTTCATTTGTTTTTATTTATCGAAAATTTAAGAGTATATTGGTCTGCATTGTCACACAGTATCTTCAACATATATTTCTTGTTTGGCGATAATTTCAAAGTTTCAATAGTAGTTGTGAAATAATTGTAGGAGTCTGTAACATCCATCTCCTTTTGAAGTAATACTGAAACTCCATCTTGAATCGAATAGAGAACTTTTCTTATCCCGGAAATATTTTCAAAATAGAAATTGAGATCATTATTATTTAATGTAACTTCATCTTGAGATTGCCCAAAATTTGAAAGGAAGTAATAGTTTTTCCCTTGAATCTTTTTATTACTGACCAATTCTTCTTCTTCCTCCTCCTCCTCAGTTTGCTGATTGAGTGGCTCACTGATACAATCTTTCCAAGTAAATTCCCATACTGGAGAAATGCTGATTTCCTTTTTATTTTCTACTACTGAGATATACCATGCATAGCGCTGATTGTCCTGAAATGGCAAACCTGCAAACGGATATTGATATTGAGTTTCTTGAATTCCCCCTGTACAAAAATAACATGGGTTGGTCTTCACTGCAGAATTGGGTTTTTGAGATTTGAGTACTTCCACAATTTTTATTTGATATGAAAATCCGTAATTGTTCAAACTTCCCCTGTAAGGCGTCCAAATAAACAGAGGATTAGGTTCGCAGATTTCGGATCTATCCGCAGGAAAAACTAGATTCATAGGTGTGAGTTGGTTGATCGTAAAATTCATACAATTTTCAGCTAGTTTTGCCTTGGTCTGCGCATCAAATAGCGTTAGACAAACCGTATACATTCCATTTGGTAAAGTATTCGTCCGGACGATATGTTCTTCATATGTCTTGTCTTTGTAAATTACATTCTCTGGAATTAAAATGTTATAGTTTGTGTGATTGATTTGGAGAGATCCAATTGGAGAAGTAAAAACTGCTGAATTCGCCTCAGCAAGTCTCCCTTTTTTGCCCTCAGTCAGGATCGCATGTAGATATACCCTCCTAGTAGTATTTCCCGCATTGATAATGACGCAATTCCATATTTGAGCAGTGCGGGCACTAAATTCCTGAGGCCGCTGAACTTGCATCGAAATCTGAGCGTCAAGATTGAGTTTTAATGCACAAATGATTGCTAAAGTTAAAAATCTCATTCCACTATACATTAAAATATGAACCAGTAATGGTTTACTGATCTATTGAATAATTCAATATGAATACAAAATTATAAAGAGAGTTTGTGCTTTAAAAATTCGCAATGTCACATTATAATGTGAAATTATAGATTGATCGAAATGCTTTAATTTATATGTCTTATTTCTATTGATCTTCATGTATTATAGAGAGTTCTATAGTAGAGCTCTCATTCTCGTTGTACATGGAATCTCGTCGGTTTTCATTGTTTTTACCCCTGATATTGATTTACAATTTGTCAATGTCATCACATTTTCAGATACGAATAGTCCAAGAAAGAGGAAGAGCAGATTTTAGGTCAAGTGTAATTTACTCGTAGTGATACAAAGAGCTTATGAAATAAAACCTACTAATATATCGGTATCCATTAGATGGAGAAACAATTCAATAAAATCTCATAAGAAAACTTGTGAGAATAAATTTTAATCTAAGATAAATTTACACCGTTTTCCACTTGAATAACAATAGTAGATGGAAGGGGGCAATGAAGGTAAAGTAATTATATTCTTACCACTGGTGAGTTTGGATGATAAAATATTCCCACCAAATAGATTGATAATATACAAGGTGGATGCCTTTTCAGATTGAACAACTAATGTTTTTTCATTGGCAATATAATTACAATTCCATTCCACATTGGAACTATTTTTCGTAGAAGTAGAGATGCATGATTTTGATTGATGTCTTACCACTGCTTGATATTTATATGGTTTTATAGCAACTGTATCTTGATAGAGTGACTCAAACAAGCCCCAGCACCCATAGCGCGGACTCCTATCTGCGATAAAAGAGAAATTTTCACACAACAGAGGTTCATTTCCTTCTTGCAATGTTTTAATTCGAGAAAACCATTCATTGTAAAGATTGTATATAGCAGTATCACGGTGTAGATCTATTATAGCCTGACCGTATGATGGCTCTACACCAAATGGATGTGCAGTGATATGATTTCCTCCTTCATAAAACACGAGTTGTTTTCCAAGACGTTTGGCTAAATTTTTAATTTGGGTGATGGCATCAAATTCAAAATTCATATTCGATCTAACTTCTCTTGCTATGTCAAGTGTAGTAGCTCTGTCAGCAAGCGCGTCCAATCTCATATCTGATTCTTCAGATAAGCCAAAATAAAATGTAGGTGCGATTGCATCATATGAATTCTGTCTCATTGTGTTGGCAACCCGTTCACTTACATCATACCATCCAGTAAAAGCTCCAACTACACGAGTAATTTTTCTGAGTTCGCCATTATAAACCGAAGACCAAATGTCCAGAGCATTTTGAATGGCAGGAACATAGCACTCTGGCCAAGTACCAGATGGTTTACAAAGATTTTCATCCAGCCATACAGTCTGACCAAAAATCCAATTCCATATTTCATTACTATACTCAATATAGAGATGTCTTTCCGGCGAGACTTTAAACTTAAAAAATAATGCCATATTTCGGATATAATCATCACTTGCTGCATGTGGTATACATACCCAACCATCTACATGAAGTTCTTCCATAAGCATTATCATCATTTCATAAGGTATGCCTTTATAGCTAGTCCAAGTGTAATCTTCCAATTTAGCTCTACTTGACCAATCCACTTTATTTTGACTCCAAGTCCAATCATCCTTTTGTCCCCAATAATTAGTGTGTCCCCAATCCATAAAACGGATAGACTTAAATGGTTTCAGATAAGACAGCCATAAAGGATTGAATGGGTGAGTTTGATAAGTGGTCTCATATTCTGAATGAATAATACGAATATCTCTAATTGGATCATTGACGAGTGATTTTTTTATAATCAGCTGAATTTCGCGATCGACATTTGTAGGTAAAGTAAATGCATATGTATGAGCTTCCAATCTTCTAAAGTTCTCAACTCCTACATTGATATCCAGTTCGCCTTGTCCCTCAAAAAATACTTTGTATTCACCAATTTTCCATCCTTCAATTCTAGCCCAAATTGTGGCAACATATTGCGGTAGGCTATTGCCAGAAACAATTTGCGGGATATGAGTTGGATAGCCATCTAGCCTAAAACTCATTTGATGAATTTGTCCAGTCTCAAATTCACCATTATCATCCTTTGAATACCAGTTACGGCAAGATTTCATCATATTGACGAAGGGCTGTTCAGTGCCCCAATCAAAGAGTCCTGAAAGATTGGTTCCAAAAGCAATTTTACATGAATCCGGAAGTGAGCTCTGTGCCTCAACTATGTTACCTAAGAATATTAATATTATAAAAAAGGGAAATTTATACATCACATTTAATTTTGTAGTTCAAATATATACCAATAGATTTAAATACCCATATACCGATAGTGGATCAAACAAAATACCTCCTGTGAAATGCTGTGTCAAATTATTTCCATCTCTGGATACACCAGAAAATTAACTGAATTTGCATAAGATATAGTAGCAATTACCACCTCATTTGTGTGCGTCATATTCCTTAAACAAAATTGGTTTTTTTATAGAGACATCAAATACCAAGGATTTATTCGCTTAGCTCATAAATAATCTCAATAAATTTCTTTTTATTAAACAACATGTTTTTCCAAGATTTAAATCCATGTTTTCTAGAACAACATGGGAAATTCCCATGTCATTATTTTGTAATTCTAACGCAAAAACAAACTAACTGGATGAACCTGTACAGTGTTGCACCCACCTTATTATGAAAAAAACACCTAATTTGATTTTATTAATTTAATCAACCTATTGTCCACTTTGATATAATATATTGCCGGTAAAAGTCCACTTAAATCGAGCTTGTCCGAGTGATTTGCATGAATTAAAATACTTCCCATTTCATCAATCACTTGAATATTGATAGCTTTTGTTTCCAAATTGAGAGTAAAACCGTCCCATTTGTAGTTTGCTGGATTAAGGATAATATCTGTGTTTGTTGTATTGCACTTGACATTAGTCCTGTTATAATTACATACTGTTTCCCATGCTACTTTTTGCAACACAGCAGCTTGAGAATTCGTTGGAGCAGGAGAGTAATTTACATTATACATATCCTTAAGCTGCGCAGGAAGGCCAACTGGAGATTTTTTGAAGATTACTCCGTACATGACACAAGCAATAAAATAATTTCCTATATTGGTTAAATGTATATCATCCGAAAATAACTCTCGGTGTGATTTAATTCCAGGAAGTCTGCCAGCAGCTATTTCATCATGAAGTCTAGCTAGACCTTGACCCCCTGGCACCATGTATGCAAGATGATTTGGATATTTCCTATTATGCTGATCCAATATTCCTTCCCATAATACAAGATCACTATCAAGTCTGGTGCGCCAAGGGATATGACTGTCATTATCATACATACATCCTGTAGGTGTACCACTATTGATACAATGCCAAGTCTCGTAGAATAGCATTTGGATATTGGGATTGCGCTTTTTAGCAAGTAGATAAAAACTATCCAAAAATTCATAAGTCATACTCCATTGGAGATGTCCCTTAAGTGGTACAGCTTCGGTGATAATGAAATGGTCGAAAGTCTGTCGTCGCAATGTGGTATCCCAAACATCGCCTTGTCCCGTATATGGATTGGTCCAGTGCCAACCTAAGTTGGCACCAATGCCAATATTTCGCTGCATGTAAAATGGTATATTACTTTCCTTAGCCATCTCGCTTACCATCTGAGGAATATTCAAATTAATGAGACTATGACCCAAGAAAAAAGTTCGATTGGATTGTGCATTAATTTGAAATGAACAAATCAATGAAAATAGTAAAATATTTTTTTTCATATTTATATTCCAGCTGTAGAAATAGTTATTCTGTTTTAATCACAAAAACAAAAAATGTCACTCCAACTGGCATATTGACATTGTTAATTTCATTCGAAATTTTCCAAGACCCTGTCGCGAAATCGTACCAGGTGATTACTGAAGAACCAGTATATGGCAAACTTTTCTGGACAAATACTAGGTCTGTGGATTTCGCATTTGGATAATATAGAACAGTAGCATTTCCTGTAATATTATTAAAACTGCTTGTATGAATGAAAGCTGTCCTGAATTCATTATTTTGTGGCACTTTAATGTACCCATTTTTTAATTCAAGTAAGGCATTGTTTGGACTTTGATTACCATTTCTTGTGGATTCTAAACTCATGACGGCAGCTGTAGTAGCAGAACTGACAGTTACTGTATTTTGGTCAGAATTGGGATTTGCTTGATTCACTGTCATTGTCCTACCTGTTCCCAAGTTGAAAACATCAAGAACTTGATTTGTCTTGACAGTATTTCCATCTATTATTGTTGATGAACCTGAATGTGAATGGGCTATTAATGCCAATCCTGAGCCTTCATTTTCTAATTTTAATATTGATCCTGCATTATTAGAATTCTCATTATAAAATCTTGCTGTAGTATTTTTTGCATCGATTGAAAATGATTGCACCTCAATTCCTTTATCTCCTTGACTTGTGGCACGTAAAGCCGGAACAGTAGAAACCAATCCTCCCTGATGCACCTCTAATGGAGTCGTGTTATTGATACTATTGATAGAAAAAGCCACAGGGTTCGCAGCTCCGTAATTTACATTATACGGAAGAGTTAATCCTACATCTGCTCCTGGTTGCCATTTTGATCCATCAAATTTAAGTACTTGATTTATACTGGCACCCATGGAGTGTAAGTCGGAATTGTTAATGGAGAAATCTATGATTTCTGAACTTCCAATTGTTTCCGGTTTAAGCTTTAAATCATAAAATGTACCCGTGATTGCTCCACCTGCCACACTAGTATTGATGATATCATTACTAGCATCTGTATCACCTGTGTTCGTTATTATATTTGAAGCTATTGATATTCCAGGACCAGGACTGTAGCTACCAGCCGGTCCAGTATCCCCTTTATCTCCTTTATCTCCTTTTGGTCCTTGAATCCCTTGAATCCCTTGGTCACCTTTGTCGCCTTTCAAGCCTTGGAGCCCCTGTATTCCTTGGTCGCCTTTATCTCCCTTCAAGCCTATATCGCCTTTGTCACCCTTGTCACCACGGTCACCTTTGGCTCCTTGGCTTCCTATATCTCCCTTCGGACCTTTGATCTCACCTACATCTATCCACGCCATCCCATTCCAAAAATGTCCATGACCATTGTCTTGTGAAATGTACATATCCCCGATTTGTCCGTTATAAGGCAATGGCAGATTGGAAGAGCTTGGTACAGATCCAACGATTCGAACCCCTGTACCTGCGTCTCCCTTTTCACCCTGGTCGCCCTTGTCGCCCTGATCACCTTTGTCGCCACGATCGCCTTTCAATCCGGTGTCTCCACGGTCGCCTTTATCTCCCTTGTCTCCTTTGTCGCCCTGGTCACCTTTCGCCCCAACAAAAACACTATTATCCACTAAAACACTGCTAAACGTATTGAATGTAGCTCCGTTATCGTCTGAGCAACTGACCAACAATTTCTTTGCACTACCCCAGTTGACTGATGAAAAGCTGCCACTTAATGGTGTTCCTGTGCCGATCAATGTGCTCATCCATCCATACACGTCCGTCAGCGGACTTTGGGTTTCACTATACAATAAAGTTCCTGATCCGTATTCTAAAATGTCAAACTTCAATAGTACGCGAGTATTGGCTTGTGGCGCTCCTGAAGAATTTCGCAAAATGGCTTGATACGGCAGACCCGTTTGTGCCATAAGACCGCTGATACAGAAAGCAAGTATCGCAATGAATAAATAACACTTTTTCATAATTAATTTTTATTATTAAAATCTTAAGGATTAATTTTTACAAATGATTTTGTGTTGGCTTTAAAACCTTGTGCATTCAATTGAATAAAATAATATCCATTTTCCATTTCCAACAGATCAAGTTGATTTCCATTATTATGGAACTGGCCTGATTTGATCAATTGGCCGGTTGCATTGAGGATCTTAAATTCCACTACAGTCTTCAAATCAGGTAGATCTACCTGCAATGTATGAAAGACAGGATTTGGATATACATTGGCAGAAAAAATGAGTTGGTCATCTAGTCCTACAGTGTTTGATGAAGATGTGAAAGGTGAGGTATAATCTCTTCCCCCACAATCGTCAAAAGCGGCCACCGGGCCTCCAATGGCATATTGAAAGCTCATCCCATTGCATGAGCCTACTGAGTAATTCTTATAAAATGCTATCTGTGATATTTCGCACTGCGCTTGGAGAATATGAACAGCTGCCACTTCCGCCGCCAATGTAAAAAGGATGTTGAAGAAAATTTTCATGAGCCTTAATTTTTTACAAAAGTATGCAGACTGTGGAAAATTCATTTTTTTCACCTGTCACATCATGATGTGAATTCTCTAAAATCCTTCCAACAAGTATGATTTGATTACTTTTGTCATAGGGATGGACTGGAGGTTAAACATAAAGGGAGTAATTATTTTACTGTTTTGTTCAGGATGGTCAACTGCGCAACCTTCAAGCATACTATTTGACAGATATACAATTAAAAATGGATTGAGCAATGACAATATTCTAGCTATTCATAAGGACCAAGATGGATATGTATGGGTCGGTACTAATTTCGGCCTCAATCAATTTGATGGACATGTGTTCAAACAGTTTTTTCACGATCCAGACGACCCAACCAGCTTGTGTGATAACAAAATAAATGCGATCATGCCTGTTGGAAAAAATGAGATTTGGATAGGTACCAGACTTGGCATTTGTGTATTCAATAAGGCTATTCAAAAATTTGAAAAAATAAGTTTACCCGATGAAAATTCAAGATCCAATAGAGAAAAGGAAATTCTAGATTTTTATTTTGACACCATTCAACAAAGAATTCACATTGCCACACACAAAGGCATGTTCTCTGCCTTAGTTTTCAACAAAATACTAGAACCTTACAAGGATCTTTCTTCGGACAAATTTTTGACCAATGCATTCATTCGTACAATTTGCAAAATCAATGGAAACTTTTGGTTAGGAACACACGAGGGGGTTGTAATCTACAATATCAAAGATTCATCATATAAAAGAATCTTTACTAAAACTTCAAATCCAGCATCTTTTACTGACAACAATATTCAAGACATCTATCAGGATTATGATGGCGATATATGGATAGCGAGCTGGGGATCAGGACTGCGTCTATGGAATCCAATTGATAGCAGCTTTACAGATTTTATTCAAGATACATCTCAGTATAAGGTTCCTGTGGCCAACATCATTTTGGAAATTGGACAAACCGACTATCCGGAAGAGAAGGACCTACTTTGGCTTGCGAGTGATAATCCTAGTTTTTCTTGTTTTAATAAAAAAACGAAAAAATTCACTCCCTTTTTCTCACAATCATTTCTCAATAATTATACAGTCTTGGGAAATACGACCCACCTTTTTTTTGATCAACGAGATGGATTGTGGATTGGCAGCCAACAAGGCTTATTCAAGTATGATATCAACAAACAATTACTAAAATTAAGACAATTCTATCATTGCCTCAATCACAAAAATTTATTACAAATCACTGGTATGTTTCTGGACCCTGCGGATCAAACAGGAAATACATTTTATTTTGGTACATGGAATGATGGCGCTTATGTTTACAATTTTAAAACTGAGCTGTGTGAAAATCTAAAAATAAAATATCAGCTTCCTCTCATTGACAAATCATATATCCATTCCATCACAAGAGCACTTGACAAAATTTATATTGCTACTGATATCTCAGGACTCATCGTTTTTAATCCACAATCAAAATCTGTACATTCAAAAATATTTCTCGCAAACGAAAAAATACTAGAACTCAAATTTGATCAAAATAAAATTTTATGGATAGGTACTGCTAATGGCCTCTTCAAAATGGATATCCTAACAGAAAAAATAGTGAAAATTGAAATTCTACATCCCGAATTTAAAAACAAGGACATTTCAAGTATTGTCAGAGGTATTGCAATTGACAATTTTAAAAATGCATGGATTACAATAGGTGACGATGCAGACAGGCTACCTTTTTTGATCAAAATTGAACCCCAAAATCAAAACATGGAATTCATACAGCACAACTCAGACAAAAAATCATTTCCCATCACTGACGAAATACGAAACGTAGTCATAGATTCAAATGGTATTGTGTACATTGCATCCAGAATGGGTTTGGTCAGATTTAATAGTCTTAAAAAACCTTACGACTTCAAACTTCTTACCCACAAATACGGACTCTGCAATGATTATATTAACGAGATCACGATTGATCCCGATCAGAAAATTTGGTGTGGTACTCTTTCTGGTTTATCGAAATACTTTCCTCGAAACAATACTTTTAGGAATTACTTTATTTCGGAAGGTTTGATGATCGACGAAATTCGTGGAGTGAGTTATCAAGGAGACAAGCTGATAATCAGTTCTTGGGGTCAAATTCAGTACATTACAAGAGAAAACCTGTCCAGCAAACTAGCCTTCCCCAATCTCAAAATATCAGAATTTGACGTGAATCAAAAACCCTATTTTTGTCAGGGAAGGAAGGTTGAAAATGGCGATCATATTCATTTGAGTTATGAAAAAAATAGCATTCAAATATTAATGTCTTCCCTTACTTTTACAAATCCAGACATTGTTAAATTTAAATATAGGATGGCGGGATTTGAACAACAATTTAATGAAAAATATAGTGGAAACATTCAATATAAACTGAATCCAGGGTCTTATACTTTTGAGTACACCGCTTCCAATGCTGATGGAGTGTTCAATCCGGAAATTCAAAAGCTCTATATTTATATTGCCACACCTTTTTGGAAGTCAGCTTGGTTTTTTATAATTATAAGTGCTTCTGCCATAAGTATTGTTTATTATTATTTCTGGCAAAAAGATCAATCCCGTAAAAAACTGGAGAAACTCAGATATCAAATCGCCAGAGATCTTCACGATGATATGGGCAGCAATCTCAGCAACATCAAGATGATTAGCGAACTGGAACTCCTCCAAAATCCACAAGCCAAGGATACCAGCTATTCCAAGATTGCCGAAAAATCACGAATAGTTATGGAAAATATGTCCGACATCGTATGGTCCATCAATCCAAACAATGATGATCTCTCAAAAGTAATCGCCAAAATTCAAGTGTTTGCCATTGATATTCTTGAATCAAAAAATATCGTATTGAATATGGATATTCCCGAATTTCCTGATAAAATTAAAATGACACTAGAACGAAGGAGGCATTTTCATATGATATGCAAAGAAGCATTTAACAATATAGCAAAATACTCTAAGGCAGATGAGGCTAAATTCAGTATTCATCTCAAGAACAAAAGGATTTATACCGTGATAGCAGACAATGGTGTAGGGTTTCATTCCGTGGTGCAAGGGACAGGAAATGGCCTCGTAAATATGCGAAGTAGAATAGCTGACCTGGGAGGGAAAATTCAAATAGACGGTGGATCCAATAATGGGACAATAATCTCATTTGACTTTCCAATCACATGATGATGTGATAGATGTCTTAATTGATTCGTTGTAATTTTACACATTTAATTTTAAACACATGATCAAAGTTGCTATATATGAAGATAACGAATCTCTCCGCGAAACACTTGCATCTATCATTCGGGCTACACCCGAATTTGAGCTAGCCGGAGAGTTTGGACATTGTCTCGATGCAATAAAAAACACAAGCGCATATGGACCAGACGTAGTCCTCATGGACATCGATATGCCCGGCAAAAACGGTATCGAGGGACTCAAAGAAATCAAAAGCCGGTTCCCCAATATCAATGTCATCATCAACACCGTATTTGAGGATGACGATCGTATTTTCCAAGCAATCAAAAATGGAGCTACCGGTTACCTGCTCAAGAAAAACAGTCTGGCCAGTTTGATACAAAGCATCAGGGACGTCCACGAAGGCGGAGCACCAATGAGCCCATACGTTGCACGCAGAGTACTAGACATGCAGCACGAGGTCAACAAGAAGAACTACATACAGCTATTATCCGATCGGGAAAAAGAAATTCTGGAACTGCTCGCCAAAGGGCACAGCTACAAGATGGTTGCTGCTCAGCTTTACATTAGCATCGATACTGTCCGTACATATATCAAGCGCATTTATGAAAAACTACATGTGCACTCTATCACCGAAGCAGTTCATAAGGTTTTTATCAAGTGAGTATCGGATACTTTTAAGATACAACAAATCAACACAATAGGATAGATACAGCAATAAGGAACTTTATATTGGCGTCATTTTTAGTCTATTTTAATTCAAAAAATCGTTTCGCAAGTTAAGATCCTTTTGAATGAAATAACAGATTTAAGTTAATGGATTTTGCGGATCATGCAAGTTCAAGTAATAAGTGCAACAGGATTATTATTTGAATTTACATTTATGCTATTATCTTTAAAATGAATTTGATGAGACAATGTTCAGACATTGATTTCCAGCAATAAAACTGTAGATATCACAAAATAATTTGAATTTTATCTGATAAGCATTCTCAGGAATTGCGCACAATAGATGTTTGAAACACACCCGCATTATGATCAAGCATTCCAATACCATCTTTGAATCAATTCGGAAGGTTTATTTAATTTTTTTCCACTATAGCTTGTACGCAGGTTTGGCGATTTTAGTAAGGATATATTATGACCTGACGAGAAAATAACTGACCGTCAATCAAAAATAAACATTGAAGTTTTTTATGTTTCAAAAGGGTCAAATAAATCTTGTAAGATTTTATCTTCTATTTTATTTGACTACAAATTTTTCAGTTCTTAAAATATTACTGTCTTTTACCAAACTGACAAAATATATTCCAGCAGAAAATGTGGATACATCTACGGACATTTTATTTTCAGTTATAGTATATTTAGAGTGTAATGTCCCTGAACAAGAATTAATAATAAGCTGATCAGCTTGTGGAGTCAATAGACCTTCTATAATAATCTGATCAGAAGAATAGGAGATACTTATTTTCGATTTCGCTATTTCCTTATTGGATGAGATAATATTGACTGTATTATTGACAATGCTGTAATATGCGCAGACATCATCTACAATATAATATTCGTTTGAAAAATTGGATTTGGTTACTTCTCTATAGAATTTCTCACAGTTAGAGGCATTGCCCGGCGTAGGAGATTCCATCATACAGATAAAGTTATGAGAAGGTATATGTTCATAATACTTGAGTGTAAACAGAATTGTATTTTTGGGAAAAAATACACTAACACTCGTCGCTGAGTTCCATGAAAAGCGGATGTGCTTTGGACAAACTTCATTATAACTTGCTGTTGAAAAATTAGGAAGAACAGCACTCGATGCAGAAATAAATTCTACTTCATTGGCATTATGCATAAAGCCAAATTGCAATGTAGAAAAAGTATAATCCTCAAGTGTGACCAGGTCTGCATATATATATCCACCCTCAAGTCGCAGCTTAAGTTCTGTCTTAAAATGATCCTGAGCATTAGCGAAGCTCCAAAATAGCAATAAACTGAAAAGTTGTAAAAATGGGTTCTTTTTCATAAACATTTTAATTTAAAAGGTGATAGTAAAGTACAAATGTAATGATTCTGTCTTAAATATCAAAATTATTTTGAACAATATTTAGAGAGTTTCTCACTAAAGTTATGATGTTCTTGGGCTAAAACCAGTCAAGGAATTGACAAAATTGAAGGACTGGAAAACCTAACTGAACTTAATTTTTAAGACCTGGCTTTCAATCAAAGCACATCTTCTCCGTAAATTTAGTCTCAGCATAGATCAAAAAGCGGAGTACTACACTGATTATCTGGAATTACTCAGATCCTCAGAAAATCCGATAGAAAATCAGTATATAGATGCTTATCTCTTAAATCAAAATTCGGGACAAACTCCGAAAAATAGTTTCAAATCCATAAGTATAATGCTTATCTGGAAAATCCGTTGGACATACCCAAAAAAATATTTATCTCTTATTCCTCAAAAAATTCAGCGTTCATGCAAAGATTTAGGACACATCTTTATTCCTTAAAGATGGAAAACAAGATCACTGATTGGACAGACCGTATGATTAAAACGGGAACGAGCTGGAATGAGAAAATACAAAAAGAACTGGACGAATCTGATCATATAATTTATCTTCTCAGTCCTGATTTTCTAGCCACTCCATATATTATGGATGTAGAACTTAAAAAAGGGATTGAAAAAAATGACCGCGATCAGAGTGCAATGCAATTTATTCATATCCAAGATTGCAATTGGCAAAACCACCCGAAGCTTTCTTCTCTCCAGCATTTATTGGATCCAAATAAAGTAGGAAAAGACATACTAGTCGTTAATGATCCAATGAATGATAAAGCATGGGTAACCATCATTAATGATCTTCGCAATGTTTTAAAAGATAAATAAATATTATATCCTATTTTCGTTCCCGAAAACAAAATTTATCGTTCAACCAACAACTTTATGAAGTACCGTTTACTCTTACTATTTGTTTTAATAGGGAGCTTGACAGTTTCGGCCCAATCCGACAATCCTGTTTACGATCCCTTACTCGCCGAGTCACTTGGAGGCGACGATTATGGCATGAAATCCTACATGTTGGTCATTTTAAAGACAGGGACCGCCGGGAATGAAGACAAACAAATCAGAGACAGTTTATTTCAAGGTCACATCGCCAATATTGTTCGTCTCGCCAAAGAAGGCAAGCTGGTAGTAGCAGGCCCATTGAGTAAAAATGACAAAAACTATCGCGGCATATTTATACTTAATTCCACAACCAAAGAAGAAGCCGAAATACTCCTTCAATCCGATCCTGCTATCAAAGAAAAAGTCTTTGAAACGGAAATATACAAATGGTATGGTTCAGCAGCGCTCCCTACTTATCTTCCCAATCATGAAAAAATAGAAAAGAAAAAAATGTAGCCATTTCTATTTTAATATTATTAGAATTGAATCTGTCATTTGATCTAAATGGAACACATCAATACGTACTCAATTTGCTACCACAAAGCCAATGGTCCTAAAAGAGCATTCTTGTCAGGAGCAGTAAACATGATTTTCTGGTTAGAATGTCATACTCAAGAGAAGTAAGCAGATCACAATCAGCTCTTGGAAGGAACAACAATAAAATATTGCGATCATAATTAATGAAAGTCCAAACGGGGAAGGGAATCGATCATCAGGAAATGAAAGTATTTACAATGAAGTCGATAGTACTTTCAAACTTGCAGGTTCCGCCGATCAATCAGTTTAAATTTATGAAGTAATGAATATGAGCCTTTCTACAAATGATTCAAGAAATGAGAATGTTTTTATTTCCGGTAGTTGCTCCACGAAGTATGCGTCTCTAATATCAATTGTAATAGTAATAACTCCGCAATTTATTTAACTGCCGTTTGATCTACTCTGTTTGTTAATGAAAGTATGACAAGAGAAGGTGGAATACATATTGTATAAATTGGCACCTATAAGAGTTCTCCTCTTGCAGGCCAAACTGTTTTGCCTGTCATAGGAAATTGTCTAATTGGAAATACTATACTTAAAACAGACGGATTAAGCATTTAAAGTGAGAGGGCTGAAGACAGCAATGATATCGATTGTTTCTTTGAATTTACAATTTCTCCGGTAAATCCATGTAGTAATTGTATATCTTGAAACTGCTTTGTAGCCAAATTGAAAAAAAACTAATCATAATTGATGTAATGTAAAGAATTTAAAACTTGATTCTTATAAGTACTACCAATGTTAATTTCAGTACCATCAACCATAATTAATTTATGAACCTTTCCTCGAATTAGGTTTTGCACATGTTGCTTATTTATAATATGCGACCTGCTAACTTTTATATAGTAAGGATAAGCCAAAAACTGTTCCTCAAATTGATTCAATTGCCGAGTAACCAAACTTGCAGGTTTATCTGTAAACTCAAATAAGGTATAATTCCCTTGAGCTACAATCCTTAACAAAGTGCTGCTCTCAATAAATTCAATTCCCTTTTTGAGACTAATAGGAATTTTTTGACTCTTCTCTTTAGCCAATCTGAAATTTTCAATGTTTTCAACCGAAGATCTCAATTCATCAATTGATATTGGCTTCATAATATAATCAAATGCACCAATTTTTATAGCCTGAATCGCATACTCAGAAAATGCAGTTGTAAAAACTATCCTTTCACAATAACTCTTTGCTTTTTGAGCGAATTCTATACCTTCCATTTTAGGCATCCTAATATCTGTATAAATTGCATCAACGGGTTTTTGCGTTTTCTCTAAAAACTCTAAAGCCTTTTCAGGATTAGTGAAAGAACCTAAAACAAATACATTGTCAAACAACCTGGAAAAAAGAATCTCCAAAGTCTCGATATTACTGATCTCATCGTCAATGATGATTACATTAATCAAACTAGAATTTTCCATAAATAACTATTTTAGCTGTAGTATAACCATCTTCTCTGAATATATTTAAAAATCCTGTTTGCTTTTTAATCAGCCCATAATTATACATATTAATTCTGTTTTGAACATTTTGCAATCCTATCCCTCCAAAATTATACTTCCCATCGCTAAATCCTTTACCATTATCTTTAACCAAACAAATAAGTCGATCCTTTCTATAATCAAAATCGATCAATATTTGACCGTTAACAGGAAAGTCGTCTGGAAAACCATGGATAATTGAATTTTCAACTAGGGGTTGCAAAATAAGGCTTGGAATATTAAATTCTAACACTTCCTTCTCATGAATTGGATTAATATTAATCTTTAACAACAAATTCTTTCGGAATCTTAAATTTTCGATTTCAAAATAAGATTTAATGAAGTCTAGCTCTTCTTTGATAGTGGACGTATTACTGCCTTGTTTATACAATATTGATCTTAACATTTTTCCAAAGACACTGATCGTATTGATAGCATCGTTAGGCATATTTTTCAAAATCAGATTTTGTATTGCATTCAAAGTATTGAGAATAAAATGAGGCCGAATTTGCAATTTTAACGTCTCATAGGATAGTTCTTGAATCTGTTTTTCCAACATGGCTTCCTTCTCTTCATTTTTCCGCTTTGTATTATAATAGTACCTTAACAGAGCCAGGGGAGTTATGATACTTGCCAATGCTGCAAGCAAATAGAATAAAGTTGTATTATACCAAACATTTCTAATTACCACTACTGGCGAATATGCTAATGGTGATCTCAATCCCACTACATTTTCTGCATAAGCTGTTAACTTATATTTTCCGGGAGGTAAATTACTGTAAGTAAATAAAGGTATCGATGTGCTTTTAAAGCTCAAATCAAGTGGCTCAAGTTTATAAAAAAACTTCAACTCCTTGGGAAAATTATAGTCAATGACTTCATAATTGAACTGAAGATAATTATTCTCCTTGTCAAAAATACTGTCTTTAGAAATTACATTACTTGTTATAGACGTAATATTATTGAAATA